>FKKE01003202.1_pt1 | contig 48131 bp, 52 predicted proteins | sample 1106331 | NCBI WGS metagenome assembly FKKE01 (sample SAMEA3931202, study PRJEB13176) | freshwater metagenome | biome: Drinking water system; feature: drinking water; material: freshwater | place: China | collected 2013-02-06 | reverse complement strand
ATCCTCACCGGCGGCCAGGTGATCAGCGAAGACTTGGGCGTCAAGCTTGAGAATGTGATGATCGAGCAGCTCGGCCGCGCCAAGAAGGTGAGGATCGAGAAGGATGCCACGACGGTCGTCGATGGTCTGGGCAAGAAGGCCGACATCCAGGCCCGCATCGCTCAGATCAAGAAACAGATCGAAGATACGACGTCGGACTACGACCGAGAGAAGCTGCAAGAGCGCCTAGCCAAGCTCGCCGGCGGCGTTGCGATTGTGAAGGTCGGCGGCGCCACCGAAGTCGAAGTGAAGGAGCGCAAGGACCGCGTTGACGACGCGCTGCACGCCACCCGCGCTGCGGTGGAAGAAGGCATCGTCGCCGGCGGCGGCACCGCCTTGTTGCGCGCGGCCTCGCGTCTCAGTGTCGCCACCGACAATGACGACCAGGCGATCGGCGTGCAGATCGTCAAGAAGGCGCTTGAAGCGCCGGTGCGGCAGATCGCCGAGAATGCCGGTGTCGAAAGCTCGATCGTGGTGAGCAAGCTGTTGGCCGAGAAAGACGCCAATTTCGGCTTCAACGCGCAGACCGAGAGCTATGGCGACCTCTTCAAGGACGGCGTGATCGATCCCGCAAAGGTCGTGCGCTCGGCCCTGCAGAACGCGGCGTCGGTGGCGGGCCTCATCATCACCACCGAGGCCTCGATCGCTGAAGCGCCGAAGAAGGATAAGGGGCCGGCCCTTCCGGCCGGCGCGGACATGGACTTCTAGGGACGAAGTTCATGATCCTGTGGCGGAGCGGATGGAAATCCCGTCCGCTCCGCACGCCTCTGATGAAAGGAGAAGCGAGGAGAGACAGACAATGCCATCGGCATCTAATCCCGTCTTCATTACCCCGCGTATGCTTCCCCGCCGCTGGGGTCGCGAGGAGCTGAGCGATTGGTGTTTGGGGGTTCCGCGGCCGCCGGCGCCGGTGGGCGAAATCTGGAGCAGCCACGGCGCAAACCCCGCCAATGACGCCCAACCGCTCGATGCAATGGTCCGAGACGATCCGAGCGGCATGCTCGGCGATCTTGGGCGCGCGCCTCCTTCCGTGCGTCTCATCCTGACGGGAGAACCGACCGATCCGATAGAACATGATGGCCGGTTGGCGCTTTGGCGCGTGCTGGAGAGTCCGATCGACGCCGCTTTGACCGCGGCGACGCCGAATGGCCGCATTCGCCGCATACGGGGCCGTCGCGGCGACATTGTGCGCGTGGACGACCAGGTTAGCCTCTGTTTCGACGCGGGCGTCGCCGCGATCGAGGTGCGTCCATCGTTCAATCCCGACAATGGCGCGCCGCGCGCCAACCCCGTTCGACGCGTACTCGCATCGCGAGAGCGAAGCGAACGTCAGACCTGGTTGCGCGACGCAGCGCTCAGCGTCGAACTCTGGACGCTGCCGGAATCCAGCACCATCCATCCCGACGGCGAGACTTGCCACGTGCTAACCGCCTTGACTCCAGGCGTTTGCATCGATGGACGGACATTGGCGCGCGGTCAGAGCGTGTTCGTGCCCGCACAGGCAAGCGCGGCCGTCCTCACCGGCCGCGGGGCGCAGCTCATGGTGAGCTACCCGGACCTGGTGCCGACCAACATCTGGCGTCATACGCCCCACCCCGATCCGGTTCACATGGCGATGAGCCAAGCGGCGCTGCTTTCGATCAACGCCGAACACAAGCACTCAAGCCCAACATTTCAACTGGCTGCTTGAAGAACACGAAAGGAGACCTGGACATGCGTTATGTTGCAATTGCACTCGCCAGCCTGCTTTTCGTCGGTTTGCCGCCGTTCGCGTCCGCGCAGCCGCAAGGTGAAAAGTCTGAGGCTCCTCGGGCGGAGGCGGCCGTCGACAGCCGGGCGGCGGCAGACGACAAGAGAAGCGGGCGCCAAAATCAAGCACAGGAGGCGAGCGCCTCCACAACGAAGCCCTCGCCCGATGCCGAGCAGGACACACACGCACCCGAGGCGACAAAGAACGGATAAGCCTGAGTCAGGCCGGGTCTGGTGGGCCGCGACGATAATAGTTTGAACCCCGAATTGGCCGAATTCCGGGCCTGGGACCAGGTGTTTGGCGTGCTTCAGGACTGGAATCGAAGCTTGGTCGTCCAGGAGCCACCTAAGGACGGGCCTTGAAGGCTCAAACCCTTTTGCGGACATTTCCGGCGTGTGGCTCTCCCGTTAGAACCGATTGTGGCGACTGATCGAGATAGCGGGGAGCCCGATTCCTCGGAGCTTCCGAAGACCTCAGACCTCGCGGCACACGCGCCGGAGGCTTACGAGAAACTGAAGGAACTCGCCCGGCTGATCGGCAGGCAGCTGGCGCGCGAGGAGTTTCAGCGCCGCACCGACAAGCAACGGTGAACGGAGTTAAAGTCGGCCTCTTCATGCTCTTACCAGTCGTCGCGCTCCGCAGCCTGCATCCAACGCAGTGTGACGAATGCCTCGAAGTCCACGTCCAAGATGCGGTCCACGGCGCATGGCTCCCACCACCATGTCGTTGCGGTCGCGTCACCGAAGCGATGATTTCCCGCCGTTTCCCGACGTTTCCTGGGCGGAAACTGCAACGGCTCGTCACGCCTTCGGCTTGCCGTCTCCCTTCCACGGATCGCCTGGCAAGATTTCGATCAGTCGCGTGCGCACATTGTCGGCGGCCGCATCTATGTCCCACTCGTAGCCCGGCGCCAGGAGCGGGGCGATATCGGCGCGAAACACCGGATCGTCGAGCTTGCCGGCGAAGGTCTTCTCGAACATAGCGCGCGTCGTCGGATGGCCTTCCTCGTCCATGTAACGACGAAACACCTCGACAATGCGCGCAGGATCGGCGGCGCCGCTTTTCAGGGCGAGATGAAGGTCCAGAAGATCGCGTCCCTTCCGGCGTTGGTGCAGTGCGCGCATCTTGGTGCCGAGCAGTTCGTCCAACTCGTACGTGAGAACTGCGCACTCGCCCTTGAACCAGGGCGAGTCTACGGCGAAGGGCTGCGTCGCCAGACCATAGACAGTGAAGTGCTCTCGTGTGTTGATCTCGACCTTGAGCCGGAGCTTGATCGGCGGCTGACCTTCTGACTCAAAGCGATAGAAGAAGGTGACGCGGCCTTCGCTTTGCTTGAAGGTCGGCTTGCCTAGCCATGGATCAAGCACTTCGTGCAGCGCGTCCATTATAGGCCCGGCGGGTGCTGCCTCGACCTGCACAAGGTCGATGTCCTCGGAATAGCGAGCGGCCGGATTCAGGAAGAGTTTGTAGAGCGCCGTGCCACCGCGGAACGCGAGCGCCTTCGACAAGAGCGCATGGGAGAAGATCGCGACGAGCGCGCGACAGATGACTAGATCCTGCTCGACCTGAATGTCTTGCACCCAAGGCGCGTTTTTACGCCAAGCGGTGATGTAATCGCGCGGGATCAAACCTCAGCCTCCACGCGCTCATTGACGATGAGCTTCCAGTTCGTGTCGCGTTCAGCTTCTACCGAGTCCGCCGACGACAGAAGCGGCGCATAATCGTGTGCGAGTGCTTTCACATAGTCCCGCAACGGCCCTGCTCGATCGCCTGCGCCGACATGATCCAGAAGATAGCCAAGACGCTGCGCCCACGGCAGCGGCGCCGTCTGCGCGGCATCGACGAGCTTGGCTGCGTCAATCTGTTCCGCAAGTTCGGCGACGACCGTGGCGACGTTGTCGAAGCCGCCGACATGATGATGATAGCCGACGAGATCAATCGCCGTCGCCTCAGGCGTTGAGACGGCGATCGTACCGCGGGGCGTATTAAACATGCGCGTCGCGACAGCGGAGAGGTTGCGGCGAGAGTAGAAGGCGACGCGCACGGCGCCGCACGTGATATTCAAACGCCGCCGCGGCAGCAGCACTTGGAATACCTGCGGCGCGTGGTGCGCCGCGCCGTAAAACTGAGCCGCCGACAACAGGCCGGCATAATAAGAGAGCCCCTGCCATTGCATGAGCGCTGGGATGAATTGGTCGCCCGGCAGGCAGCCGAGCGCCCGGTATTCAGGAGGCACGATCACGTAAAAGCCCCGCGCCGGAGAGGCCACGAGCTTCTGCTTGGCCAGACGGCCCAGGGCGAGCTTTGCCGCCGCCGGCGACACGCCAAGCGCCTTTTGGGCGTCCGCTGACGTGAAATGGTGGCGGCCGGAGGCCGCCAGGTCGTCGACGTATGCGCGGGCGTGCGGGGGATGAAGTTCCGTTTTCACGCTCGTAAGGTATCACATAATGATACTTTGAATACCTAATATCCACACAATCCCATGGCTGGCGTATAAAGCATCGAAATTTGATGCTTTCCTAGCAATTATCCGAGCGCGTAGATGCATGGGTGTTCTACCTTTGTACTTGACGTATTGCCGCACACAACGTTATCGTTGTGTCTGTGATTCCCCAGTTCGACAAAGACACCGGGTATTTGCCGCCGGGCGTACACAGCCTGACCTGGGCCGCGTTTGCTCAGAGGTTCGGTTGGAACGATTGGCGAGTGAGACTTTGCGCAGGCCTATTACGGGCCCTGCGCAACCTCAAAGCCGCGGGCTGCCTCGTAGTGATCGTCGATGGGAGCTTTGTGTCCGCGAAGGACGAGCCCGGCGACTACGACGCGGCGTTTGATCCGACCGGCGTCGACGGCGCCAAGGTCGATCCGATTTTGCTGCGGCACTGGGACGGCCGCAAAGCGATGAAAGCCAAATATCTGGGCGAAACGTTTCCGTGGGGGGCGATCGCTGAGCGCAGATCGGGGGTCATTTTCTTGGAGTTCTTTCAGAAGGACAGGTCGGGCCTCGCAAAAGGCGTGGTGCAAATCGACCTGAGAACGCTGCCATGATTACCAATGAACGACAGCTACAGATGGCGCGCGCGCAGCTTGCACGCTTCGAAGCAGAACTCGCAGCGAGCTCGGCCGCAGATGGCGACGCTCTGATTGCCGCGGCGCAAAAGGGCGCCCTGCAGAGCCAAGCCGATCTCATTCGCAAAGAAATTGAAGACTACGAAGCGCTGCGCGGCGGCGATATTTCCGTTCTCGAATTAAGCGCTCTGTCCGAGCTGCCTGAAGGTTTGATCAGAGCGCGCATCGCCGCAGGTTTGACGCAGAAAGACCTGGCCGATCGCCTCGGTCTGAAGGAGCAGCAAATCCAACGCTACGAAACGACGCGCTATGAGGGCGCGAGTTTCGCGCGCATCCGGCAAATTGCCGACGCCATTGGCCTGCGCATCAGCAAGCGGCTTGAACTCTATGACGCCGATACGATCGATGGTTTGGTCAAACGCCTCGCCGCCACCGGGCTCGATGCTGACTTCATACAAAAACGCCTCTCGCCTCAGCTGTCAGCGTCGGCGGAAGGCGTTCGGCGACTGGCGAACACGACAACCCGGCTATTTGGATGGTCGGAAAGTCAGCTATTTGGACCTGTCGCACCCGATCCGCCCGGGCTTGGCGCAGCAATGGCGCGCTTCAAAATGCCTAAAGGACGCGATGCGCGTTCGGTGGCGATCTACACTGCGTACGCTTTCCACCTTGCTACGCTTTGCGCGCGCGCCATGCAGTCGGCACCACGTGAACCCGTGCCCGCGGATTGGAAGACCTTCCGCGCTAAGCTGATCGAAAAGTATGGCGAACTCTCGCTTCGGAGCGCTCTCGACTATGCCTGGGATCTCGGCGTCGTCGTGCTCCCGCTCAATGATTCCGGCGCGTTTCACGGCGCGTGTTGGCGAATTGATCATGTCAATGTCGTCGTGCTGAAACAGGCGACTGCCTTCACGGCGCGCTGGATCTTCGACCTTTTGCACGAACTCTTCCATGCCGCGCAGAACCCAGACGATGCGACATTGGAGGTGGTGGAGGCGCCGGAAACCTCAGACGAGCGGCGCGATTCCAAGGAGGAAAAGGCCGCCATGAGGTTTGCCGGCAATGTCGCCTTCGACGGCCAGGCCGAGACGCTTGCAAAAAAATCGGTCGCCGCCGCCGACGGCGATCTCCGAAAGCTGAAGCGCGCCGTTCAAGAGGTCGCGACAGCCGAAGGCGCCGATCTTGGACTACTGGCGAACTACCTCGCATTTCGATTGTCGTTCCAGGGCGAGAATTGGTGGGGTGCGGCGGCCAATCTGCAGCCAAGCGGCGAACAACCGCTCGCCGTCGCGCGCGATGTGTTCTTCGAACGCTTCGACTTCACAAAAATAGATGAGAGCGAACTCGAACTTCTAACCTTAGCTTTGAATGATTAACGCTATGGACGATGACGACGATATTCCCCTTGAGCCGCTGAAGATCAAATGCGGCGATCATAAATGCGATTCCGGCTTGCACTGCTTTGCGCCTAATAGGCGGAAGAGGAAAGTGGACTTCTCTGGAAACTGCCAGGGTTGCGGCAAGCAACTGGTGGATTTCCCACGCGTGCGGCAACGCAACATTGGCGACATCGACAACACCTTCACCGAGCTGCAGCGCGAACTGATCCGCTACGTATTCTTCAATGCGCCATTTGACGAAGACTCACTCCGGAAAGCCAAGAAGATTGGCATGGACGAGATCAAGGCGCGCATCCGCAAGCAATTGGTCCAGCGCGTTGGCAAAGCTGGGCCGGAAATCTTCCGTGACGGCACGCAAACGCCGAAAGGAGAAACGGCGCTCAACTTCGCGCAGCACGCCACTGCGACGTGCTGCCGCAAATGCCTCGAATACTGGTACGGCATTCCGCGCGATCGGCCGCTGACAGACGCTGAGCTCGATTTCTGCCAGGGCCTCATTCTTGAGTATCTGGAACGACGCGAGGACGACCTCTTCCCGAAAGAGGCCGCGCCGGACGAGCCGGCGTCGGAAGAGCCGGAGGATGAAGCCAGCGCTCCAAAGGGCGATGAGATGGAGCCCGAGCAATGAGCGGGCCGCGCCTCATTCAAACTGATACGTTCGCGAAAAGTATGCGCGAACGCATCATCAAACCTACTGAAGGGCAAATCCTCATTAGTCGGCTGGAGCACTCGGATCAGGAAGACGATCTGACCGTGCCGCCAAATTGCGAAGGCCTTGGCCGCATCCGCCATTTTCGCCGCGCGACGTCAGAGAATTGGCCGTCCAACTCCTTGCCGATCGACCCCGCAGCGGCGGCCCTTGGACTTGCGCGCGCGGACATGATGCTGGCGCAGGTTTTTCAGAACGCTGCATGTGCCTGGCGCTGCTGGTATTGTTACGTGCCCTACAACCTGCTCGCCGGCGACGCCACGCGCGGACGCTGGATGACGGCTGACGCTCTGGTCGACCTTTATCTTCGTGAACCCGACCGGCCTCAGATCCTCGACCTTTCCGGAGGCTCGCCAGACCTGACCCCGGAATGGACCGTCTGGATGATGGAAAGCCTCGAGCGCGCCGGCGCCGCCGACACGACCTATCTTTGGTCCGACGACAATCTCAGCACCGATTATCTCTTCACCAAGCTGTCGGACCAACAGCGACGGCGATTGCGCGCGCATAAGAATTATGGACGCGTATGCTGCTTTAAGGGCTTTGATAACGCGTCTTTTCAATTCAACACCGGCGCAGACGGCGCCGGCTTCGACGCACAGTTTGAGATTTTCCAACGCTATCTAGGTCTGGGTATCGACCTTTATGGCTACGTGACATTGACTGGGCCGGAATTGAATACAGTCGATGAGGCTATGCCCGTCTTCATGGATCGCCTACAGCAGCTCGACGAAGCCTGGCCGCTTCGCATCGTGCCTCTGCGCATCGAACCCTTCGCGCCGAACACGCTGAGACAAGAACGACGCCACTGGTCGAATGCTCAGACCGACGCCGTGCAAAATCAAGCCATCGCACTCTGGAATGATCTCATTGAACGACGGTTCTCGGCTTCCGAACGGGCAGCGCCCATCTACTCTATTCCATTGGGCGCGCGCGCGTGACAACAATTGAGGACACAACCGCGATTGATCGAAACCTCCTGGCCGCACTTGCGGGGCGACCGAGTTCGTTTCGCGCGTTACTCCAGCTTCTAAACGGGGAATATCCGAGCGACGTGCTCACGGCGCTGAGGCGCGCGGCGCCCGATCCTCTTATTGAGACGCTGCTGGTGGACGCCGGCTTGAGCGCGCGGACAGTTTCCAACCAAATCGCAGAATTGCCGCTGCCTCACCCTTGCGACTTCGAATGGCGTTTTACGAGCGGGACAGCTGTCGCAATGCTCGCGCGCCTCGAAGATGCGACCCAGCCCGCGGACACTACGTTGCTTGTCGGCATGCCGTCGCTAGTCGTTGCCGCCAACAGAAGCGCACTTGACCGGCATTGGAACGTGATCGGAACCGACGACATCATTTGGTCGGTGCTGAGTAAGCTGACGAGAGACGACGCGAGGTTTGCCGTCGTCAGCGCCGAGACGCGCCCGGTGACCGCCGCAATTGTCGACCCTCCCTGGTACCCCTCCGCGTACGATGAGATGTTCGACGCGTTCGTGCGGCGATGCGCGATCGGCGCAATAGTTTTGGTCGGCGCGCCACCGTCGGGGGCTCGCCCGAACGCCGAAGCTGATGTCGCCGCGATGATCGCCGCCGCCAAAGGGTTCGGACTCGAATTTCAATCGCTCGAACCCGGCGTGCTTCGCTATCGTTCGCCCGCGTTCGAACTCGCCGCCCTCGCGCAGGCGGGAATCCGGACCCACCTGCCGGACTGGCGTCGCGGCGACCTCATCACCTTCCGTAAGACGCGCGACGTAGCCCCTGCGCCTGCAACGATCGAACGCCCCGCGGCTTTTGAAGTCACCTTGGACGGCGTTCGGTTCCGTGCGTTGTTCACCAACCCCAATGATGACGGCCCGCTCACGCCGCTCACGGAAAGTGAGATCTTCCCAACCGTGAGCACACGGGCTGAAGGACGCTCACGCGCCAATTTCTGGACTTCCGGAAATCGAGCTTTTCAGGCGCCGCTCCCCCAGGCCGTCGCAGCCCTCGCTGCGCTGGCTCTCGATCACGGCGTGGCGTCCGATCCGATGAATTCGTTGGAGAAACTGGTTGCGTTAGGAAATCGTTCTGCGACTCAGGCATTGATGTGGCAATTCCACGATGTGGCGGTCAGAGAAACCGCCGCGATGGAAGAGCTTGTCGGGGCGCAGTCATGGTTGAGATCTGTGAAAGACGCGCGATTCTTGAACAGCTCGTCGAGCACGTTCCTAAGAGATCGCCTTGGCGGCGGCGCCTAAGCAGCGCACTCGGCAAACGCAATTCCGATCCGACGGTTCATCTCGCCATCTTTGTTGAACCCTACCTCTCGGCCGTACTCGACGGACGGAAGACGATTGAATCGCGTTTTGCCATGCACAAACGGGCGCCCTACCTCCGCGTCGAGGCGGGCGACATTATCGTTCTCAAACGCTCCGGCGGACCGATCATGGGCGTCGCGCTCGCGCACACTGTGCGGTTCTACCAGCTCTCCCCCAGCGTACTCGACCATTTGCGCGATGAGTTTGCTGAGGCGCTGTTCGCGCGTGACGACGCCTTTTGGGAAGAGCGGCGTGAGAAGCACTTTGCCACCTTGATCGATCTTGAAGACCCAGCGCCGGTGTCGCCGTTCTCCATCGCAAAGCGAGACAGGCAAGGTTGGGTCACCTATGGTGGCGCCAGAGATGAACTCTTGATCGAAGCCTGAGATGCACGTCGCGCTCGCTGGCCACCTTGGGAGCGGCAAATCTACGCTCGCGAAGGCGCTAGGTGCCCGATTGAACGCACCAATCGCCTCGTTTGGGGCTTATGTTCGCGTTCGCGCTCAAGAAGCTGGCCTCGACGCCGACGACCGAACGGCGCTGCAAGACCTTGGGCAGAGACTGGCGACCGAGGCGCCCGCCGCGTTTGTCGCTGACTTTCTCGCACGTAACGGCTTCAGCGCCACGCCCGCTCTTATCTATGATGGGGTTCGCCACGTGGGCGTCTGGGACGCCATTGCTGCGCACGCAGGTAGTCTCCCAGTTCGTTCGAGCCTCATCTTTCTTGTCACGTCGCCTGAGACGCGGCGGGACAGGCTTGCTAAGCGCGGGCACGCACCTGAGCAAATTGCACATTGGCAATCACACGCAATGGAGCGTGAGCTCGATCAGATCAAGGCGGCAGCGGACTTGGAATTCGACGGTGCGCAGGCTCTCGAAAGCCTGGTCAACGCGTTTCAAGCGGCTGTCGCCAGCTCTGATTGAAGCTTTACGAGTTCGCGGTCCATCCGCAAAGAGCGTTCCTTGCGATCGTAAACTTCAACGCCGGGGACAATTTCCAGAAGATTGCCGCCGTCTTCGGCGCCATGAATGTCGACGCCGAACGCCTTCACTTCATTGCGCCGAAAGCGCTCGCCAACGAATTGCGCGTAGCTTGCAACAGCGTCTTCAGCCGCGAGGTCCACCAATTTTGTGCGCATCGTTTCGTCGGCGTCGAAAGCCAATAGCCCCATCGGCGTTTGACGTTGATCGGGCGCCTTAAGCCAATCTGCGGGATCAGCAAAGAACGGCACCGCGCAGATCGTCTTCAACGCCCGCGGCCGCGCAAGGTATTCATACTTGAAGAGCGGATCGAGCGTCTGTGCGGGATCCAGCCGATCAACCGTGACGATGACCGGCTCTTTGCGGGCAAAGGCGAGTCCCGGTCCGAGCGACGAGCGACGGATCAACAATTGATCGTCCAAGTCCTCGTCCATATTGGCGGCGCAGGCGACGCGAAGATACTCCTCGTCCAACGGCAAAATTGCGCAAACCCTCACATAACCCGCTATCCGAAGCACTTGCTTAATGATCGAAGCGATGGCCTTTAGCGCCTTCCGCCCATCCACCGGATCGAATGGGCCCAAATTGGCGCGGAAATACGTCTCCGCGCAGCTCTCGCCCTGGATAACGAGGGTCGCGCGCTCTTGCTCCAACTTGTCGAAATCGAGGATGCCAATGTCGGCATCGAGCGGAATCATGTGGTGGTCATCAATGCGGCGAAGCTCGAGTTGACGCGCGCCATCAAGCGCCGTCCCCAGCAGGCGCGGCGCAAACCGCGCAAGGGTCGCTGCCTCCGCGAGCGCTTGCAGCGCTGCCGTTGGGATGAGCCGAAACGTCAGCGTCGGCATGGAATGTGCCAACGCTGCGCGTTCACGATCGAACACCCACGCCGGCACGTTGGACAACATGCCGCCATCGACGAAGATCGATCCGTCGCGGCGCTGTGGACGAAAAAAGAAGGGAACTGACGCCGATGCGATCACTGCGTCGACCACGTGGTCGTGCGGATTGTCCCCTACCACCTTCAACGCACCCGATTGCACGTCGGCAACCACCACACGGAGCGGCGTTTTCAGGTCGACAAATTGGATCTCACGATCATCAGGGACGTAAGCCAGACGCTGGCGGAGTGTCGTGTCAAGCCAAGCTCGCAGCGGACTTGCATCCACCGCGCCCCAATGACGCCAAAGGCTCGCATGTGCCCGGCGATAACGCGGATAAACAAAAGGCGCAGCGATCCAAATGAACGGCGTCGCAATCCAACCCAGGACCGCCGCGCCCAGCGGATGGCTCATATCAATCGGTGAGCGGAAACCGCGCGCTTCCAGCCACTGACTGACGCAGTGCAACCGACGCGCGTCGCGCGCCATTCGTCCGATGCTTCGCCAATCATCCGCCGAGAAGAGCGTGTCGAAAGCGATGACCGCCGCACCCTCCGCCTTACCATCGACTTCTTTATAGAGGTCATCGGCGCGATAACCCGCCGCAACCAGCGCTGCGATCACCGCCCCGATCGAGGTTCCGGCGACCTGCTCAAACTCGATCTTTCTGCGCTCCACGGCACGCAGCGCGCCAATGTGCGCATAGCCTCGAACTCCCCCGCCCTCAAAAACACCGAACGCCTTCATGAGGCCTCAGGCGTGCGCGGCAGATTGGGGTCGTTCTCGCAAATTCAGACGTGTGATGATGGTGTCGACTGCATATTCTTGCGGCCAACCCCCTTTGACTTTCAGATCCGCGTACGCGGGAATGATGTCGTAGATCTGCGCCTCAGTTAGATCGCGGTCGTAGGTCGCAAGCTCGCGAAGCGAAACGCCACGCTTCAATTCTACTTCCTCGCGCTCGCGCTCGGAGATCTCGACATAAACGACTTTGAGATCGACATCGCGGGCGCGGAGATAGAGCAAGAGCGCGTGACGAACTTCGGCGTGGCGTAACCCATCCAGGATGACGTTGCGCGTCTTCGACCAATCGATGTCGCCCAAGACGTCGCCTACAAACTTGTCCACGTCGGTTTGGACGCTGTTCTGTCCAAGCTCCTGCAGGAGGGCGCGGTCGTTGCGATCGCCGCCCATGCGTTCGGCCACGGCACGCAAATGATCGCCAAAGCTGCACCGCGGCCAGTCCAACGCCTTGGCGACGGCTTTGCTGACTTCAGATTTCCGCGACCCGATGGGGCCCGCGAAAGCGACAAGAACGCCAGTTTCACTCATTCCATTCACTTCCCGATTCTCGGGCCATTCTCATAGATATTGGAGGCTCCGCCAACGCCTCCAACCGCCGCGCGCCCGAAGCGCCTTGGCAATCAAAGGTAGGGAAGAAAATACAGTTTAATCAGACCCTTGGCTCGCACGGGGTGCTACGCGGCCCCAGCTACTTCAGATAACCGCCCCACGTATTGTGCATCCTCTGCTGCGGCTCGATGGCGGTCGCGCTAATTCGCACGCACATTGTCATCGCGTTAGAGGGTGCGGTGAAGGTCGACAAATTCCGGTTCGGTGTAGGCAAGGGCGACGTCGCTCACTCCTCACTGTGGGTCGTGTCGCAGTACAAGAATGACGTTTATCTGGGCGTGCATGGTCAGACGGGACACGCGAAGGTGAGCTTTCACGCCAGCGGATGGGTTCGCTTCGCGCTCGCCGACCGCTACGTGCCCAAGCTGGCGACACCGGTGGATGCTGCACCTGATCGAGCGCTTTCCAAATGGAAGCGCCCGCCAACGCCTGAACGAGGCGCGGCGCATGTGTTCACCCTGGTATTCCCGACGGATTATCTGAGGGGCCGCCAGCCGCTGGCGGAAGGACAAAAGGGCAAGCCTGTGTTTTGGTGGGAGCCCGCACCCGCCGGCCAGGCGATCGAAGTAGGTTTCTTCTTCTCGAACGAAAAGCCGGAAACGCTCGAGGCCAAACTGGCAAAACTTGGCATGCCCTTTGGTTACTCGGAGTTGCCGAACGGCGAGTATTTGTCTCTGATCTGTCGCGTCGCGCCATTCACCGCCGCACTGCCCGAGCAGTTTGCAAATGCACAAGCGCGGCCTCTGAGCGATGACCTCGACGACCTTAACCCGGCCGAATCTATCAACAACCTGAGCGCCCTAATCTTGAATGACCCAGCCAAAGACGGCGTGCCAATCATCATTCAAGCCAGTGGCTTATCTGTGAACCGTTCCTAACGGGGTGATGCAGCTTCACTTGTACCGCGTGCGCGTTTTCCGCGACCGCAAACGATGGGGCAGCGCCAAATAGAGCGTCCATTGTTCGCCGATCAGCTTCATGTCGTAGCTGGAGTCGCCACGCCGAAGCGCCTCTTCGATGAGACGCCTCGCTTCATCCTCGCAGGCCTGCGCCGCAGCTTCGAATGTCGGAAATTCTCCAAGCGAGCCCGCACGCGCACTCGCGTACCAGAAGTCTGGATGAAGCGCGTTGGACTTAGGACCGGCGCGAACGTCGAAGCGATACGCGAAACCAAATTCCAGCGTGTGCCGCTCGTCGCCGCCGACGCTCCATTTGCTCCAGCGGCCTTGGCCCATCTCGTAGTCCTTCGGCAGCTCTTCGCGCCGGTTGAAGGCGCGTTCCCGCCCTCCAATCAGCGCGCGTCATATTGCTTGCGTTCCATATTTGTTCTGATAGTGTCAAGGCCAACGCGCGCATGGGCTTGAGAGCAATCAAGCAAGCCGGCGGGTAACGGCTATGAAAGCGCGCGAGATGTCTGACGCACGTTTGGAACGCGTGCGTGAGTTCAAGCGGCTGACGGCGCGTCTCTCCTGGCGCCGCCATGCCGGGCCCCTCCGTTTTCTCGAACGAAGGGCCACGCGTGTGCGCTTCTCATTATTCTTATGCCGTCTCTACCGAAGCCTGTGGCGTGTCGTGAGACGCGAGCGCTGGCCGACGCGCGAAGAGCGTGAAGGCGTTCGCGAACCCATCGCCGAAGCAGGCGGCGTGAGATCCTGGCTGCGCGCCGACCAACCTGAGCCCGATGGCATATGATGAACGACGCCCTTTCCCTTCTTCAGCACGCGCTGCTGCTGATCGGCATGTGGGCGATGCTTCGCGTGTGGTTTGCGATCGATGGAGTCGTCCTACGCATCAGCACAGTCATTCTCCTCCTGGTGGGTTTGTATGCCTGGGCGCTGCTGGCCTTTCTCCTGCTGTGCGTTGCAGAAAGCGCCCATCGCGGGCTGATGGCGCAGCGGCGCGACGCCGGGTTCTACAATGGTCTCTGGATTGATTGAGCGGATACAAACCTAATCGCGAAGATTAGCGGCGACGAGCTTGATGTTGAGGACGCACCTTTGGCCAAACGCCGGTTGTCGGCTGCGGCGCAGGAATGGACCAATGCCGACGACGGCGGATTTGGAGGCGATGCGGCACATCATGGGATGGCGCTGACGGCGGCATCGAGGGGAGAGATCGCGGAGGCTGATCCACGGGCGTCGATGGTGGGCGTCGCCGCGCAGGCGCGGCCGCGCTCTCGTGGCTTCGCCATCGAGCCGCGCTTGCGGCGCGCCTCGCCGCTTCGCGCGTCGATCGCTGACGCGGAACAACGAGTGTCATCGTGCTCGCGCGCGTCAAGCGAAGCCACGCATCAACCGCGCTGCGCGCGGCCCTGCGCTTGACCCGCGCTGCGCGCGATGACCGGTTCGTTCGCGTCGGGACATGGCCTAATCGCGGGGTTGGAGCCCCGGATCGACGAGCGTTTGATGGACGCTCTCGCCAAATTTGGAGGGCCCATCCCATGTCCCAACATTATGCCGGCCTCGACGTGTCGCTCGACGCCGTTCACATCTGTGTAATTGACGAAGTCGGCGCGCCAGTGTGGCGTGGTCAGACTTCGGTTTGCCCCGACAACATTCGTGATGCGCTCCATCAGCACGCGCCTGATTTGGTGCAAGCCGGGTTGGAGACGGGTCAGTTCGCCCCGTGGCTTACGCTGCAGCTTCGTAAGCGCAAGATTCCAACCGTATGTCTCGATGCGCGTCACGTCTACGCGGCGATCAAGCTTCAGCGCAACAAGACCGATCAGGGCGATGCGTTCTGCCTGGCGCAGATCGTGCGCACCGGATGGTATCGCGAAGTCGCCGTGAAAAGCATGGACGCTCACGATCTGCGCAGCATGTTGCTGGCGCGGTCGCAACTTGTCAGCCAACGTCAGACCATCGCCAATCTGATCCGCGGCTTGCTGAAGACGCACGGCCACGTCGTTCGTCGCGGTTGCAAAGGCGTCTTCGCGGTGCGCGTCAACGCTGCATTGCAAGACAGCCCGACGCTCGGCGCAATCATCGAGCCCTTGCTCAACGCTTGGCAGGCCCTGCGTGAGCAGATTGCGGTGCTTGAGAAGCGTTTGGTTGCGCGAGCGCGTGAGGATGCTGTCGCCAGACGGTTGATGACGGTGCCCGGCATAGGCCCGCTTGTTTCGCTCGCGTTCATGTCAACTGTCGATGATCCAACTCGCTTCTCCAGCTCCGCCGATGTCGGCGCTTATTTCGGCCTCACGCCCAAACGATGGCAGTCCGGCGAAGTCGATTATCAAGGCAAGATCTCGCGATGTGGCGACGCCTTCATGCGAGGCTATTTGTTTGAGGCGGCGGCCGTGTTGATGGGCCGTTGGTGTAAACCGAGCGCGCTACGCGAATGGGGCGAACGTCTTGCTGCGCGATCAAGTCTGCGCAAAGCCAAGGTAGCGCTCGCGCGCAAGCTCGCTGTGCTGCTGCATCGGCTCTGGGTCACCGGCAAGGAGTTCAACGCTTACCCAATTGGCGCACTCGCCGGCTAACGTCGGCATCGCGCTAACAAGCCGTCCGTCGAGGACGGGGCCAAGCGACCGCGCGCACCCGCGCTGCGAAGCCGAAAGGCGATCGCGATCGGGACCATAGGCGGCGCCGCCCTCTCCGAGCCATGTTGCGGCCGATGCCGGACCGCGTAGAGAACCATGACCTCGATCGGATAGCGTGAATGTCAGGCTGCGCGGACGAGCTCAACCCCGCTCGCCGTGCTCGACGCTTCGCGTCTGCGCGCGGCTCCGCGCCCTGGCGGGCTCGCTTCGCTCGGGGTTTGACCTCGACCGCTTCACCTGATTTCGGCTGGGGAAGCGGTTTTGCTGCGCAAACCGTTCCCCGGAACGGCTTCCTCAAATGAAGGCTTGCATCTGGAGCCGCGATTAGAGAACGCGGAGCGTCCCTTCATGATGTTCGACCTCGCCCTACTCGGGCGGAGGTCGAACACGGAGCAGCCGAGGTGAGACGCAATCAGCGCGAAAAGCCCCGTCCGCCCCAGAACAAAGTCCGGCCGCCTGCGCCTCGGGTTTCATAGACGGCAATCGAGCGCTTCACCCCAGCAGATTGGTTGCTGAAGCTCTTAATCGAACAGATCGCGTTGCGGCGCCCGCGGTGGCTTGGGGCTTGCCGCGGCAGGTTTGGTCGCTCGCAAGCGTTTCAGCTTTCGCTCCGCCTCGCGATTGCGCTCGAAGACGCCGCGGCCCTTGAACTTGAGCAAGGCGTCTTCCAGCTGGTCGATGTCGGCCTTCCTCCAGAAGACGGCGCCTTGAACGATCACCGGCGGGGGGAAGCCTTCAAGCTTGCTCGATCGCGCACGCCAGAGGGTGGTGATGCTCACGCAGAGTTCGTCGGCCACCGCCTTCTGTGGAATGAGGTCGTTCCGCCTCACGGCGTGCGCGGCGCGAGGTAGGGTCTAAGTTCAATGTCGCGTGTCACCAGCACGCGCACGGGGGCGCCGGCGCGGACGCGCAAGGTCGGACGTACTTCAAGCTCACGGTCGACGATGCGGGCGCCGGTCTGGGCAGCTTGCTGGGCGGCGGCGTCGCCAACGCTTTGCGACAACGAGTTGCTGTTCTCGTCGTCGTCCTCCGCTTCGTTGGCAACGACGCTGATGATGGCAGAGAGACCGATTGCGATTCCGAGGCGGCCGAGATGGTTGTCCGTGCGATCAGTAAGTCCAGAGGCGCCCCCGGGATCGGTGGCGTTCATTTCCTGAAGATTGATGGACCAGCCATTCGGCAGGATGAGCCGATTCCAAACCAGCAGCAGACGACGATCGCCATAGCGCGTGCCGTTCGCATACGTGCCGATCAGCCGAGACCCTTGCGGGATGAGCAGATGCTGGCCTGTCACCGTATCGTACACCGGTGCGGTGACTTGCGCGATGATGCGCCCTGGCAGATCAGAATTGAGTGCGGTGACCAGCGCCGCTGGGATGACATCGCCGGCCTTGATCTCATAGCGTGAGCCAGGTGGCGTGAGACGCGCATTCAACCGCGCGTTCGAGTCTTCGTTGGCGTTATCTCCATCAGCACGAGTGAACAGGATCGGGGATGTCCTCGCTACGGCTTGCGGATCAGGCGGTGGCGCGGCGGAAGACGCGGCTGCGCCTCGGTTGGAGGTGTTCGCCCAGGCAGGATCGCGCGGCGGCTGAAGCTCCGCGGTGTCTTCGGAAGTCAATTCCAGGTCGGGGTCGGCCAATTCAAGGTCGGCGCCCGCGAGATCGTGCGCGCCGTACTCGTCGCTGGCGCCCTGGATGGATTCCGGCGGGCCGCCTGAAGCAGCGACCTGCTGGGCTTCCACCGCGCGGCCGGGACGTTCAGACAACCCGTTGACCAGCGCGAACGCAACGACAGCGCCAGCGAGCAACATGCCCGCGAGCAGCACCTTGCGCGATAGCCGTCGCGGTGAAGGCGGCTTCGCACGGATTGCCAAATTGGGCGGCCCTTCAATTGGGGGCGTGATGTGAGCGGTAGCGCTCATGGCCGCGCTCCATGCCGTGAACGCGTGCGGACGCGATCGACCGGATTGCGTTCGATGCGTACGATCGTCGGGGAGCGCGTGCCCAAGCGGAGTTCCGCGATATCGAAGATGCGATCGATCATGTAGCGCTGGCCGGACGGCCCCTGCAGCGTTCGGTAGTTGACGAGTTCGGCGCCCTCGCCGGTCATAGCGAAGAGCGGCGGCAGATCGCCCGCCTCGACATCGGGCGCGAACTCGATCCAGGTGCGGCGTCCATCGTCGAACACCCGCGCAGGCAGCCATGCGGGGCGTGCGCCGCGCGTGGTGCGGATCCTGTAATTAAGATTGATACTGTCGAGGAGCGCAGCCGGCGCCGTCGCTTCGGATCGAGGATAAGACCACGCGATCTGGGCTGAGTAAGCAGACCCGGACTGCGCTATCGCCTCGATGAGATAGGTGCGCCGGTCAGTGATGAGCACAATGTTGGTTCGAAGCCCGCTGGCATTCGGCTTCACCAGCACGACTGTGCGCGCATCTTCCGCCGTCTCGCTCTCGGCCTGCGTCACCATCCAGCGCGAGGTATCGCCGGCAGCGATGTCGGTGAGCGCCTCGCCGGGCTCAAGGAGGATTGTCGAGACGTAGCTTGGATGCGCGTACACTTCGTATATGGCGCCCTCCTGATAGGCGTACACATGGCGCGCTTGCACGAAACCATCGCGCGTTGGGCTTTGGCGCGCAGCAGAGTTTGCGCTCGCCAAGGTCTCGACCGGCGTTTCTGCGCGAGCGCGTCGCGATTGTGCGTCCGCCGGTGAGGCCGCGAGCATCACGAGGCTGGCAACAACGAGCGCCAAGGAGGAACAGCGTACGATCATCGTTCACGGCTCCAAGAAAAGTCAGAAATCAAAAGGCCCAACGGGTTGTTGGCGATTTCATCGGCGTTGCGCGGCGCGCGCGTCGTCAGGGTGAAGACGCCGGAATAAACTTCTGGATCGGTTGTCCCCGTGGCATTGGTGGCGCGTTCAACCCACGTCACCTCCCAGGCATTGTTGGAGCGGGCGATGATGGATCGGATGTGCACGGTGCGACCGACTCTGCCGAGAGAAAGGAACGGATCATCCTGACGCGCGATCTCGGTGAGCTGCGCGGCCGCTTGCGGCGTTAGGAAACGATAAGCCTGTAGCCAGTTTTCGCGGAGCACGACGCCATCGGTCGGCAGGGAGCGAACAAGTCTCACGAACTGACCAAGGTGATAGGCCTTTTGCGCTTCCGTGGCGGTCCAGCGGCCGTCGGCGGCGCGCACGTTCATCACCTGCCCTTCGGGACTGACTTCGACGACATGCACAAAGGTGCGCTGTTGCAGCGCGACGACAACCAGCGACATGACACTAACGCCAAGCAGGCACAGCGCGCCGAATGCGATGGCGCGCCACGACCGTGCCGACAGCACCGCGGAGCCCATGCGCGCGTCCCATTCCTGTTGAGCGCGTTTGTAAGGCGTGTCCGCGGGCGCGGCCGCGTACGAGCGGGCTGGCGAGCGAAAGGAAAAGTTCATGGACCGGCTCCGGACGATCTGGGCTTGGGCTGCATGGCCCCGTAATTGATGGGGGCGCGCGGTGCGCCGCCGCTTCCGCCGCCTCGACCGCGGCTTCCGCCACCGCCGCGGCCGCCGCCGCCGCTTAGTCGGTTCGATGTGCTCATCATGCCGCCTTTGACGGCCTTGTAGACGGCGTGCGCCATGTAGACGCCGCCGGCGGTTGCGAAGGTCGCGCCGACACCGGTGCGAATGGCGTCAGAGCCGGAAAGATGCGGCTGACCTTGCACCACTTCGCTCGCCAGCATCGGCGCAAACCACGCGAGCGCTAGCACCGTGAGGCCAAACAGGAAGATATTGAGCACGCCACCGGCGTTGAGCGTGAACGTTGCTGGCAGCGTGTTGACGAAGGTGATGGCGATCGAGGCGATGAAGGCGAGAACGAATAATCTGATTGCACATCCCGCCACCCATCCGAGTGGACGCTCTGCCACCCACGAAGTGCCGTTGAAAACTCCCCACGGAAGCGCGACGAAGGCGGCGAGGCTTCCGAGCTTGAAGGCGATCAACGAAATGAAGAGTTGCATCGCCAACACGAAGAAGCCGAGCATCACCAGCACGGCCGAGACCCAGACCGTCGCCATGGCGAAGGCATCGGTGAAGACGTTCATGCCTTCGGCCATGGCCGCGGTGCGGCCGAAGAGTTCGACGCCAATTTGGCCGACGCGTCCTGGATTGTGCAGATCGGCCATGCTCATACCGTTGCCGCCGGCGTTCAGGCCAAGCTGTGCGCCGGAGCGGACGATGATGGTCGAGAGGCTCGCCCAATTGTTGACGAGGAAAGCGAAGAGGCCAACGAAGAGGACTTTGCGAAAGAACGGCGCCATCGGCGCTTCGCCAGCCAGCGCCCATTGCGCGCCGGCCAGCGTGATCGAAATAACGATCAACGCATTCAGGACGTAAGTGACGTCGCCTTGGATCAGACCGAAGCCCGAATCCGCCAGCGCCAGGAACTGGTCGAGAAAGGAATTGAGCGAGGACGGATCCATCGTCAGAACGCCGTGCGTGCGGGTTCGGTTGAACGCGTGGTCTCAGTTGGGAAGGCGCGGCGCTGGATTTCGCGGGCGCGTTCTTCGCGGGCGAGGCGCTCCATGCGTTCGGTTTCGAGCGCGCGGCCTTGTGCAATCAGCAGCGCGTGGATTTCGGCAAGCTGGCTTGCGGTGACGCCGAGCAATTGGTTGCTGGCCTGGATCGCGCCGGTTTGGCCCTCCGCGCTGGATGAAGATTGGAGAGCCCGGTCGATGCGATTGCGCGAGCCCTCAATCGAGCGCGCGGCGCGCGCTTCCGCCTCCATGGCGCGCTGCAGACTGTCGCGGCTCTCCTGCTCCCAACGCTCGGATTGCTGCAGCACGCCCGCAAGATCGAAGTCCTCCCAGGTTTCGGGATAGAGCGTGCGCAGGTTGTCCCCGACCTGATTAACCTCGAAGGCGATGCCTTGGGCGGTGTTGAAGAGTTCGCGCGCTTCAGAGATGGATTGCGTTAGTTCGGGCGAGAGCTGCAACGGGTTTTGCCGCAGCATTTGCGTCGCCTGCTCGATCTGGCGGATCTGATTGTTGATCTGCTGGAGCGCGCGTGTGGCTTGCAGCAGGTTCTGCGCCAGATTGGTCGGATCAATGACCGCCATCTGCGCGCGTGCCGGCGCCATTGGCGTCGCAGCGACGATCGCGGCCAAGCCGAGCATCACGAGAGATCTGAGTGCCTTTTGCATGGTCCCTCTCCTATTCCGCGGCGATCAAGGATTGTTCGGCCGACGTTGCTGGCGATCCGGCCTTTTGCTTGAAGCGCCGCACCGCATCGGCGGCGTCGCCGAGGCCGCGTGCTTCAAGCCAGGCGAGCGCGAAGTTTTGCGCGCCCCTCTCCGCGATCACGCGATCCATCCACGCGTGGTCTTCGGGGCGCGAGGCAGCGACGAAGGCAAGCGCGGCGGGGCCGAGTCCTAGCTCGAACACCCGGCAGCCTGCGCGTGAGGCGAGATAATAGTCGCGCTTCGGCGTCGCCGTGGCGATGAGTGCGATCTGGCGAGCATTGAGCCCAAGCGATTCGTAGAACGCGGCCGAACGTGGTTCGCGCGCGCGGTCGTTGGGCAGGAAGATGCGGGTAAGGCACGCTTCGATGATGGTTGAGGCGATCGGGCTTGCCTCAACGTCGGCGAGTTCCTGGCTAGCGAAGATAACGGCGACGTTCTTCTTACGGAGCGTCTTCAGCCAATCCTGAATTTGAGAAGCGAACGCCGCGTCCTTAAAGAAGAGCCAGGCTTCGTCCAGAACAAGTAAAGTGGGCTTGCCGTCGAAGCGGCGCTCCAACGCGTGGAAGAGCACGGAGAGAACCGCGCTCGCCGCATGCGGACGACGCATGAGGTCCGCCATCTCGAACGCCTGGACGCGGCCGTAGCCTAAGGTCGACTGATCGTGGTCGAGCAAGCGCCCGTATGATCCCGCGCGCGTGAACGGCTCCAGCGCAGCGCGAACGGTCGCGTCCTGGGCCAATGCCGTAAAGAGCGTCAACGTCCGGTCTTCGAGGGGACGCTGAGCCAGCACTTCCAGCGCGCGCCAGAGCTCGGCGCGCAGTTCAGGCGTCACTGTGACATTGGCGCCGGCGATAAGGCTCGCGATCCAATCGAGCGCCCAGCTGCGTTCGGCGGCGTCATCGATCGTTGCGAGCGGCTGGAGGCCTAGAGCGTCCTCCTCGCCGAGATCAAAGAAGTCGCCGCCCAGACCGAGGATGGTCGCGCGCGAGGACCGGTCCTTGTCGAAAAGGAATACCTGCGCATCAGCGTAACGGAGCCATTGTGCGGCCAGGGTCGCGAGCAGCACCGATTTGCCGGCGCCCGTTGGCCCCACAATCATCGTATGGCCGACATCGCCGACATGAAGGTCAAGACGGAACGGCGTCGCGCCATCGGTCGCGGTGAGCATGAGCGGCGGTGCATTGAGATGCGCGTTGCGCTGCGGTCCCGCCCACACCGCGCTGGTCGGAAGAAGATGCGCGAGGCTGGGCGACAAGAGGATCGGCCGGCGTACGTCGGCATAAGCTTGGCCTGGCAAGCTGCCGAGCCATGCCTCGACGGCGTTGACGCTTTCGACTTGCGTAACGAAGCCCAACGCGTCGGCGACCTGCTGGACCTGCCGGACAGCTTCGTTCGCCTGCTCTTCGTCGGCCTCAGCGACCGTGATGGTCAGAGTGGCGTATCCTGTTGAGACGGCATCTGCGCCGAGTTCTTGCAGCGCGACATCGGCGTCTTCCGTTTGGTTCGCCGCGTCATTGTCGAGGAGCGCCGCCTCTTCGCGGAAGAGCGCCTCGCGCAATAGCGTGAGCAAACCCTTGCGCTTGGAGAACCAGCGCTTGCGGATTTTCTCCAGTTCGCGCCGCGCCTCTTCGCGGTCGAGCGGCAGGAAACGCGTGACCCAGCGATACGAGATCGGCAGGCGGTTGAGCTGGTCGAGCAGCCCCGGCTCAGTTTCGGTGATGAAGCTTCGAACTGAAATGACTTTCAGATGCCTGGCGCCAAGTGTGGGCGCGAGTCCGCCGATGAGCGGGGCATCCGTCAGCAATTGGTCGAGATGGAATGGCGTCTCAGGCACGGCGACGCGGTGCGGGCGATCTGAGATGCAATCATGGAGGTACGTCAGCGTCTCTTCGTCCGAAAGCCAGCGCGCCTCCGGCATGGCGGTTTCAAGCAGAGCGATGAACTGGTCGGATTCTTGCTGAAAGCGTTCGAGATGACGCCGATAGTCGATGATGGCCGCGGTCTCTGCGCCGCCTTCAAAGACGAGGCTTTCAAGTTTTCCTTGCCGTTCGGCTGGCGGTAGCCACGCGAGCGTGAGGAAATAACGGCTCTCGAAGCGCACGCCGGCCGTCTCGAATACAGCGCGACGTTCTTCGTCGATCAGCCACGACACTGCGTCTGGCCACTCGCTATCGGGATAGCCAGGCGCCGGCGAGCGGCGCGCTTCGACGTGAAAGCACCAACCCGAACCGAAGCGGCGGAAAGCGTTGTTCAATCGGCCGCTCGCCCCCATAAGTTCGGCGGCGACGGCGGAATCTAGATCAGGGCCGCGAAATGCGAGCGTTCGTTGGAATGCGCCGTCCTTGTTCAAGACCACGCCGGGGGCAATCAGCGCTGCCCACGGCAGGAAGTCGGCGAGCTTAGCGCCGGTCGAAGCGTAAGGGCGAAGATCAAGCATACGCGTCACGCTGAGAGATAGACGGGCTTGGCCAGATGACGTGGCCAAGTCTCTAGAAACCAGGGGTCGCGCGCGGCGGCCCATGCCGCGGCGCCTTGCAGCACGGCCCAGAGTGGCAAGCCGATGAACGGCTGCTGCAGGCCAAAGCCAATCGCGGCGCCGATGGTGGCGTTGAGGATTGCGAAGGCGCGCGGGACGCCGCCCAGCAGAATGGGGCGTGTCAAGCTGGTGCGCAAAGGCATGGCGTATCCGTCTGGCTCATCGTCGTTCACGAAGACCTCCTTTGTCGTTGTCACTCACTCAAGCGGCTTCAGCCGTGCGCTGTCAGATCAGCGCCCCGCCGGCGAAGCCGAAGAAATCCAAAAAGAACGAAACCGCCGCAAACATGACGGCGATGCCGAGGCCCACGAAGGCGAGTTTGCGCACGCCGCCACCGCCTTCGGAAAAGATGATGGTGACACCGGCAATGACGATCGCGATGACAGCGGCGGCGCGCGCCACCGGTCCCGTAATCGAATCGACAATCTGTTCGAGCGGCCCTTCCCACGGCATGCCGGAGCCGGACGCATAAGCTGGTCCTGCAATCGCAATGATCGTGATTGTCAGAGCTGCTGCTTGTGCGTTGACCTTACGCATCGTGATATCCCCGCCTCGTAGAGGCCTGTTGAGGATAGTTTCCACGAAGACGCGCGCGACGAAACGGCTTTCAAGCCCTGCGCGCAGCCACCGACGCGTGCTCTCACCGCGCGCGCAAACACCTCGTCGCACCTCGCAGAGTTGCGTTTCGACAATACGGACTGCGTCGCACCGCGCGCATGATTGCGCTGCGTCTTGCTTGCAGTGTCGTGATGTTTGAAGCGTTCGATTCGAGGTCAGAGCCGGTGCTGCACAATCTCGGTGATGCTACGGCCGGTCTCGGTGCGGGCGATGAACACAACCATATCCACGGCCGCGTTGATGAGGCGTGTGGGCGGCGCAGCACTTGCCTCCATCGCCAAATCCTCAAGCCGCGGCAACGCATCTGCGGCCGAATTGGAGTGCAGAGTGAGCAGCCCGCCAGGGTGTCCCGTGTTCCACGCTTTAAGGACCTCAAGCGCCGCGCCGTCGCGAACCTCGCCAACGACGATCCGATCGGGTCGCAAGCGAAGCGTCATCTTCACCAGATCGCGCATCGACGTTTGCGGATCGGTTCGCTTGGTCAGCATCTGCACGCTGTTGGGGCTGGCGCAATGAAGTTCGCAGGTGTCTTCTAAAATGATGACGCGAGCCGTGAGGAACGGTGTTTCGGCGAGTAAGGCATTTAGCAGGGTCGTCTTTCCGGAGCCTGTGCCGCCGGCGACGACAATATTTCGCCGGTGCGCCACGGCTGCGCGCAAGACATCGGCTTGAGCCCTTGTTGCGATACCAGCTGTCACATAGTCGTCGAGTTCAAAAATACGCGACGGTCGTTTACGGATAGCGATCACCGGCGCCTCGACGAGCGGCGGCAGCAGCGCCTGCACCCTGGCCGCACTATCCGGGAGAATAGTCGAGAGCGCGGGGCGTTCGGCGCCCACGGTTTCGCCCGCTTCGTGCGCCAGCAAACGAATGGCGGTTTCGCGCTCCGCGATCGAAAGTGTGTGCGCAGTCGGTTCAAGGCCCCGTCCCAATCGATCAAGCCACAAGCGACCGTCCGCGTTCACTAGAGCCTCGACAACGTCGGCTTCGCCTAAGGCATGCGCGACGGCCGGCCCCAGCGCACGCACCAAGGCTGAGCGGCGGCGGGCCGAAACGAGCGCATATCCATCACCGCTCATGGCGCGGTTGCTCCGAACTCTCCGCCGGCGCTAGTCGCTTCCTCGCCATTCGGCACACTGCCGCCGCTGATCGAGCGCCCGCCTCGCAGAGCATTGGCGACCATTTGAAGGAACCGCTCGAACCGAGCCTCCGCACTCGCGGCAGCGCTGTCTTCCAGCGCTTCGTCTATCGGAGGATTGTGTTCCAGCCACACGCGGATGAAGAGCAGCAACACTTCTTTGACGATGAGCCCCTCGCCGATGACCTTATCGAGGCGCGCGTCGAGACGGCTTGCCTGCCGCTGGTCGCTGACCGGCGGCAGCGGGTCGCCATCTCGGCCAGCGTAGCGTGCACGCACCGCCTCGGCGATGACTGACGATTCCGAGCGGTGCTGATCGCGGGCAATCTTCTCGATTTTGACTTCGAGATCGCGCGTCAGATAGACGGTGATGCCCTTGCGCGGCATGGCGCTCAAATCCCCTTCGAGCGCGGCGGCTCGGTCATCCGCGAGCCATCGGGATTGCGAAAGCTGGCGAGCGCCAGATCGGAGATCTTCGGCCCCGCTTCGGCGGGCGCCGGTGGCGGCGCGGTCGGCGGCGTCGGCGGCGCAACCTTCGCTTCATCCGCTTCGAACAAGTCGGTTTGCGCGCGGGGCGGCGTTGACGGCTCCGGCCGCTTCGCTGGCGTCACCGGCTTTTTCTCCTTCACCAGGCGGCCGAGAGCCCGCACGTCGCGCCACTCATTGTCATGTACGAGCGCGGCGACGCTGGGCGCTGCGGGGCGCAGGCGCTCGGCAAAGATCGGCTCCTGATCGAAGCGCAGTTTCTTCGAGCGGATGGGCTTGCACCCAGAAACGAAAATGAGCTGTTGGTCTTGAGGAAGACCGCGCACGTCTCCAGGCAGCAGCAACGGCCGGCGCTCTTCGCGATAGGTGATGGCGCCTTTCTGCGGACCCAGGATTGAGCGGGGCCGATGTTCACTCTCCTGCGGACGCATCTCCCAGACTTCGCCGCCCATTTCAGCGATGTGTTTTGCGGTCTCTGGATCGGCTGCCGCGAATGAGGTCACGCAATGACAATTGTCGAGGATGACGTTGTCGCGACCGTAAGCCTTGATGACGTGATTGAGCGACTGACAAACGAGGAATGCTTTGAGGCCATAACCGGCCATGGCGCCCATCATCTTTTCGAAGAAGTCGAGACGGCCCAGTTGAGGAAACTCGTCGAGCATCAGCAACAAGCGGTGGCGCTTCTCACGGCCATGGCCGTCCCGGGTCTGATCTTCCATCAATGTGCGCGCGACCTGACCGATGAAGAGACGCATCAGCGGCATGAGGCGTGGGCCATCTGACGGGGGCGGCTGGAGGTAGAGCGTTGCCGGCCGCTCTGCGCACATAAGGTCGCCGATGCGGAAGTCCGAGCGGCTGGTTTTCTCGACCACGACGGGATCGGCGAAGATGCCAAAGAAGGATTCCGCAGTTGCTTTGATGCCCGAGCGGAGACGCTCCTCGCCGGTTAAATAGGAGGTGGAGGCGTGCAGAACTTCAGGATGCACCTCTGGCATGTTGGTGCGCGGATTGAGGCGATGAAGCGTCAAGCGCATCTCGTCGGCGGCGCGGTCGAGGTCGGCGAGCTTTTCGCGCACGGCCGCAAGCGTTTTGCGCTCCACCGGTTCAGTGTAGAGCACGTGCAAGATGACGCCGGTTAGAATGTTTTTGGCGCTGTCATTCCAGAACCGCTCGCCGCCGCGTGTTTGCCCGTGTGGATCGACGATGATGTCGACCACGTTTTGGACATCGCGGACTTCGTTTTCGCCTTTGCGAATTTCGAGGAGCGGATTGAAGCAATTGGATGAGCTCTGGGTCGGGGCAAAGCGCAAGACTGGTCCCAACAGCGCGCGATACCCAGACGCGCCCGGAAAGCCGTGCCGGGGGTCGCCGTGGTCGAGTTCTCCTTTCACGTCGAGCACGATTGCCGATCCGCTCCATGACAGAAGCGTCGGCACGATGTGCCCGCGGCCTTTGCCCGAACGCGAAGCGCCGATCAGAATCTGATGGCCCGGCCCGTCATAAGCCAGGATTTCACCCTGGAACCTGCCGAGGATGGCGCCTTGCTCTGCAAAGAGCCCGGCTGACTCTATGTCGGCGAAGTTTGCCCATGCGTCCTTGCCGAACGGTTTGAGCTGAAACCGTTGTCGTAACCCGAGAGCCGCGACAAGAATACTCGCCGCGAAGCCGGCAAGCACGACAAGACGTGCGACCGCGAATGGCTTGGGAAAACGATCTGACCAGCGCTCAGTCCATTCGAAGACCGCCCAAGGTGCATAGAGAGCGCTCGCTTCCGTTCTTATCCACGGTCCGCCCAGCGCCGGCTGATACGCGAAGACCTGCGCCAGATATTGCGTGGCGGCCCCTGCGCCGATCAGCGCGATCAAAAGTGAAACCGCAATGATGATTGCGCTGCGCATGTCCGCTCGCGTTTGGCGTCGCTGGGCACTGTGAGCCGTCGGGCGCACGGCGTCTTTGGGCCGAAGGGCCCATTGCCAAAGGGTTCTTTCCCTAGCTACGGGAATTGCGCGAACGCTTGATCATCTTCCGCTAACGTACAGACTTTCGGCGGGAAGCGTATTCGCATCTTTCAGTTTGATGCTGCGGGGTGAGCAAATAGGCTTCGACCCGATGAAACACGCAACACAGTCTGGATCTGATCCGCTCGGTGATGTGGCGCGCCTCTGCGAGGAGCATTTCAGAACACACGGCCTAAATATCTTCGCCCGGGTGCGGGAGTCAGATCGAGCTATGGACCTAGCGCTCAGTTCGACCGCTGGGGATGTTCTAACCGTTGTACGCTGCGTCGTGCGGATTGAACCCGCCGATTATCGCGCTCTGCGGACGATGCTCATCCAAGGGGACTTCAACGGCGCCGCTCTGGTCTACAGGGCGGAAGACCAGCCACACCTTGCAAATGAGATATCATCCTATCCTCTGGGTCGGGTCGATGAACTTGCTGCTTTCCTCTCCAGGGACAGCGCCAAATAGCCAACGCGTTCCACTTGGCCATGCTCTTCAAAGTAGGCGCTCGCGGCTAACTCACCACCGCCCTCACATGTCGCTCGAAGATCTGGCCACAGCGGTGCCGCGACTGATGCTTTCACGTTGAAGCCGTGGCTCAAGTCCGAAGGGCTCGTTCGCGAACAGACGTCTAGCGCTTCAAACGTACACCTGCGCCACCGTCTTTGTTCGACTTGGGCTCAAGGAAAATTACGCCCGCACCTCTCCCTTGTCTTGATGGCCGCGCTGTTTGGCGTGCGCGCCGATTTCGATCAGGCCTTCGTCGCGGTTATCCTGAAAGTGGGCTTTGGACTGGCGGCCGCAGCCGCGGCGGCCCCTCTCCTTTTGGAACTCGCGCGGCCCAACGCGCGCGCGCGCCATGCGGCGCTTCCCGCTCTCTTGTTCGCCGCCGGCAGCGTTGCGATTGCGTTCGTGGCGTGTCTGGTCACGCCGGCCGAGGCGCGCATGGGGTCATGGCTCGGTGAAGGTGTTCCAGAATGCCTTTATCGTATTCCGTTGCTCGCGATCCCCATCGCCGCCGCCCTTCTCGTAGCTGTGCGCGGCCTGGGCGCTACGCGCCTGACACTGGCTGGTGCAACGATAGGCGCGCTGTCAGGAAGTCTTGCCGCCATAGCGTACGCAAATTGCTGCCCAATGGACTCCGCGCTCTACGTCGCAAGCTGGTATCTGGCCGCGATCCTCTTTTGCGCCGCCGCGGGCGCGCTCGTGATCGGCCGCGCCCTCAAATGGTAACGCTGCCACGTATCTCCTCGGGCTTCGGGACCGAAGCAATAGTAGGAGGCTCCCTTTGCCTCGCCCACGAGGAGAGTCACCATGCGCGTTTACGTCATTGCCCTGGCTGTGATGCTGACAGCCCAACCGGCTTGGGCGCACCACAAGCCGAACCACGCTGATTTTACGCGGACGCCTTCGGCGGTGCAGATCGCGCGAGATCCCTGCGGCGTGAGCCACGCCCCGCGCCAGAACCCTGGCATCCGGGCGCTTGGCCAGCACTGCCGCCGGCTACTCGCTCAGTATCGCGCATCGCCAAACGACGCGGAGCTGCGCGATCGGTGTAATCGCGCAGCCATGGCGCGAACAGGTAGATCGTGCGAGGCGAGCGCCCGAACATAAATACACAATTGGAACCATCTTCATGGGCCGCAGCGCGGCTCGGACAACGCTTCGATGATCGGACAATCGGGCGAGGCATCGCGTGCGCAGCGTTCGGCCGTTCTCGCCAAGGTGCGCTCAAGTTTTCTCAGGTCCGCGATCTTGCGCTTGACCTCTCCCAGGTGACGGATGGTCAGCGCGTGCACGTCGGCGCAGCGGCCCTTGCCGCCGGAGACCCCCAGCAGCGCACGAATTTCTTCGATCGAAAATCCCAGTTCTCGCGCACGCCGGATGAAGCAAAGCCGACGCGACGCGGCCGCGTCATAGAGTCTGCGCCCAGCGTCCGAGCGGGGCGGCTTCGCCATCAAGCCGATACGCTCATAATACCGGATGGTCTCGATATTGACCCTGGCCTCGGCGCTCAGGCGCCCGATGGTGAGGTCAGCGTCGGAGTTTTTGCGCATAGGCCCTTGTTCCTGTAGCCACTACAGGTTCTACGCTGAGCGCATGAGCAACGATACAAGCACCCGAAACGCCAGTGGCGTCCTGGCTGGCGGCGGCATCCTGGCCGGCGTAGGCGCGCTCATAGGCGCCTCATGTTGCGTGCTTCCGCTCCTGCTGGCGCAGATCGGGGTCAGCACAGTGGTGGTCGCTCACTTGGCCTGGTTCGCGCAGGCGAAGCCATATCTGCTAGGCCTCACGGCGGTCCTCATCCTCATCGGATTCATAACCGCGTTCTGGGGCGGACGCCGTCCACGGCCGCTCGTTCTCGTGGCTTTGGTCGGCGCCGCTGTCCTGGTCGCGGGCGCTATTGCGATGCCGCACTATGAACGCCAGTTGCTCGACTGGATGAATGCCCGATGAGTGGCGCCGCCATTTTTCACGCGACGATCACCTGCCCGCGATGCGGCCACCGCGAGGTCGAGGTGATGGCGATAGATGCCTGCCAGTATTTCTATGACTGCAAGGGATGTGGCGTGGTGCTGAAGCCGAACCCTGGCGATTGTTGCGTGTTCTGTTCCTATGCGGACGTAAAGTGTCCGCCGATGCAGGGCGATGGGTGCTCGCAGAGCTAGCTCAGCTATGCATCATCTATTGGGCCAACTCGCCGGGCGCGCGTGATCGCCTGCGCAAGCGCGCTGATCGGCGAGCGCTTCGATGACGCGGCACTGGGCAGCGGCGCCGCCTTCGCACGGCGTGGCGATGCGCGTGAGTTCACGTTTCAGCGCCCGCAACTGGGCAATGCGCGCGTCTACGTCCTCAAGGTGGCGCCGCGCGATCGCGTCGGCCTCACCGCAAGGGCGCTCGGGATGATCGGACAGGTCGAGCAGCGATCTGATATCGCTTAATTCGAAGCCGAGCGCCCGCACGTGACGGATGAACGAAAGCCGCCGCACCTCCTCATCGGCATGAAGCCGCCGGCCGCTGGCGGTCCGCGGCGGTGCGTCAATCAACCCCTCGGCCTCGTAGAAGCGGATGGTTGGGATCTTGATTCCGGTGCGTTTCGAGACCGCGCCAATACTCGGCATTTTTTGCCCTTGATCCTCTAGCCGCTAGAGAATGTAGAGGCTGTGGCGTTGGATTTCGAGAGATCCCCGATGCCCCCTTCATGGCTCCCCTTGACGGCCCTCCTCGCCATTATAGCCGTGTCGGCTCTGCGCGTTCTCAGCGTCGAGCGAAAGCACGGCGTCAAGGCCTTCAGTTTTGGCCGCCATGCGGCGATCCAAAGCCTGGCCGAACGCAATTGGAAGTTTGCCACCGGACTGACGCTCGCCGCGGCGGTCACCGCGTGGCTTGCGCCGGGATTGGAACTGGTCTTTGGCCGGCCGCCCTTGGCAGACCTTGCGGCGCTCAAATGGATGTCCGCCTTCATCTTCGTCGCTTCTTTTCTCATCATAGCGATCGCTCAGCTGCAGATGGGCGCGTCCTGGCGCATCGGCGTTCCGGCAGAAGGACCAGGCCCGCTCGTCGCGCATGGCCTTTTTCGTTTGGTCGCGCAATCCGATCTTCGTCGGCATGGTTGGCGCGGTGCTGGCCATGTTCTTGTGGTCGCCGCACCTCATTACCGCGGCGGTGCTCGCCGCCACCTGGACGCTCACACTGGTGCAAGTGCGCATTGAGGAAGAGGCTCTGCGCGAAAGGCATGGCGATGCGTACGAACGCTACGCAGCCAAGGTAGGGCGATGGTTTGGCCGCCGGGGCGCCACCGACGAAACGGCGCCCCTCGTTCCTTGAGCTTGATCAAAGACGCCGCCGGGCGTCGGCTCAAGATGAGCGACAGACCCTGTTCCGTGGGCCGGAGTGACTGCCATGAAACGTGCTGGTGTCGCCATCACTGCGCTCGCCGCGACCGCTTTCGTCGCACTTGGTGTGGCGCTTGCTCAACCAGGGGCTTCGCCTACCGACCGTGGCTGGAGCCACATGATGATGGGCCCGATGGCCGGATGTCCGATGGGCGCGGGCGGTCAGGGCATGATGGGGCCCTACATGATGGGGCCCGGCATGACGCATGACCGGATGATGGGCCAAGGCATGATGGGCCGCGGTCACATGATGGGCGGCTATTGGGGCCAGAGCGGGAACATCGACACGCAACTCGACGCGATGCGATCGGCGCTCGCGATCAGGTCCACGCAGCAGGATGAATGGAACGCCTACGCCGCCGCCGCGCGCGCCGACTCGCAGTCCATGTTTGATATGCACAATCGCATGATGACGTTCATGGGAGGCCAAACCACGACGGCGCCGAGCTGGCTTGGCGTCCACCGCGACATGATGCGCGCCCGCGCTGACTCGCTCGATGCGCTGGCGCGGGCGGTCGATCAACTCTACGCCGAACTCGACGCGCAACAGAAAGCGACGTTCGACCGTTATGGCGGCGGCATGTGCGGCGCTTGGTAGGACAATGAATCTCCACCCTTTGGCGAACGCGACGTCGGCGTGCATTGCCTTAAGCATGGTCCTGGCGGCTTGCGCGCCAAGCTGGCGAGACGGCTGGGGTCCGCAGGTGGGCGGTTCGATGATGGGCGGCTGGCTCATGCTAAGTCTTTACGGGCTTCTCGGCACGTTCCTCGCCGTGCTCGCGGCGCTCTTTGTGTTTCGCTGGCTGACCGGGGGAGGATCGAGCGGCGCCGCCGCCCTCGACCTCCTGAAGCAGCGTTACGCCAAGGGCGAGATCAGCCCAGAGGAGTTTGAGCGCGCCAAGAAGGACATCGCTTCGTGAAGAGGTCTGTCCTTGAGGAGAACGGACTTGGATTATTACTTTGAGACGACGCTGGCAGTGGATTTCGACGAGGCGCTTCGCCGCGTTACCGAGGCGCTGCGCCAAGAGGGGTTCGGCGTCATCACCGAGATCGACGTGCAGGCGACGCTCAAGGCCAAGCTCGGCATCGACTTCCGCCGGTATCGGATCCTTGGCGCCTGCAATCCAACTCTGGCGCACGAGGCGCTACAGCTCGAAGACAAAATCGGCGTGATGCTGCCGTGCAATGTCATCGTGCAAGACAAGGGCGCAGGCGGGGTGCAAGTCGCCGCCATCGACCCGGTGGCATCCATGCTCGCGGTTGAGAATGCGGACTTGAAAAAAGCTGCGGCAGTCGTTCGCGCCAAGCTCAAGACGGTCATCGAGAGCCTTTAGACGGGAACAATTGGCGCGCAGGCGTCGGCCCTGCCGCAATGGAGGGGCCCCGCGCGCGCCCGTTAAGTGGAATGAATCTCACGATGCTAAGGATAAGAAGTAACGTCGCGACGGATGCCAAGCCGAGACGGGAATACGCCGTTTCTGTGAGCGCCGGGGGAAGACTCGCCTGTGCGAAGCCCCCACCCCAGTTCGCCGCAACGACGCGCCCGTTCGCATCAATGATGGCCGAAACGCCGCCGGACGCAGCTCTCGCCATTGGCAAACCCGACTCGATGGCCCGATAGCGAGCGATCGCGAAGTGCTGTGATGGACCGACGCCCTCGCCGAACCAAGCATCGTTGGTGAGCGAGATGATCCAGCCGGGGCGCTCCCTCCCGTTTGGCGCAAGACCCGGAAAGATCGCCTCATAACAGATCAGGATTGTTGCGGCCGGGGCGTCCTCCACAGCGATGCGACGCGGTCCCGCAGCGCCCGGCTCAAAACCCGTTCCGATTCTCTGCAGCGGAGCGACATTCAATGCGCCGAAGAGACGCCAGAACGGGATGTACTCACCGAACGGCACCAAGCGATGCTTGTCATAGATATCGCCAACCCTGGTAACTCCATCGGAGTTGTCGATCACGACAGCGGAATTGTAGTGGAAGGAGCGTTCGCCGCGCTGCATTCTTCGCGTCAGGCCGAGCACGAGGGTTCGCTCTCCCATGCCGGCGCCAAGCGCGCCCATGAGGTCAGTATTTTCCAGCGTGTATGAATTCATCGAAGGGATCGCGCCTTCGGGCCAGATCACGATGTCGGCTTCGCGAGCCGAGCCGCTGGCTTCGAGATAGCGCTGCAGCACGCGCCATTCCTGGTCCGGGCGTTCGGCCCATTTGTCGGCTTGGCTCATACCTGAATCCGCCACGCGCACGACAGGTTGCCCCAAGGCGGTGGGAGTGTGTCCAGCAAGCCGCATGGAGCCCCAGCTCCAAACGGTCGCGAAGGTAACGGCAGGAATGCAAATCCATTTGAGGCGCGCGGCGAGATTTATTGTGCGGTCAAGCAGGACGACGGGAGCCGCGGCGAAAAACAAAGTGAGCGCGGACAAACCGTAGATGCCGAACACCGACGCTGATTGCGAAATCGGTTCGCCAGCAGGCCAAACATAACCTGGCAACAGCCAGGGAAATCCTGTGAACGCGATCCCGCGCAGCCATTCCGCCAATGCGACGGCAATCGCAAAGACCGGCACGCGGCGAGCGTCGGGTGTCCAAAGCGTTATCGCCAGCGCACCCCCTGCTCCCCAAAAGCAAGCGAGAAAGGCGGCGAGCGCGAGCACGGCGCCGGCGCCGAAGACAATCCCCCATGCGCCGAAATCATACGAAAACGCCGCCGACAGCCAGTGAAGGCCGCTCGCGAAATGCCCGAGGCCGAACCACCAAGCTAAGCCGAACGCCGCAGCAATGCGCTTGGGGCGAAGTGCTGCCGCATCGAGCAAACGGACCAGGATGACGATGGCGATCACATAAAGCGGCGCGAAGTAAAAAGGCGCGTGCCCCGCGGTTGCGATGGCGCCGGCTGCGAGAGCCATGCCGCGCTCGATCCAGCGGGCGGCTTGCACTCCATTGCGCCCGCGCGAAGCGAGGCGCCCTGTCTTGTCCAATGCCGTCTCGGCATCGTTCGAGAGAATGGGATGCAACTCACTCATTGAGCGAGCGGGATGATTTGCCGGAATTTTCCTCCCGCCGATTGTTCTGGCGCTTCCTCACCCAGTTCAATGCTCAGGTGCGCCAAGCCATGCTGAGCGAGCACGTTCGCAATCTGGCCGCGTACCGCGCGCCAAACGAAATCCCGGCTCTCCTGCGCTATTGCAAGAAGCCGAACACGCAGTACCGAGGGACCGATCTGAACGAGTTGAAACCGCTCAACGCCCGGGGTGCGGTCGAGGATCGTGCCGAAAAGGAGCGGCGGCAACGCCACGCGTTCGCCGCGCTCACTGGTGAGATAGAGCACTTCCGCTGAGCGGCCTTTGACTTGGATGGCGGGAAGCGGATTGCCGCATGGACAGGGATCTCCCCGCATCACGACGCTGTCGCCCAGGTCGTAACGAAGGATTGGTTGCACGCGATTGGCGAGGTTGCTGACCAGAACTGTATGGGAATGAACGCCCGGCGCGACCGGCTGATACTCGGCGTCGACAGGTTCGAGCCAGTCGGCGTTCACGTGCAGCCAATGATGTTTGCAGCTATAGCTTAAGAACGTGACTTCAGTGGCGGCGTAGCTGTTGCCGACCTTGCATTTGAACGCCTCCGCGATCCGATCGTATTCGCGTTCTGGCAAGCCTTCGGCCGAGAGCGCGAGCAGCACCGGCTTGATGCACAGCCGCCCCGCCTCCTGTTCGTCGGCGAGCAATGCAGCCGCGCTCGCATAAGGTGCGACAAGAACGGGGCGATGGGCGTTGAGGCGCTCGACGAGTTCGGCCATCGGCATGTGCACGGAGAGCACCTGCACAGCCTTCGCGGCGCCTCCCCTTTGCAAACGCGCTGCTGCAACCGCGGAGACGAAATGCCCACCCGTGGCCATCACCATGGACGTGCGCCCGGCCCCGGCGACAATTTTCAGAAAGTCGCCGAAGCCAAGCCATGAATTCAACATGCGATAAGCTACGGCTTGCGTGACGGCCATCGTGCGATCGTCGAGCAGGAAGACGCCGCGCGTGCCCGTTGTGCCCGAGGTCGTCGCCAACGTGTAGCGGTCCAGGAATTTCCCTCCGATCAGGTCCTCGCGCTCAGCGAACGCGCGAGCTTTCTCGAACGTCGCGTCATTATCTGTCACCCAGTCGTCAAACCGCGCCATCAGCTCTTTCTTGTTGGTGACCGGCAGCAGCGCGACATCATCGACACCTTCGGGAAGATGGCGATAGAGATCGCGATAGTATCGGGAATGCGCGCGTGCGTGCGTGACGGCCTCGCCGAGGCGCGCGCGCTGGCGCGCCGCGATGGCGCCGGCGCCTCGCTTCATCGCACTGCGCGCGTCCAAGAGCAGCGACAATGTGTTCTCGCTCAAGTCGATCTCTCCGGATGGGCGCCATCAATGCAGATGCCTGCCGACCGACCTAGGTTTGTTCACGATTGAGTAGTCGAAGGCCGTTCAGCACGACCAGGAGCGATGCGCCCACGTCTGCGGCGATCGCGCCCCACAGTGAAGCTGCGCCGAGCAACGTCAGGATCGTGAACACCGCTTTGACCCCGATCGAGAAGGCAATGTTCTGTCGAATGGTCGCAATCGTCGCTTTGGAATGACGGATGATCCAGGGCAACCGCGAGAGATCGTCCTGCATAAGCGCAATATCGGCAGTCTCGATTGCAGCGTCGGAGCCGATCGCACCCATGGCGACGCCCAGATTGGCCCGCGCCATCGCCGGGGCGTCATTGACGCCGTCGCCGATCATCGCCACCGCACGGTAACGTGCGACCAGCGCTTCCACTTCCGCCACCTTGCGTTCGGGCAAAAGCTCGGCGTGAATTTCGTCCACGCCCGTTTCGCTGGCAATGCGCTCGGCGGTGGCTCTGTTGTCGCCAGTCAGCATAACGACGCGCTCGATGCCGGCGGCATGCAGGTCGGCGACGATTTTCTTGGCTTCAGGCCGCACCGCATCGGCGAGCGCGATCAAGCCCCAAACGCGTTGGCCGTCGCCGACTGCGACCACGGTGCGGCCTGCTCCGGCAAGCCCGTCGGCGCGCGCCAGCGCCTCAGCGCGCTGTGCGCTTGGCGTACGTTCTTCGAGGAAGCCGCGCGAACCCAGCCAGGCGTCGCTCTCCCCGACACGGCCGGTCACGCCTTTTCCGCGTATCGCCTGCACGCTCTGGCCCGGCGAGAATTGCACGTTCTGCTCGGCCGCCTTTGCCAATATGGCTTTCGCGAGCGGATGCTCGCTGCGCGCTTCCAGCGCCGCCGCCAAGCCCAGCAGCGCCTCGGGACTGCGTCCGTCAAAGGTTGCGATTTCAACGACATGGGGACGCCCTTCGGTCAGCGTGCCGGTCTTGTCCATGGCGATGGCCCGGAGCTTTGCCGGCGTCTCCAGATGAACACCGCCCTTGATGAGCACGCCCTGCTTGGCTGCGCCCGCGAGCGCAGCGACGACGCTTACTGGTGTTGAGATCACAAGCGCGCACGGGCAGGCGATCACTAGCAGCGTCAAGGCGCGATAGAACCAAACGTCCCAGGCGCCCGCAAACAACAGCGGAGGGACGACAAGCACGAGAACGGCAACCGCCATCACGATCGGGGTGTAGATGCGCGCGAAGCTCTCGACCCATTGCTCCGTGGGCGCGCGCCGGCTGTGCGCAGACCCGACCATGCGGATGATGCGCGCGAGCGTGGTGTCGCCCGCCGCTTTCGTGGTCTCTACTTCGAGCGCGCCCTCGCCGTTGATCGTGCCAGCGTAGACGATTGCACCTGGCGACACCGGAACCGGCACGCTTTCGCCAGTGATGGGCGCCTGGTTCACTTCGCTTTCGCCGGCGGTGACGCGCCCGTCGAGTGGTACGCGCTCGCCTGGGCGCACGACAATGTGGGCGCCGACGCTCACGGCGCCAGCGGAGATTTCGCGCTCGGCGCCGCTGGCGTCTTTCACCGTGGCGATGTCTGGCGCGAGCTCCATCAGCGCGGCAACCGCCCGCCGCGCGCGCCCTAAGCTCCACGATTCCAATGCCAGGGCGAGCGCGAACAGGAATGACACTGTCGCCGCCTCGAACCACTGGCCGATTACGACCGCGCCCGCAACCGCCACGATCATGAGCAGGTTCATATCTGGACGCAGCCTGCGCGCCGCGAGCAGCGCCTTCGGCGCCACGTAGCGTGCGCCGCAAACGATGGCGCCGGTGTAGGCGATGATCGCCGGCAGCGGCGGCGCCGTCACGCCCGGCGTTTCGCTCAATGCAGAGACAAGATCGCCAGCAACAACGGCGTGAATGGCAAGCCCAATGGCCGTCAGGACGCCGCTTGCCGCGGTCAGGCGTGATTGGAGCTTGCGCCGGCGCGCATCTGCCGCTGCGCCGTCGCCAACGACGCCTGCTGTCCAGCGTTCGGCGCTCATGCCGGCGCGCGCAACGGCCCGCTCAATCCGCGTAACGAGTTGAGCGTCGGGAGCGCCCACCACCGACATCCGGCCATTGATGAGATCGAAGGAAAGCCTCTCTTCGTCGACGACGCCGGTGAGTTCGCGCTTCAGCGTGGCGACTTCATCGCCGCAATCCATGCCATGGATCTTGAGAACGACCGTTCCGGGGGCGCTGCCTCGCGTCGTCTCGTCTCCCGCGCGACTGCCGCACGCGGCCGCTTCGTCCAGAGTCCACAAGGCCGCGCTCATGCCTGTGGTCGAAACCGCTGCTTCGATTGCGTCGGTGGACGCGCTCACGTCTGGCGACACCTCCATCCATCCGGCCTTGGTATCGAATGAGAGCTTGTCTTCCCCGCCCGCAACCGACCCCACAGCCGCCTTGAGCGCGCGGACTTCATTCTGACAATCAAGGCCGGTCACCTTGAAACGCCGGCCGGCGGTGCGATCGTCCGGGGCCAAATTTGTTGCAGGCATGGCGTCCGTCTTTCTTGCAATTTGGTGGAGCTGCGATGGATCCGCTTCAGTCCTCATCACTGGTGCGACGCGCGTCGCGAATGATGTCGACGCCGCCCTTAACCGCGACGAGGGCAACCAAGCACCCGACAACGAGGTCGGCCCAGCGCTGTCCGGTCCACGCCACCAGCGCGCCGGCGACCAAGACGCCGCCATTGGAAATGAAGTCGTTGAAGCTGAAGGTCTCGGCGGCGCGAAGATGCACTTCCTTCTTTTTCAAACGGCCGAGCAGCCAAACGCACACGAGATTGATGGCGCCCGCGAACAAAGCGACGACCATCATTGTGGTTCCGATCGGCTCCGACCCAGTCAGAAAGCGACGCACGGTGTCGGCGACGACGCCGAGGCCAAATAGGATCAGCAGCACGCCGGAGACGCCTGCCGCGCCTCGCTTCCAATTGAGCGAGCGGCCGACGGCGAACAGGCTTAGTGCGTAGACGACTGCATCGGAGGCGTTGTCGAGCGCGTTGGCGATCAAAGCGCTCGAATCCGACGAGAAGCCTGCCCCGCCCATCACAACGACAAGCAACAGGTTGAGGCCAAGCACGATCCAGAGCGTGCGCCGTTGCTCAGCCGTCACCGCCTCGTAGCTCTCATCGTCGCTCATGCCGCTTCCCCTGCTGCGCCGACTACGGCGCGGACGGGCCTGTTCGTCATCGCCTTCTCAACCCAATTCATCAGCAAAAGCCGCCTCCGTGGTGCGAAAACGAGCGCTAAGCGTCTGGCCGCAAAGCGCGGTAGAGCGATATCGATCCAGTGACGGTCGCAATGACTTCTGTTTCCTCCACTGCCGTAAAACCCACTTCGCGCATCAGCTCCGGGAGAACGCCGCGCGCGTTAGGCTCGGTATTGTCGAAGCCGTCGAGCTTTTGGATCTGGCGGAACGCTGCGCGCATCAGCGGCGTGCGCTGCAGCCCGTAATCGGCGACATGCAGCGTCCCACCCGCACGCAACGCGCGCCACATGGAAGCAAGGCCCGCGCGCTTTTCGTCCATTGGCACTTGGTGGAATACCAGGCTCGAGACGACCTTCGTGAAGCGCGCGGCTTCCGCGTCCGCATCACGCGCAAAGCCTTGCCGGAATGCCATTTCCGCGTCGGCCTTTGCCGCCTTGGCGCGCGCCCGTGTCAGCACATCGGCGTCCGGATCGAGACCAACGACGTGCGCGCGCGGTTCGGCGCGCTTCAGCATCACAGCGAAGGTCCCTGTGCCGCATCCGACATCTAGAATCTGATCACCGGGCACGGGCGCGGTTTGACGCAGCAAAGCGCCGCGCCAGCGGCGCTCACGCGTCAAGACCGCGATAGCGAAATCATAGAAGGGCGTCCATTCGGGCCGTCCTGCAGCCGGCGTGAACGCAGTATCGTTACTCATGAGCGCGTCTCCTTGCGCGTGCGCAGCATGTCGACGACCAGCACGACGGCGCCGAACGTGATCGCAGTGTCGGCCAAGTTGAATGCAGGCCAATGATATCCCGACACGTGCAGGTCGAGAAAATCGGTGACGTCACCGCGCGACAACCGGTCGAAGAAATTGCCAAGCGCGCCGCCAAGCACGAGCGCCAAGCCAAGCCGGGTGACCGCACGAGGCTCGCGCCAAAACCAGAGGCCGAACATGAGGCTGATCGCTGCGGTGACCACCAATACCAGGAGCCCGCCTGTGTCGTTCAGCAACCCGAACGCCACGCCGCGGTTGAAGCCGAGCGTCAGATCGAGGAACGGCAGAACGCCCACGGGTTCGCCGAACCGCAATTCGCTCCGCGCCAAAGCCTTGGTGGCCAGATCAAGCGCGACGATCACAGGAATCAGCCCAAGGTGCGCAAGGCGCCCGGCTGTGCTTGGTTCGCTCACGGCGCGGACCTCGCTGCTGCAGCCCATCCGAGCGGACGGCGGCCGAACCAGCGGCCAACCTCGGCTGCGTAGCGCTCATAGCGATCGCAGTGCGTTTCACGCAGCGCCTCCTCCTCGATCCGAACTTGCACGAGCGTCAGCGTCCACGCGCCGGCGAGAACGGCCGCGCTCAAGACGGTTGGCGACCACAACAGCAAGGCGACGAGTGCGGTCAGCAAGCCAACAAAGATCGGGTTCCGGGACCAAGCGAAGAGACCGCGCGAGACGAGTTCGCCAGGCCCCTCCTTCGGCACGCCGACCCGCCATGAGGCGCCCATCTGCATCTGCGCGATCGCGATGATCGCGAGTGCTGCGATGAACAGAGCGGCTGACACCGATCGCAGCGGCGCCCACGTCGCCCAGCCGGGGCGGCCAATTGCGGTCTCCCAATCGGGCGCGAGCCAAGTGAGGACGGAGAGGACAAGCGCGCCGAGCACGGCAAGACGCCAGAGCCGTTCGGCCACGCCCTGAATGGCGGCATGGCGGCCAAACCCGTAGGTGCGGACCCCGGTTCGGCGGCTCACCAACCAGGCGCGAATCGCCGACAGCGCAACGATCAGGCTCAACACGGTAAAAGGGGTCCAGGGTGGGGGCATCAGATATCTCGCAAATCAATGCCACCTGACCTACATCCTCAAGTCACTAGAGGATCAAGCCCAATGTTGAGCATCGGCGCAGTCGCCAAGGACACCGGCCTCAAGGTCCCCACCATCCGGTTTTACGAGCAGGAAGGACTGATCGGGCCGCCTCCGCGCACCGAAAGCGGTCGCCGGCTCTTTTCAGACAAGGATGTGCGCCGCCTTACCTTCATCCGACACGCCCGCACGCTGGGCTTCGAACTGGCGGACATCCGATCGCTCCTGGATCTCGCCGACCACCCCGAGCGTCCATGCTGCGATGCCGACCGTATCGCGACACGCAATCTGGAAACCGTACGTCTGCGCATCGAGCAACTCCGCGCGCTCGAACAGGAACTCTCGCGCATGATCGTTGCCTGCTCCGGCGGGGCGGCCAGCGAATGCCGCATCATCGAGTCGCTCAACGATCATAACCTCTGTTCGAACGACCACGCGTGAGATAACGTCTGAGGTGCGAGGCTCGGCGTCTGCTTTCACGAGCTCCGAGACAGCGGCGCCCGCTCTTACCCAAGCCACGGGCACTGCGCGTCGCCAGCTCCGAAGCAGAGGATGGCAAGCAATCTCCCGATGTGACGGCGCCGCCAGAAGCGGCGGCGATGGGCTTTACCGAGCCGCTCTCCTTAGCGGTGAATGTCGGCGCTGTTATAACGTTGCCTCCGCTACGCAACGGTGACGCCAATCTGCGTTCGGTGTGGCTCTGCTCGCGCAACGACGCCTTCGGCAACATTTTGGTCATATTCGCCGCCGCCGCGACAGCTGCGACACGATCGCCCTGGCCTGACTTTGCCGTGGGCGCCATCATGTGTTTACTGTTCGTCAGCGGGTCATGGGCTGTATATAGCCAGGCGCGCCGCGAATCTGCTGCGGCGATGCAAGGGTGAAGCGGGTGCAAGCTTCGGGCGACATGAACTGGAGGCGCTGGGTGGCGATGCTTTGCATCGCCCTCCTCGGCTTCATCATGTTCGAAGAAGCGTCCCCTGCGCACGCGGCGGCCGACAACGCGCAGGCAGGCATTGTCTATGTCATGGCCGACGCCCAAGACGCATCCGCCGTCGAGACCGCAGGGGATAGTGAACAGACCCCGGCGAACCCTGCACAGCCTCAACACCATTGTTGCGCCGCTCACTGCAACGGCATGACCCCCGCCCTCACCGGCGACGTTGTCACCGCGCAAGTCATGTTGCGCGTAGCCGCCCCGCGCAACACGCACGGCGCGCCAATCAACGCGCCCAATGGGCTAGAGCGACCACCAAAAGCCACCGCGATCGTCTAACGCTCCGCAGGCTGTCTGCGGCGCGTGCACATTCACGCATCGCGGACTTTTCATGCTCGATTCACACCGATCAAAGCGGCGTTCGGCGCGCATTCTGCGCTATGTCGCAACCGTCTCCATCAGCGCCATCGCCGCGCCCATGATCGTGCCGGCGGCGCTCGCCCAAGAGCGCGCGCCGCTCACGATGGAGAGCGCGATCGAACGCGCGCTTCAGTCCGATCCCGGCGTGAGTGCTGCGGGCGCTGGCGTCGAAGCGGCGCAAGGCGGGGTGCGGCAAGCGCGCGTGCGCCCAAACCCGACCCTCGACGCAGAGGTTGAGAATTTCAATGGCCGTGGCGACCTCCGCGGCTTCAGCGGCGCTGAGACCACTTTCTCATTGTCGCAAGAGGTTGAGCTTGGCGGCCGGCGCAGCGCGCGCGTCCGCCTTGCCGACCGCGAGCTTCACGGCGCCGAACTTGACCGGATCTTGCGCGGTCTCGACCTCGCGCGCGATGTTCAGACCGCCTACTATGATGCGCTGGCGGCGCAAGAACTCGTAACCATCGCCGAAGAGCGTCTGGCCACGGCGCAAGCACTCAACGTATCGGTCGCGCGCCGGGTCGCCGCCGCACGCGATCCGCTTATGGCCGGCGCGCGTGCTGAAGCGGGTCTTTCTGAAGCACGCATCGCACTGACGCGCGCGCAAGCGGAGGCCGCGACGGCGCGGGCGCGTCTTGCCTCTTATTTCGGCGGCGACGACGGCTTCAACCTAATCGCGGCTGATTTCGCGCTGCCGCGCGCGCGCGATCACGAACACGACACGTTAGGCGACACGAGCCCGGACATCGCCCGCCTCACCGCCGAGCGCGACCGCTTAGGCGCCGCTTTAAGCGTTGAGCGTTCATTATCTTGGCAGAACCCGACGCTCAGCCTGGGCTATCGCAGGTTCGAGGATCGTGACGGCGAAGGCGCTTTGGTGGCCGGCGTTTCAATTCCGCTGGGCGTCTTCGACCGCAATCAAGGCTCTGTGGCGCGTGCTCGCGCCGAGCAGCGCCGCGCGGAGCTTGAGCTGGAAGCGGGACGGCGGGCGCTGTCGCGCGAGTATGCAGCACTCGAACGCGCAATCGCCACTGACGCGGCAGCAGTTCAGTCCACAGAAGAGGATGTCATCCCACAGGCTGAACGCGCTCTCTCTCTGGCGCAAGACGGCTACAATCGCGGCGCCTTCTCTTATCTCGACGTGCTCGACGCCCAGCGCGCGCTCTCTGACGCGCGCCAAGCCCGCGTCGAAGCTCTGCGTTCTTTTCATAACAACGAGGCGGCGCTCGACCGTCTCACGGCGCGCTTCGGGGAAGCGTTGCCCTTCGAGGAGCAACATCAATGAACACCTTCAGAATGAAGCATGCCGCCCTCGCGCCAATCGCACTGGTTTTTGCGCTCGGACTTTCCGGCTGCGGCGCTGGAGAAGCTGAGTCCGAACAGCCAGCCGCCGAGGCAGGTCACGCGGAGGGCGAGGAAGAGCACGCCGAAGGCGAAGCCGGACACGCCGAAGAGGAAGCCGGCGGCGAGCGCGTCACAATCCCCGTCGAGTCCGCGCGAGAATCGGGGATCGTCGTTGCGACCGCCGGACCCGGAGCGATCGAGGAAACGCTCAATCTCACCGGGCGCATCATGCTGCAACCATCGGCGCGCGCTGAAGTTCACGCGCCCTACTCAGGCCCGGTGCGTGCGGTTCTGCGCAATGTCGGCGACAGCGTGCGCCGTAACGAGACGCTGGCGCGAGTCGAAAGCGCTGAAAGCCTTCAAACCTACGCCATCGTCACACCGATCGCAGGTGTCGTGCTTGATCGTCAGACCAACATCGGCGACGTGACCAGCGAACAGCCACTCTTCGTGGTCGGCGACCTTTCGCGCTTGCAGGCCGAACTCAATGTCGCCACGCGCGACATTGGCCGCATCAGTTCGGGTCAGCGCGTCTTTATCACCGGCCTTGATGGCGCGACGCGGGTTGAAGCGCAGATCGCCAGCGTCTTGCCGACCGCAGACGCGCACAGCCAGACTTTGATCGCGCGCGCGCCGATTTCGGTTGCACAGGGCTCGGCCCTTCGCCCCGGCATGGCGGTGCGCGGCGCAGTGGTCACGGCGGCCCAACAAGCTGCCGTCGCCGTGCCGCGCGATGCGGTGCAGACGCTCGAAGGCCGAAGCGTCGTCTTCGTACGGGTCAGCGACGACACCTATGAGGCGCGCCCAGTCACGCTCGGACGAACCGGTGCGACGCAAGTGGAGATCCTATCGGGGCTCGCGGCGGGCGAAGCCTACGTGTCGGAAAACGCATTCCTCGTGAAAGCCGAAATCGGCAAGGGCTCGGCCTCGCACGACCACTGAGCCCCTTCTCATTTTTCCTGACCGGATTTCGCTTTCATGATCAGCCGTCTCATCGAACTCGCCGTCAAAGCCCGCTGGGCTGTCATGGCGATCGTCCTCATCGTCGCCGGCATCGGCGTCTACAACATCATGCGTTTGCCGATCGACGCGGTTCCGGACATCACCAATCGGCAAGTCCAGATCAACACAGTGGCGCCGTCCTTTGGTCCGCTCGATGTCGAACGCCTGGTCACCTACCCGGTCGAAACAGCGATGTCGGGAATCGTTGGACTGCAAAGCACGCGCTCGATCTCGCGCAACGGCTTCAGCCAGGTCACCGTCGTCTTCGCGGACAATGTCGACATCTATTTCGCGCGCCAACAGGTCGCCGAACGGCTGACCCAAGCGCGCGAGAGTTTACCCGACGGCGTCGAGCCGCAAATGGGCCCGATCTCAACCGGCCTCGGCGAAGTGTTGATGTGGACGGTGCACTATGCCGATCCCAACGCCGAGGGCGGGCGCGTTGAAGCGGGCCAACCCGGCTGGCAGCCGGACGGCGCTTACCTGACCGTGGAAGGCGAACGCCTCACCGATCCGGTCGCACAGGCTGGCTATTTGCGCACGATTCAGGATTGGATGATCCGGCCGCAAATGCGTTCGGTGCCAAGCGTCGCCGGCATCGACTCGATCGGCGGTTACGAAAAGCAGTATGTTGTCGAACCGGACGCCGGCGCGCTTTCCGCCTATGGCATTTCCTTTTCCGAACTCGCCGACGCGCTCGAACGCGCCAATCTTTCTGTTGGCGCGAATTTTATCCAACAAGGCGGTGAATCGTTTTTGGTGCGTGCGGACGCGCGCATCCGCACGCTTGAAGAGATTTCCGAAGCCGTCGTCGCCACGCGCGACGGCGTCCCAATCACTGTGCGCGATGTCGCCAATGTAAGCGTTGGCGGCGATTTACGCACCGGCGTGGCCACTTCGGGCGGGCGCGAAGTGGTCGTGGGCACGGTGCTCATGATCACCGGCGGCAACAGCCGCACCGTCGCTGCCGCCGCCGCGGAACGGCTCGAACAGATCAGGCAGACTTTGCCGCCCGGCATTGTCGCCGAAGTCGTCTATGACCGCTCGAAGCTTGTGAACGCCACCATCGCCACGGTGGAGCGCAACCTGGCCGAAGGCGCGCTCTTGGTCGCGGTGGTACTTTTCCTTCTGCTCGGCAATGTCCGCGCCGCGATAATCGCCACGCTCATCATTCCGCTCTCCATGCTGATGACCTCGATCGGCATGAATGTCTTTGGCGTCTCCGGCAATTTGATGAGCCTAGGCGCGCTCGATTTCGGCCTCATCGTCGACGGTTCGGTCATCATCATCGAGAACTGCCTCAGGCGATTGTCCGAGCGACAACACCACGAAGGCAGGCTGCTGACGCTGCCGGAGCGTCTTCACGAGACGCTGGAAGCCGGCCGCGAGATGATCAAGCCGACAATTTTCGGTCAGATGATCATCTTCCTCGTCTTCGCGCCGCTGCTCACCTTCTCCGGCGTCGAAGGCAAGATGTTCTCGCCGATGGCGATCACGCTGATGTTGGCGCTGGCAGCGGCATTCATCCTTTCTCTCACATTCGTGCCCGCGATGGTGGCCCTTCTCATTCGGGGCAAGGTCGCCGAGAAAGAAGTCAAGGCGATCGAAATTGCGCGCAATCGCTATGAGCCCGGTCTCGATTACTCGCTCCGCAAGCCCAAGACGGTCATCGCCGGCGGCGTCGCCGTCTTCGTCATCGCCGGTGCGCTCTTCTTCACGCTCGGGCGTGAATTTATCCCGCAGCTCGATGAGCAGGACATCGCCATTCAGGCGGTGCGCATCCCATCGACATCACTGCAGCAATCGGCGGCGATGCAGGCCCGCGTCGAGCAACTGATCTCGGAATTCCCCGAAGTGGCGTTTGTCTTTTCCAAGACGGGGACGGCCGAAGTCGCATCCGATCCGATGCCGGTGAACATCTCGGACTCGTTTGTGATCCTGAAGCCACGCTCGGAATGGCCGAATCCGAATGAGCCGAAGCCCGAACTGATCGCGCGCATGGAGGCGCGGCTCTCGCAACTGATCGGCAATTCCTATGAATTCACTCAGCCGATCCAGATGCGGTTCAACGAATTGATCGCCGGCGTGCGCGGCGACGTCGCCATCAAGCTCTACGGCGAAGACCTCACCGAATTGAGCCAGGCCGCGGGGCGGATCGCTGCGGTGCTGCAATCGATCGACGGCGCCGCCGACGTCAAAGTCGAACAGACCGGCGGGTTTCCGACACTCGATGTTCGCTTCGATCGTGACGCCATAGCCCGCTATGGGCTCTCATTGCAGGACGTCACCGACACGGTTGCCACGGCGATGGGCGGACGCGAGGCCGGCCTCGTGTTCGAGGGCGACCGGCGCTTTGACGTCGTCGTGCGTTTGCCCGAGGCGGTGCGTGACGATCTCGACGCGGTCGGCGCACTCCCGGTTATGCTGCCCGAAACCGAAAACGGTCCACGCGCCTCCATTCCATTGCGCGAAGTTGCGACCTTCACTTTCTCCGAAGGCCTCAATCAGGTCAGCCGTGAGAACGGCAGCCGCCGCGTCGTCGTGCAGGCCAATGTGCGTGGACGCGACCTCGGCTCTTTTGTCACCGAAGCGCAGCGCCGAGTCAGCGAAGTGGCGCTGCCGACTGGGGCTTACCTCGTCTGGGGCGGCCAGTTTGAGAACCTACAATCGGCGTCGCAACGCATGTCGCTGATCGTACCAGCGTGCTTTGTTCTCATCTTCGGCATTCTCTACATGGCGCTCGGCACCTTCCGCGCCGCAGGCGCCGTGTTCACGGCCGTGCCGCTAGCGCTCGCGGGCGGGGTCTACACCCTCTTCCTCACCGGCATGCCATTCTCGATCTCAGCGGCGGTGGGCTTCATCTGTCTTGCCGGCGTTGCGGTGTTGAACGGTCTGGTCGTCATGACCAGCATCAACAGCCGTCTTGATCTTGGCATGCCCGTCGATGAGGCGATCCGCGAAGGCATGATCG
>FKKE01000505.1_pt3 | contig 48699 bp, 44 predicted proteins | sample 1106331 | NCBI WGS metagenome assembly FKKE01 (sample SAMEA3931202, study PRJEB13176) | freshwater metagenome | biome: Drinking water system; feature: drinking water; material: freshwater | place: China | collected 2013-02-06 | reverse complement strand
TACGACGAGGCCAAGCGATTCGCTGAGGCGATGACCATGGCCTACCACCGGTATCACGGCGTGGACACGCGCATTGTCCGGATTTTCAACACCTACGGACCCCGGATGCGGCCGAATGACGGACGAGTCGTGTCGAATTTTGTGGTGCAAGCGCTACAGGGCAAGCCGTTGACGGTGTTCGGTGATGGCAGCCAGACCAGAAGCTTCTGCTACGTCGACGATCTGGTGAGGGGGATTGTCTCCTTGCTGTTGGTAGAGTCGGATAAGACGGTCGAGGAACGGACGAATCGGGCTGGTTTCCTGACCAAGTCCGTCAAGGCACAGCCGGAAACGATGCACGACCCGGTCAATATCGGGAATCCGCGCGAGCTAACCGTCATACAGATTGCCGAATTGGTCCTCAGGTTGACGGGGTCCGCGAGCAAGGTCGAACATAAGCCCTTGCCTGCGGACGACCCAAAAGTCCGCCGGCCTGACATTCGTCGGGCGAAGACGCTTTTGAGATGGGAGCCTCAGGTAGAACTTGAAGATGGGTTGAGGAAGACGATCGAATATTTTCGCCAGGTCGTCTGAACGATCATAAGAGGGTGATGACTATGAAAATCAGCGTCTTTGGTCTTGGATACGTTGGTACGGTGTCCGCGGGGTGTTTGGCCTCGGGAGGGCATACCGTGTGGGGCGTTGACGTGAACCCGGACAAAGTGGCCTCTATCAATTCCGGATCCGCTCCAATCGTCGAGCCGGAGATTGGAGATTTTATAGCCAAAGCTCGGAAGGAGAACAGACTTCACGCCACCGTGTCCTCGGCCGAGGGAATCAGGGAAACGGATGTCTCGTTTATCTGTGTCGGAACGCCGAGTCATTCCAATGGCAGCCTCGATCTTACCCATCTCAAGCACGTATGTGAAGATATCGGAAAGGCCTTGGTCGATAAGAAGGCCAAGCACACGCTCGTGTTCAGAAGCACGACGCTTCCTGGAACGACAGAGGATGTAGCGATTCCATTGCTCGAGAAGTTCTCGGGCAAGAGTGCAGGGAAGGATTTTGTTGTTTGCTATAACCCAGAGTTTCTGCGTGAGGGGACCTCGGTGAAGGACTACTACCATCCGCCCAAGATTGTGATCGGCGAGCAAAAGCCTGGAGAGGGTGACGTAGTCGAAGAGGTCTACGCTGGAATCAAAGCCCCCACTCTTCGAACATCGATCAAAGCAGCCGAGATGGTCAAGTATTCGGACAACGCTTTTCATGCCCTCAAGGTGACATTCGCCAATGAAATTGGGAATATCTGCAAGCGGCTCGGAATCGACAGCCATGCCGTGATGGACATTTTCTGTCAGGACACGAAATTGAACCTGTCGAAAGTCTACTTGAAGCCGGGGTTCGCCTTCGGTGGATCGTGTCTACCTAAGGATCTCCGAGCGTTGTCCTATCAGGCCAAGCGGACGGACGTGGAGGTTCCCGTTCTTAACGCGATTCTCCAAAGCAACGGCTCGCACATCAAGGGAGTCATTCAACGGATCGTGGGCTTGGGGAAAAAGAAAATAGGGTTTCTAGGAATGACGTTTAAGCCGGATACGGACGATCTGCGAGAAAGCCCTCTGGTGGAGGTTATAGAGACATTGTTGGGGAAGGGATTTCAGGTCAAGATTTATGACAAGAACGTCGCAATGAGCCGTCTGATCGGAGCGAACAAGCGGTTCATCGAAGAACATATTCCGCATCTATCGTCATTGCTAGTTGACCGTATCGAAGACGTCGTAGAGAGTGCTCATGTGGTCGTCGTTGGCTATGCGTCGGCGGATTTCATTCCGGCCTTGAAGAGCATGCGCGCGGACCAGTTGATCATCGATTTGGCAAGGGTCGAGGGACGAGCAACCTTCACCGCAGCCTACGACGGCATCTGCTGGTGATGACCCGGAGATGGCGCATAATAGTGAATGGGCTAGGGAATGAAGATACTCGTGCTGGCTCCAGATATTCCTGCGACGTCCCGAATGCCGGGCTCTCCCAGGTTATTCAATCTGTGCCGTGAGCTGTCACGGGATCACGAGATTCTGCTGGTCACTCACCTGTCTTCTCAGGAGCGCTACCAGGCGTTTTTGACAGATCCAACCACGGCGAAGGTATTTACGAAGATCGAACTCCTGCCTGAACCACCGGCGATATCTTGGTGGGGGCAGCAGTGGCATCGGCTACATCTCGCTGCCCATTTTGAAACCCGGTATCGACATGTCGGTTATCATCGTCTGATCAGTCGGAGAATCCGGAAACTTTGTTCGGAAGAGTCCGTGGATCTGATCTACGTCGACTTGTTGGCGATGACCCAATACGTCGGCCCAGCCCTCGAGATCCCTGCCATCGTCGATCTTCACGATTCCATGACGTTGATGGCCCGTAGGCTGCTCGATATCGAGCACAGTTTAAGGGGGAGACTCTCGCTTCAAGCCCATCTATTCCGAATCCAGAAACTGGAAGGCTCGCTGGGGAAAACTTTCGAACTCGTTCTAACGAATTCGACGGTGGATGAGAACGTCATCCGGGAGCTCTCACATGTGACCAACACCATGACCATTACCAACGGGGTCGACATGCAATACTTTTCTCCTGATGAAACCCCTGTTCAAGGGGATAGAGTGGTATTTACGGGAGTGATGGGGTATGCCCCGAATGAAGACGCCGCGCTCTATTTTGCGCAAGAGATTTTTCCGTTGATCAAGGCAAAGCGCCCCCGATCCGAGTTCTGGATCGTCGGGAGCGACCCATCCTCGAAGATCCAGAGTTTGACTGGCGAGGGTGGAATCCACGTTACGGGAAAAGTAGACGATGTTCGCCCCTTCGTTCGGAGTGCCGCGGTGTTCGTGTCCCCTCTCCGTATCGGTTCAGGCGTAAAGAACAAGATCCTCGCTGCCATGGCCATGAGGAAAGCCACCGTTGCAACTTCCCTCAGCATTGATGGATTGGACTTGGCTGACGATCGAGAAGTGCTTCTGGCCGATGATCCCCAAAGCTTTGCGGACAAGGTATTGCTGGTGCTTTCAGATCGGGATGTCGCTCAGAGGCTCGGCGACAACGGATTGGCCAGGGTTCGAAGCCAGTATTCGTGGGGCGCCTTGGGCAAGTCGCTCGAATCAGCGATGCAATCGGTCACGGTTTCCCGCAACGGCCGATCCACGTAAGTAAAATGACTTCTGGTAACGTATCGACGACCTTCCCATCCGATGATCCGGTCACAGTCGCGCTGATGAACGAGCCGCACGACGGCGTCTCGTGGGACCAATACGCCCTCGGCCATCCTGCTGCGACGGGCTACCATACCCTTGCATGGCGGCACGTCATCGGCAAGGTCTTCGGCCATCAGACCTACTACCTAATGGCTAAGAATGCCGGAGGGGATGTTAGAGGGATCCTTCCATTGGTATACACGAAAAGTCCGATGTTTGGTCGATTCTTCACGTCAGTGGCGTTTGTGAACTACGGAGGCGTTCTGGCCGATCATGAGACGGCACGCTGCGCTCTTCTTCAAGCAGCGGCCGAGACCGCGAGATCGGTTGGGGCATCACACATCGAACTCCGTCAGGAGCAGCCGATAGGGACGAATTGGCCGCTCCGTTCACACAAAGTGTCAATGCGGTTGCCATTGCCTCCAGACCATGCCGTTCTGATGAAGTCGTATCCTTCCAAACTCAGAAGCCAGATTCGCCGTGCTCAGAAGGAAGGCATGGTTGTGAAGATTGGGGGAGGGGAGTTGCTCAACGACTATTATGCGGTGTTTTCACGATGCATGCGAGATTTGGGCACGCCGGTTTACGCCCGAGAGTTTTTCCGAGTAATCGGCGAGACGTTTTCGAAGGAAGTGCGGTTCTGTGTGGTGTCACTGGAGGGAACCCCTCTCGCCGCGGGGCTGCTGTATGGATTCCGCCAGCGTCTCGAGATTCCTTGGGCTGCATCCGACAAGCGCTACAGCCGACTGGCACCCAACATGCTGCTCTACAGCGCAGTCTTAGAATTCGCTTGTCGAGAGGGGTATACCGAGTTCGATTTCGGTCGGTCCTCCATCAATAGCGGGACGTATCGGTTCAAACAACAATGGGGTGCACAGCCGCATCCGTTGTACTGGTATTACTGGGTCGCCGATGGCCGCAACGTTCCGCAGCTGAATCCCGACAATCCGAAGTACGGGGCTGCCATCGCAGTGTGGCAACGTCTTCCGCTGCCTGTCGCCAATCTTGTCGGCCCCCATATCGTGAAGTACTTGCCATGAAAGTTCAGCGAACGGTCGCACCGACCGCTGCGCCGGTCTCGTTCGGCACCCTGTTGCGCGCGTTGGGTGGACTATGGGGCGGTACGAGGCACAGTGACCGACTCAGCCGTGAGCTACAGCTAGAGTTCTCAGCTTGCGGTGTATTTCTCGTGTCCTCCGGAAAAGCAGCATTGACTGTCATACTCAAGGCGTTGGCCGCGACAAGCACTAGGCGGCGAGTCGTGGTTCCTGCTTACACGTGCTTTTCCGTTCCGTCGGCGGTCGTTAAGGCCGGCCTCGAAGTTATCTTATGTGACATCGATCCGTCGACATTGGATTTCGATTATCGGGAATTGGATCATCTGCTGGATGGCACGGTGCTCTGTGTCTTGCCAACTCATCTGTTCGGCAGGCCGGCTGACGTGGACCGGGTCAAGACTCTCTGCATCGGGAAGGGCATTGTAGTGGTGGAAGATGCCGCGCAGGCTATGGGCGCTTTGTCGAAGGGCCGGCCGATCGGCACCCTCGGCGATCTGGGGTTTTTCAGTCTTGGCCGGGGAAAGAACCTCACCTGCGGAACGGGCGGAATTATCCTCGTGAATTCTCCTGCTTTTCTGGATTCAGTGCGGAAGGAGTTCAGGACATTGTCGGACTGCCCCTTCGGGGGCGCGGTCCGGAACTGGCTCGAAGTGATGGCCATGAAGATATTTACCCATCCGCTCTTGTACTGGTTTCCTGCCGGACTCCCATTCTTGGGATTGGGCGAAACGAAATTCTACTCGGATTTTCCGATCGCCCGCATGGATGAGATCCGCGCGCGTTTGCTAGAGGGATGGAAGGACACGGTGACCAAGTTCAACCGAGAGCGAATCGCGCAGGCCAGCCGGATTGTGGAAGGATTAAAGCATCATGACATCAAGGTGAGCCCGATCACTTCTCCTGACGATGTCTACCTCAGGTTGCCGGTATTGGTGCCTGACCGGGAGACGAAGCGCGTAGTCTGCGAACGGGGTCGGGAGGCCGGAGTGGGTCTCACCCCGAACTATCCGACAACGATCCAAGAAATTCCCGAGCTGCAGGGACGGATCGCTGCGAGGATGTGTCCGGGGGCCCAAGAGGTGGTCGATCGGCTGGTCACGTTGCCGACGCACCGCTATGTGAAAGAGCGTGATCTCAGAAACATTGAACGTGTCCTGACTTCCAGAGGGCGGGAAGAGGAAGCCTCCGACAGCCGGCACTTTTCGCGACCGGTCGAAGAGAGCAGTCACCGATGAGCGAGTTGATACTGCAAACCATCTTCTGGTGCGCAGTAGGCTTTGTCTTTTACGCCTATGCTGGGTATCCCTTGCTTCTCCTTGCCGTAGGGATGGTGCGCAGCCGCTTGGTCCGCAAAGCGTCGATCCAACCGACCGTCTCATTCATCATTACGGCCTACAACGAGGAACAGCGAATTGGTGACAAGTTAAAAAATACATTCCAACTCGACTACCCGGCGCAGCGGCTACAGATTGTAGTGGCGTCGGACTGTTCAACTGACGCAACCGACGAAATCGTCCGCTCATTCGATGCCTCAGGTGTGCTTCTCGTCAGGGCCGCTACCAAAGGAGGCAAGGAGGCGGCCCAGAAACTGGCGGTCGAATCTACGTCAGGGGATATTCTGGTGTTCTCGGATACAGCAACGGTGCTGGAACCTGAAGCCATCACAAACATCGTCAGCAATTTTGCCGACGAGACAGTGGGGTGTGTCAGCAGCGTCGATCGCTTTCTAGATATCGACGGAAAGGTAAGCGGAGAGGGTGCATATGTCCGCTACGAAATGTTCTTGCGTCAGCTCGAGTCTCGGGTGAATACACTGGTTGGGTTGAGCGGATCGTTCTTCGCCGCCCGCCGAGCTGTCTGCATGAACTGGGCACCAGACCTCCAGAGCGATTTCAATACGCTGCTCAACAGTGTGAGGCTCGGCCTTCGCGGCGTGGCTGATCCCGACAGCGTTGGGTACTACAAGAACCTTTCCGATCAGCGGAAAGAATACGAGCGTAAAGTCCGAACTGTTGTCCGGGGCATCTCTGTATTCATGCGAAGTGTATCGCTGCTCAATCCCGTTCGATACCATCTTTTTGCCTGGCAGCTTTTAAGCCACAAGCTCTGTCGATGGCTTGTGCCGTTCGGCATGATCCTGGCCTTTGTGGCGAACGCGTTACTCGTGTCGACCTCGGCCTGGTATCGCGCGATGTTTGCCGCGCAAGCGGGATTCTACGCTCTGGCTTCAGCCTATTTGATTTCCGAACGATTGCCCGGTATCGGGATGTTGCGGATTCCCTCGTTCTTCGTCATGGTCAACGTCTCGATCTTGGATGCCTGGTATCGATATCTCAGAGGTGATCGCATCGTTTCGTGGACGCCATCAAAACGGTGAGCCCAACGGTCTGAAAAGGAAGGGGTAATGATGGAACAGCAGGAGTTGACAGGCAAAGTATTGCGTCAGTTCGGATTCATGGTCGGGGGCATGTTTCTGTTGATCGCCGTGTGGCCGTTCGTGTGGCGTCATGAAGAGGTGCGCCTCTGGGCTGTCGTTCCGGGTTCGCTGTTGGTGCTCGTCGGCGGGATTGCCCCCGCTTTGTTAAGACCCATCTATCAGGCCTGGATGGCGCTGGGTCATGTTCTAGGATGGGTCAACACCCGCATCATTCTGGGCGTCCTGTTTTACGGTGTCGTCACTCCGATGGGAATGGCAATGAAACTGGCCGGACGTGATCCAATGCGGAGAGGATTCGACCCGAAGGCTCAGACCTACAGGGTGCCTCGTCAGCCTCGTTCTGCCTCGCATATGAGCAACATGTTTTGAGCCACGGGAATACAAACTGCTTTCGGGAGGAGGGAAGATACCATGGGAGAGTTTCTGCAAGAGTTGTGGGCGTTCATGAAGGAACGGAAGAAGTTCTGGCTCCTTCCGATTATCATGGTACTGGTTCTTTTGGGCAGCCTGATCGTATTGACGCAGGGGTCTGCCGTTGCGCCCTTCATCTATACCCTGTTCTAGGCCGTAAGAACGCGCTTCGTGGGCGGCGCTTGTATCTATTTCCTGCAAGGGACAGGGTGGCGGTTCGCCGGAGGCAGATGAGGGGAGTCGACCGTGTGTTCGGAGATTGCGCGAGTTCTACCGCATGATTGCATCATTGTTCCTGATCCCCTTCGGCACGAATGTCGGATATGCCATTTCGGCGTTGGAATCGCTGTTCTTTGCGGCCGGTGTAGAACTGGCTGACGGGGACGCGTCGGCCGTCCATTTTGCCTACCAGGGATTCCAAAAGGGCCATCCGCAATCCCTCCCATCCTCCTTTTCGAACCTCGTCGAGTTGAACTACTCCACGGCGTTGCCCCGAGCGGCGATGCAAGCCAACATTAGACGTGCGGCCGATTACGTCAGAAAACACAAGATCAGCTTCGTGATGTTTTTTGATATCCAGCCTGTTCACCCAATATTTCTCCCGCTCCGCCGGGCTGGCGCCACATCGATCGTCTCCTATTGGGGTGCGCCCATGTCGTCACTTATGCCGGGATGGAAGCTGGCATTGAAGAGTCTGGAAGTCGCATTGTCCAGATCCAGATTGGACGGCTTGATTTTTGAATCACGCGCGATGGCGCAGACTGCCACGAAAGGTAGAGGCGTCCCTGAGCATATGATCGATATAGTTCCGTTGGGGATCGATGTTGACCTCTATAAGCCAGGACCGTCAGACTATGTTTACCAAGCGCTCTCATTCCCGCCAGACCGCCGGGTGGTAATCTATTCAGGGCATATGGAGCGTCGAAAAGGGGTCCATGTGTTGGTTGAAGCCGCTATAGAGTTGCTCGTCAGCCGCAAACGCGAAGATGTGTGTTTTCTGTTGTGCGGGAATAAGGACAGTGAGAGTGAAGAGTATGAACGGCTGTACAAGGGTATGGGGATCGAGACGTTCATCAAGTTCGGCGGATATCGTGCTGATCTAAGAGACATTTATCCAAGTTGTTTCTGCGGAGTGATACCTTCCAGCGGGTGGGATTCGTTTCCGAGAACCTCGCTCGAAATGGCTGCGGCGGGATTGCCGGTAATCGGCTCTCGGTTAGGGGGATTACCGGAGGCGATCGTCGACGGGAGGACAGGCCTGCTGTTTGAACCGGGCGATCCGAGACAATTGGCCGATCGGATCGAGACATTGCTGGAGAATCCTGATTTGGCGTTGCAGTTTGGGCGTGCCGGTCGTGAGCGCTGCGTGAGCGAGTTGAACCTCAATGTGCAATATCGTCGCTTAAGCGCGGCGTTTCGGCGGCACATTCGGTAGATCCTTGATGCCGGAGGATTGATATTACGGATGAATGTTGGGGATCTCGCATCGGCTGGAAAAGCAAGTCTAGGAAGTCTCATCGATCGACTCCGCCTCGACTCGATGGTGTGCGCAGGCCAAGTGGCGATCTTAGCGTACCATCGAGTCGTAACGGGCGACGAATTGGCCAAAGGATACATAGAGCCAGGTATGTATGTGCTGCAGAACGTCTTCGAGATGCAACTCCGCTGGTTGCGAGAACGGACTGAGATCCTTTCGTTTGATCAGTTGCTCGCGCTCTGGAGCAAGGACGAGTGGGACGAGCGGAAGAAATATTGTGTCCTGACTTTCGATGATGGCTGGTTGGACAACTACCACTATGCATATCCGCTGCTCAGGCAGTACCGGGTGCCCGCAACGATATTCCTCCCGACGAATTTCGTAGGAAGCGATGAGTGGTTCTGGACCGAGAGGGTTGCGTTTGTGCTATCTCATCTCTTGTCGCTCCACGAACGTGCTCCAGAGAGAAGGCACACCGTCGCGTTGCTTGCAGATCGGTTCGATGTGTGTCCGGATGAATCTAGGATTCAGGATGGCGATAGTCGTGTGATCGTCCATGAGCTGATTGGGCGGTGCAAATCCTTGACTCCCGACCAGATCGAAGAAGTCATCGGTCGTTTGGGTCGAATCTTGAACGTATCGTTTCCCAAAGAGCGTATGACGGTAAATTGGGAAGAAGTCTCAGAAATGGCTAAGCATGGGTTATCGTTCGGGTCACATTCGTGTTCCCACCATTTATTGACGAGATTGAATGAGGAACGCGTAAGATGGGAGATTCAGGAGTCTGACAGGGTGTTGCGGACCTTGCCCCAAGGGTACCTGCCAGTGTTCTGTTATCCCAACGGCGACAATAGCAGCGTGATTCAGGAGATGGTCAGGCAGTCTCACTATGTCGCAGCCGTTGGGACGAGGACGGGAACAGAAGGCCGGAAGCCAAGGAACCGGTTTGAACTGCGGCGCATCGGGATGCACAACGATGTCAGCCGGACCGCTCCACTTCTGTCATTTCACCTCTTCAGATCGGCTTGTGGGTTCTAAAACGTGATTGGGACGTCCTCGATCCCTCAGCGAGATGTGGCGGGGTTGAAGAAACGGTCTTCATTGCGCAAGTCGAAAATTACAGCATGAATCCCATTCTGAACGGGCAAACTATTCTCGTTACGGACGGTGAACAACGGGCCGCGCTGGCTGTTACCAGGTCATTAGGACGGAAGGGCCTCGGCGTAATCGTCGGGGCTGCGGCGGCCAGGTCGATCGCCGGGGCGTCAAGATATTGCGTGCGGACTTTGCAATACCCTTCTCCGTTTGCAGATCCTGAAGGGTTCGGCGACGCAATTGCCGCTGCCGTCGACAAATTCGACGTCGGCACCATCATGCCTATTACCGACTCAACGACGCGCGTGCTGGCCGAACAACGCGCCAGGTTTCGCCCTTCGGTCGTAGCGAGTATTCCCAGGTTGGGAGCGTACGATCTTGTTTCGGACAAATACCGTCTGATGAGGCTGGCCGCCGAGTTGGGAGTGCCTATTCCGGAGACCGTCTTCGTTCCGGACGGAGATGTCTCGGCCGTCATTCACAACGTTAAGCAGTATCCTGTTGTTGTGAAGCCGGGACGATCAATTGTGCGGAAGGAGAGTGGTTGGGCCAAGACGAACGTCCATTTCGTGTCAAACTCTGACGAACTACTTGAATTGTATCGTCAAACGGCATACCTGCAATACCCGTCGCTGGTTCAACAACGAATTGCAGGAGAAGGGCAGGGTGTGTTTGGTTATTTTGATGAAGGGAGGCCTTGTGCACTCTTCGCCCATAGGCGTGTTCGAGAAAAGCCGCCTGCGGGAGGGGTAAGCGTATTCCGAGAGAGCCTCCGTTTGCCAAAACCCATGACCGAGTATGCAGTACGATTGCTGCAGCATGTAAAATGGCACGGGGTGGCGATGGTCGAGTTCAAAGTAGAACGTCATTCAAATGTCCCGATGTTGATGGAAGTCAACGGCCGGTTCTGGGGATCGCTCCAACTCGCGATCGATGCCGGCATTGATTTCCCCAGTTTACTGCATCGGGCCAGCAGCGGCATTCCCGTATCGGTGCCGGACAATTCGTACCGTGCAGGAACGAAATCTCGTTGGTTGTTAGGAGATGTGGATCACCTGCTCCAAAGGTTGCTCAAATCGAGTGCGGAACTCCATTTGGATGCCCATGCGCCTAGCCGATGGCGCTGCCTCTGGGACTTCTGTAAGTTCATCCAAAGCGATCTTCACTACGAAGTGGAGTCCTTGACCGATCCCGTTCCGGCGTTTGCCGAGTACCGGGATTGGATTGCCGCATTACTACAGAGACGGCACTGAGATGGAAGGCCTGCAAGTTGCGATAGCCCGCTGTCGGACTTTTCTTTGGGCGATGAGAGAAATTTCGGCTCATGTCGTGCGGCGCATGACCGTGATCCGATATCCGTACGAACGATGGGCGGTCGTGCGGCTTCCTGAAAAGGTGCAGTCCCTGTTATTCGTCTGCAAGGGAAACATCTGCAGAAGTCCGTTGGCTGCAGCCTACTTCCAAATGCTCAATGAAAAGGCGGGAGGAAAGATGATCGTGCGTTCCGCTGGGCTTGAAACAACGCCAGGAAAGCAAGCGCATACCAAGGCCAAGGCTGTTGCGCTCGAACATCACCTATCGCTGGACATGCATGTGACGACTCAGGTACATGCCGACCTTTTGGAGCATTCTGACCTGATCGTCGTGATGGAAATCATGCAGAAGGTGCGGATTCAGAGGTTGTATCCACAGTGGAGAAGGAAAGTGGTCCTTTTGGGGCGATTCGACTCCACCGGTCCGATTGAAATTGTGGATCCGTACGGTGGAACCATAGAGGACTTCCAGTCCTGTTTGCGGCAGATGAGTCGGTGTTGTGATGGGTTGGCCGAGAGATTAGATGTGAAGAGTCTTAAGCCAGCTTTGAATCCGGTCTTGCCGCTCAGTATGGAGAAACCGTGACCTCTGAGGTGAGACCGCCCACCATCCTCCATCTGTCGACTAGCAGCGGGCCGGGAGGGGCGGAGCGTGTGATTAGTACCTTGGCGGCCGCCCTTAATCACAGCGGGTGGCGGGTGATTGCGGGCATGTTCCGCCCTGGTTGGTTGCAGGAAGAATGTGAACGACTAGGGGTCGAGACGATCATCATCCCGTTGGCAGGTATTGGGAGGCTTCGGTGGATGAGGGATTGCTTGCGACTAATTCGAAAGGAGCAAGTCACCCTGGTTCACGCGCACGAGTTTAGCGCTATCGTACTCGGTTGGATTGTGGCGATGCTGGCCGGGATCCCGTTTGTGGCGACGGTACATGGGAAGAACTACTATTGGGAGAGGCGGCGCCGTCGCATCGCCTACCGGCTTGTTAGTCGGTTCGGCACAATGGTGGCAGTATCTGAAAATTTGAAAGAGTTCGTTTGTCAAAAGGTTGGCATTGCCGAGACCCGAGTGCGTGTCATCTACAACGGTGTCGCCGAGATTCAGAAAGTTCCAGATGCGGAAATTGAATCGTGCAAGTCGGAGTTGGGGATTGCAGGGAGTTATCCCATCCTGGGTGTTGTGGGCAGCCTTTACGAGGTTAAAGGTCACAAGTATCTCCTTGACGCAATGCCGGAAGTGGCGAAGCAGTGGCCGAAATCCGTTCTTCTCATCATCGGTCGCGGGGACCTCGAAGCATCTCTGAAACAACAGGTGGACGAACGAGCAATCGGTGCGAACGTGCGATTCCTCGGGATGCGCCAAGACGTACCGCGGCTGCTCTCGGTCATGGACGCGTTCATCTTGCCCTCGTTGTCGGAAGGATTGTCGATGGCCTTGCTCGAGGCTATGGACGCGGGGAAGCCGGTCGTGGCGACTCGTGTCGGCGGCAATCCTGAGTTGACAGTGCATGGGCGAACGGGTTTTCTTATTGAACCCAAAGATGTTAAGGGCCTCGCAGACGGCATCCTAAGATTGGTGAATGACTCCACGGCAATGAAGGCGTTCGGACGGGAGGGTGCCGAACGGGTACGGTCGCTGTTTAGTCGGGAGTTGATGGCCAACTTGTACGGGGAACTATATGAACGGCTGTTGGGTGTTCGGCCGGCTGTAGGCCGCGTGGCATGACAATGTTCGTTCGTTTGACCGAGAGAAACGGGGTGTCTGATGCGCGGTAAGTTAGCACCCCTCGCAGCTACCGGGCCAAAGGTGTGGGCTGCCGGTAAATTGGGACAGGCCCAGGAAAGCAAAACGGGTTTTTATCTCGTTCTTGCGTATCTCTTATTCGAGTTCGGACGGCCGCAAGAGCTTCTTCCTTTCCTACGCGTGATCCCCTTTGGGACGGGATTGTCTGTATTGATTCTGATGAACGTGCTCTCGTCCGGCAAGTTGGACTTTTCTAGGCTCCAGACCAAATTGTGGATACCATTCTTTGCACTCATGGCGGTTCATGTGCCGCTCGCCCGGAACAATTTCTGGGCCCTAATGACGTTCAAGGACATGTTTCTTTTGTTTTGCGTGTATCTAGGCATCATAATCTATATCAATTCGCTCGAACGGATGATGACGTTGATGAAAATGTGGATGGGAATCCTGTTTTTCTTGGCGCTGATGGGCGTAAAAAGTGGCGGACACGGCATCGGAGCCTGGATGGGAGACGAGAACGACTTCTGTATGGTGATGGATATGGCGGCTCCTTTCGCGTATTTCCTGTTATTCTCGGTCACTGGGGTTTCGCAAAAGCTGAAGTACTTAGCTTGCTTGGGAGCGTTTCTGCTCGGTGCGATGGCCAGCTTGTCGCGAGGGGGATTTATCGGGCTGGCTTCCGTGGGGGTCTATTGCTGGTACCGATCGCCCAAGAAGCTCAATGCCTTGGTCGTTGTGCTTGTTGCTGTACTCTTCATGATCGCATTGGCTCCGGAAACGTACTGGGACGAAATAGCCTCATCCACTAGTGAAGAGACTATGGGCGAGGACGGGACGGGAGGAGCAAGGCTCTATACCTGGGGCATCGGCATGAAGATGTTTTTCTACAACCCGATTATCGGGATTGGGCAAAAGAACTTCCCATGGACGTTTGATATCTACGAGGCCGGGGAGAAGTTTCACGACCGGTCCTTTGCGGGAAGAGAAGCGCACTCGGCCTGGGTCACTCTTATCTCTGAACTCGGACTGGCAGGCATAACGATCATCGGATTAATGCTCCTGCAATGCTATCGGGACTTGAAGTTCGTGCGGATGCGATTTGCGCCCGTCGATATCAAGAAGAAGCACGGGCAGACTATCCGTGAAGGTGAAGACGTACGCATCTATCTCGCGAGGGCCATGGAAGGGAGCATGATTGGCTACATTGTGAGCAGTGTTTTCATATCCACCCTCTGGTATCCCAGCCTCTGGGTCTTGCTCGGATTCGTGGTAGCCCTCAGGAACATCTCTGAGGAGCCCGTTGCAGAAGCCTCTTCCTTGGTCCTTAAGCCGGGTCAACCTAGGAAGGTGACTCTCCCGCGCTTCAGCGCAAGGCCGCTCTCTCCTACCCGCTAGCGACGTCGTCCGGTGAAAGCGTAATCAAAAGGATTAACCGTCGAGGCCAAGCCCGTACAATTCTTCGCAAGGATTGAAGCAGTGGATCAGTTTGCGTGGCCGGATAAGGACAGTGTGGGAGCTGCTCGCTCTAGCCCGTCGTCCCCGAAGCGGTTGTCAATATGCCATGTGGCGATCGGTGATCTGTGGGCCGGTGCCGAGGTCCAACTCATGACGTTGCTAACTCAACTCGTCCGGCGTCCTGAATTCGACCTCTCAGTGATCTTGCTTAACGGAGGCCGTCTGGCGAAGGAAATAGAGACGCTGGGCGTACCGGTCAGTGTGTTGCCAGAAGACCATTGGGGACCGGTGAAAATTTTGCGCGGGCTGGTAAGAGAGTTCCGTCGGGTAAAACCGCAACTTGTCCATACGCATAAATACAAGGACACGATTCTGGCCGCTCCCGCTGCGAAATATTGTGACATACCCTATGTTGTTCGGACGGTTCATGGACTGTCGGAGCCCTTTTATGGTTGGCAGGCGTTGAAGATGAGATTGTATGAACTGACTGAGCGTGCAGTGCATCGGTGCTGCACTGATGCAGTAGTCGGGGTGTCCGCTCAAATCGTAAGCCAGTATAGGTCTCGAAGCCATCTCTCGCGAGTGGTATGCATCCATAACGGCGTCGACATCGATCGCAGGCAGCCCGAAAAAGACCGGGAACAGGTTCGGAGAGAGCTCCGGATCGGTTCTCAAACCTGTTTGATCGGAACAATCGGTCGCCTCACCCCTGTGAAGGGCATTTCGTACCTTCTCCAGGCTGCGCGTATCCTCTTCCGACAGGAACAGAATTTCAAGCTGCTGTTAGTGGGGGACGGTCCGATGCGCGATACTCTACAGCAGGAGTCGCGCGATCTCGGAATCGGAGAAAGCGTTGTATTTTTGGGACATCGAGAAGATACTCGTGAACTGATCCGGGCCTTAGACATCTTTGTTCTTCCTTCGTTGAGCGAGGGAATACCCATGGCCCTGCTCGAGGCGATGGCTGCCTCGCGAGCGGTTGTCGCGAGCCGCGTCGGAGGGATCCCAGAGGTGATCGACGATGGTGCCGAGGGGATACTCGTCGAACCGAAAGATGTGAATGCTCTTGCGGAGGGGTGTCTTCGATTGCTGCGGTTTTCGGACAAGGCGAGGGAGATGGGTGAGTCTGCAAGAAGACGGGTAGAGCGGAGCTTCTCTGCAGAAAGCATGGCGGATGCCGTTACGTCCCTCTATCTGAGTTTGCTTTCTCAAAGGGCGTAACCGGCGAAGACGAGTTTCGATGCCGGAATCATCCGAAATTGGTGAGGATATGAGTCTGCGCGGCCAAGCTGGTGCCACCGTGGGCACGTTACGAATCGCACTCTTCGGCGCGGGCAAGCATGCTCAACATCATGCCCGCGCCATTGTGCGGTTAGACGGTGTGAGGCTGGTGGCCGTCGCGGATCCATCCGACGGCGCTCAGGCGGCGATGCGGGAGATCGTTCCCGAGGTCAAGATCTACGGGACGCCCGAGGAATTGCTGGTAGCCGAGCACCCCGATGTCGTTCATATCATCACACCTCCAGCCTCCCATGCGGCTTTGGCGCTGGCGGCACTAAACGCAGGGGCACATGTTTATGTGGAGAAGCCGTTTACGGAACGCGTCGACGATGCGAAGCGAATTCTGGATGTCGCCCAGGCACGAAACCTTCTGGTTTGCGCCGGCCATCAGTTGCTCTATGAACCGCCAACTCGAGTCTTGATAGACCACTTGTCCGCGCTCGGCCGAGTCGTGCATGCTGAAAGCTATTTTTCTTTTCGAACGGTTCGTCACGCTCCGGGAGGCCGAAAAGTCTTGCGAGCCGATCACCAGTTGCTCGATATCCTGCCTCACCCGGTGTATCTTCTCCTGCAAGTCTTGGAGAAAGTGTCGGAGGGACGGGTCGAGCTGATATCTCTGGAGGTCGGCCAAGCCGGGACAGTCCACGCCCTGGTGCGCCAGGGGGAAACGACCGGGACGTTGGTAGTAACCCTCGAAGGGCGACCGGTTGAAAGCTATCTCCGGGTGGTCGGGACCAACGGTGCGCTAAACGCCGACTATGTCCGTAGCACGGTTCATCGCTCCATCGGTCCGGGTACGTCAGGGATCGACAAGTTGCTAGCTCCCTATCGTCAGGCCTGGCAGCTGCTGTTCGGAACCACCGCCGCTATGGCTCGTCGCTTCCTGAAGCACCAACGCAGTTATCCAGGACTAGCCGAGTTGTTTTCAGCTTTTTATGAATCTGTGAGGACCGGCAAACCTTCCCCATTGTCACCGGAAAGTCTACTGGAGACCGTTCGTATCTGCGAACGAATTGCCGACGCGCTCAAGATTGCCGAAGCCAGAGCTTTACAAGCTGCGATCCCGGCGCCGATTGACAGCCGTGGCGTGCTCGTCACGGGGGGAACAGGCTTTCTCGGGAAACAGATCGTCAGGGCTTTGATGAGACGTGGGCGCAGGGTCCGCGTCGTAGCCCGTCGGGAACCCTCGCCATGGGAACGAATAGCAGGGGTCGAGTACGCGGTAGCTGATATTGCGAGCAGCGTAGACTCCCACCTGTTCAAGGGAATAGAAACGGTCATCCACGCTGCGGCCGAGACCGCAGGGGGATGGGATGAGCATCAGCGCAATTCGATCGACGCGACCACGAATATGGTCAGAGGAGCATCCAGTGCCGGGGTCAAACACTTCATTCATGTAAGTAGTCTAGCGGTTCTAGCGCAGAATAGAGAAGGGCCGATTGGAGACTACCATCCTTTGGAATCGAACAGCAGAGGCTCAGGCCCTTACGTATGGGGAAAACTCGAATCTGAACGGCGGGCTGCCGAATTGGGACAGGAGCTGGGGCTACCGGTTAAAGTCATTCGCCCGGGAGCTCTGGTCGACTACGAAAACTTCGATCCTCCAGGCCGCCTTGGAAAACGACTCGGAAATCTCTTCGTAGCAGTCGGTTCTCCCGGGGATCGGCTCGGGGTCGTTGACGTGGGGTTTGCCGGTCGGTTTCTTGCCTGGATAACCGACAATTGGGATGTTGTGCCAGGACCGCTGAATCTGCTTGATCCGGTCTCTCCTGCCAAACGGGACTTGCTGGCCCGCCTGCGGAAAACGAATCCCGATCTCATGGTTCTGTGGCTCCCGTCGGTTCTGCTGGTGCCACTTTCCTGGTTGGCGATTGTTCTGCAAAAACTTCTGCGACCATCCGAACCGGTGATCAACATTGCCAAGGTGTTCAGCGTACTGCCATACGATACATCTAGCACGGCTATGCTGGTCGGTCGCCTCGAAGGAGAGTCGAATATCTCAGCAGGAAGCGGACCTTTGCCCAAATAGCCTAGAATGATTGTGACTATCGTAGTAGCTATGATCCTCATTCCGGTCCTTCTCCTACTTACACTGCTGGCCTTGTACCAGTGGAGTCTGGCCATCAGTTCGTTTTATAGCGGTTCACTCCCTTCCTATGACGGAGGGAAGAGAGCCAAGTTTCTCGTGATGGTTCCCGCCCACAATGAAGAGGATGGGATACCAGGCACCCTGGATAGCCTGCTTCACGTGGAATACCCTCGTCAAGACTATTGCGTCGTCGTTATCGCTGATCGTTGCACGGACGGTACGGTCCTTATTGCGAAGAGCAAGGGTGCTGTTTGCTTTACGCGGTCCCAAGGCCAGCCGGGAAAGGGTGCCGCTCTTGCGTGGGGTATTCAAGAAGCGACAAGAGCGAATATCTATTTTGATGCCGTGGTAATAGTCGATGCGGACACGATCGTCGACAGGGGGTTGCTTGGGGCCTTTAATGCACAGTTTCAGCTCGGTCACCATGTTCAGCAGGGGTACAACTATCTCTCTAATCCATGGTCCAGTCCGTTTACTCGGATTATTGCGGTAACAGGGGCATTGCGGAATGGAAGGTTTTACGCAGGGAAGACCGTACTCGGATTGCCCGGGATGCTGACAGGGACCGGCATGTGTCTGAGTGCGGAGGTCCTGAGAAGGCATGGGTGGACGGCGTTTTCGGTCGGGGAAGATTGGGAGCTTTCGGTCGACCTGCTGTTGAAGGGGGAACACATCTATTTCAACCCCTGGGCTAAGACGTTCGCGAAAGAGTCTCAGACCTTGAACCAGGCCTCTCATCAGCGATTGCGTTGGGCCAGTGGGCGCTACGCGGTGATGGGAAGTAGGGCGTGGGCACTCATGGCACAAGGAATTCGGAGAAAGTCCTTCGCCTTGATAGATTCTGCGGTGACTCTTGTCGCTCCTAACTACTCAAGCCAAGCTTCCTTGACGTTGTTGTGCTTTGCGGGTAGTTGGAGCACCCTTGGTGATCCGTATGGGAATTTTATCGTCTATTGGGCGGCAGCACTCCTGCTGTCCGTGACCGGCTATTTTATGCTTGGGGTTTTTTCGACGGAATCTCCTGGAAAAGCGATAGTCGGATTAATGTTGGTGCCCGTTTTCCTTCCATGGCGTCTCTTCATCGAGATACTGGGAATGTTGGGGTATGGCCGGAATAGTTGGGGTCGAATGGCCCGGTCTGTCCCGCCGCCGCGTCAAGCTAATCAGTAAAGGACCAAACATGTGCGGCATAGTCGGTGCTGTTCACGAAGAATCCGGACGAGTCGATCAACCACTGGTTCGACGGATGTGTGCGCTAATTCGGCGCCGCGGGCCGGATGACGACGGGTTTTTCTTTGATAGCCAGGTCGGGCTGGGGATGCGGCGGCTGGCGATCATCGACGTCAACAGCGGCCGTCAGCCGGTGTACAACGAAGACAAGACGGTTGTCGTCGTTTTCAATGGAGAAATCTACAACTATCGTGAGCTTCGTGAGCAACTGCTGAGGCGCGGCCATTCGCTAGTCACCCATTCCGATACGGAATGTATCGCCCATCTCTATGAAGATTTCGGAGAAGAGTGCTTTGCGCACCTGCGCGGGATGTTTGCCATCGCTATTTGGGATCTACGCCAACGGAAATTGGTGCTCGCACGGGACCGCTTTGGGATCAAGCCGCTGTATTACTGGTGCGACAGAAAGGACCTGTATTTCGGGTCAGAAGTGAAGTGCATTCTTTCGGTTGATCGCTATGAACCCCGGCTCAGCCTTGCGTCGACGTCCGCATTCTTTTCGTTCAAGTACGTTCCGGGTCCCAACACGATTTACCAAGACATTTCTGAGCTGCCTCCGGCGCATATTGGGATCTGGCAGAACGGGAAGTTCACCACACGTCGCTACTGGGACTTGAAGTTTACACCCGGACGGAGCCAGTCAGCAGACTACTATCGTGATGGTCTCTTGCACCAACTGGATGAGGCGGTCAGACTTCATCTTGTCAGCGAAGTTCCCATTGGGTCGTTCTTGAGCGGCGGGATCGATTCCAGCGCAGTTGTGGCTCTCATGTCCAGGGCCTGTCCGGGAAATGTGAAGACGTTCACTGTGGGATTCGGCGACGGGCAGCGAGGTGCCGATGAACGCCCCTATGCAAGGACAGTCTCGGAGATGTTCGGGACAGACCACTCGGAGTATCTGTACGAAAACCCGCAAGAGCAAGTGGAGTCGATTCTGCCGTTCATGATTCAGGCTTTTGATGAACCTTTCGCTGACTCTTCGATGATTCCCAACTACCTGATCTGCCAGGCGGCTCGTCGATGGGTTACAGTGGCGCTATCGGGTATCGGGGGGGACGAACTGTTTGCCGGTTACGAGCGTTATCGAGGTGCCTTGGCAGCAGAGACGTATCAGCGGTTGCCGCGTTTCCTGACGACCATTGCGGACTCGGCAGTCGTATCGATGCCTCAATGGGACTGGGCGGGGCTTTGGATTGATCGTCTGAAACGGTTCGTGGAAGGGGCAAGACTGCCTTTAGTCGAACGATACGAGCAATATCTTGCGGCATTCCCGGAGTCTGAGAAGGACAGCCTATTTAGTCGAGACGTGCTGGAAGAGATGAAGGCTGGCGGCCAGCAGAAAGTGATGCTGACGACAAGAGACATTTCGACCAGTCATGATTCGCTTGAGTGGCTGCTGCAGACTGATATGGAAACGTATTTGCCCGATGACGAGTTGCGAAAGGCTGATCGTCTCAGCATGTGGCATTCACTGGAAGTACGGGTGCCCTTTCTTGATCATAAGCTCGTGGAGTTCGTGGCAACCATTCCCTCTGGCCTGAAACTGAAAGGATGGGAGAAGAAGCATATCCTTATTGAATCGCTCAGGGGCGTGCTCCCTGATGCTATCTTGCGCAGACGGAAGCAAGGCTTTTCAATTCCACTCAGCCACTGGTTGAGAGGGCCCTTACGAAGTCTGCTCAGAGATCAGTTAGCGGAGTCGAAACTGAAACGGGTAGGACTCTTTAACATTTCGACTGTGGCACGGATCATGGATGAGCATCAGCGAGGTGTGCGCAATCACGAAACCAAACTATGGGCGCTTCTAACGTTCGTTGTATGGCACGATCTGTATATCCGCCGATCCAATCCCACCTAGACTGTCGCATTCCCGAACCCACACATTCGGAGCGAGCCGAGTAGACCTAGTGAGCGGTTAGGCCGCTGGGGATGGCCGGAGGTGTCGTGTCGCTCGGGGGGGGTGTTCCGGCGCATCCGATGCGAGAATCCCCCACCGCCACCCGGTCGTACCAGATCGAGCCGGTTCCTGTTTGACGGTACAGCCGGTTGTTGTTGTATAGCGAATTGTCCCCAGCCGCGCGGTACATGATCCCGGACTGGCTGAGGACTTGCACGCCGTCCACCCATGCCTGCTGAACCCCATTGGCGACACCAGGCGTGTTGAGCTGTTCGTAGGTTTCAACGCAATACCACTGGCCCCGATTGAAGTTGAAATTCGCATAGTAGACGCTCGTGTTTCCGACTGGCACGTTTTGATCGTGCACGTTGAGCTGTGTGCTGCCGCAACAGCCCAATGTCCACCAATTGCTCGTCAATCCGGTTGTATCCGATCGCATGACTTTCGTAAAGACGTCTGAGATCGTGAATCCGGGGCTCAAGCGCATATAGAACCGCCTGTAGAACGAAGAGGTCGGAGTAAACGTGCGGTCCATATATCCGCCACAGTTTTCTTGCGCACTGGCATCCGGATAGCAGACTGATGGGAAATCCAGCCGGACTGAGCCGTTACCGCTGAACTTTACGGCGGTATCAAACGACATGGCCCCTCCAACAAGTCCGTAGCCGGTGTTGCCTGCCTCCATTTCGTCGTCCCAGAAGACAGCAGCCTGACTCAGAAAGGGAAAACAGGCAAGTAGTGTCACGACGATAACCAACAGAAGGTGTAATCGGGTGTCCCTCTCTGCTGCCTTCACCATTCTTTGATTCATAGTGCGCCTCATTCGTATTCAGGTTGTTACCGGAAATGCAGTCCTTCAGGTGCTGCCGGTGGGACGAGTGGTGTTGGAGATGGCGTCGGAGCAGGTACCGGCTCGGGCGGAGGGGGCGTGGTCGGTGTTGGAGTAGGAACAGGAGCAGGGGGCGGTGGCGGCGTGCTTTCGGGCGGTGTCCCTGAACAACCAATTCGTTGATTGCCCACAGCCATGCTGTCGAAATACATCTCACCTTGACCGAACTGTGCGTAAAGTCGGGCGATGGTAAACCGACGGTTTGGATCGTGGACACCGACGCGAACTGCTTCTCGGAGCTTAAGATTCGGATAGTAGAGGATGTGTTCGCCGTCTTTCCACGCCTCAATCAGGCCGTCTGCCACCCCAGGGGTGTTATGCTGAATGTGAAGCTCGACACAATACCAACGGCCGTTTTCAAAGTTTGGGTTTCCGGTATTGGAATAGTAAACGGCAGTCCCAAGATTGCCGTTCGAGAGAACCACATTCTGCGCATGAACGTTCAAGGCAGGAACCCCGTCCGACATATTCCACCAATAGCTTGGGCCTTCTCCAGTGACGTAGTCCGTAAATTCAAAGACTTTTGTCTGATGTGCCACAATAAAGTTGTCGAGTCGAAAGTAGAATCGGCCGTAAACATCTGGAGTAGACGGGAACTCCCGGTCAGAAAATGATCCTGCCCCCACCTCCATGATCGTACCCGCCGGCATGTTTTGCGACGGAAAGTGGAGATGAAGCGAGTGCGACCCGTGCGCGACGACCTGATTGTCAAAGGACATTCCAGCGACCGGAACGAAATGGCTGTTCCCCGGTTCAAGCCCATCCTCCCAGAATACTACGGCGCTTGCCATAGATGGCGCGAGCAAGATACTTGTTAGCGCGACGGCTAAGAACATAACGGCAGATGTAGCTTTATTCGACACAGAACTCCATTGTCTCATGCGATATCCTCTCTTAAGATAGAAATCTGACGCCGCCGAGACATGGGAATTCCGCGCCACATCTGGCTCTCAGAACCGTTTGTTAGTAAATGCTCTTGCTCACCTCCACCGATGGCGAGCTTTCGTTGCCGGATTCATCAAAAGCCGTGATCACAAAGTAATAAGTGCCCACGCCGAGACCGCTTGAGACGTATTGTGTAGTACCGGGCGACAAGCTGGCAATGGGGGCTCCGTATGCTCCAGAGGCAGTTGCCCGGTATACCTTATAACCTCCAAGGTCCGATTCGGAATTCGAGTTCCATCTAAGGGTAACGGAGCCGGTCGTCGGGGGAGGGGCTGCCGCTACTGTAAGCGTTACAGGCACGTGTTGTGGAGTATTCGTAGCACCTGAAGCCGTGACGGTGATTACGGCGCTATAGGTACCGGCTGACAATCCTCCAAGATTCGGGGTGGCTACGATGGTGTTTCCCGATTGAGTGGCAGTCAACCAGTTGGCATTGTCGGCGACGGTCCAGGTTAGCGTTCCCGTCCCACCGTTGGAAACCACAATGGATTTTGAGCCCGGACTAGATCCGCCGGCTGTTGCAGTGAAGGTCAGGCTGCTTGGACTCATGCTGATGGTCGGCTGTGGCGGAGGGGGTGGGGGAGCCGATATGCTGAACGTAACCGGTATGACTCTACTGGTCACTCCATCCCCGCTAATTGTGACAGAGCCCATGTAGGTTCCAGCTGTTAGGGAACCCGTCATTGCACGGACCGTCACTGTGCCGTTGCCCGTGCCGGAGAATGGGGAGGGAGAAACCCACATCGCATTGTCGCTGGCTGACCACGACAGAGTGCCACCTCCAGTATTGCTGATGTTCAGCGTTTGCGGAGAAGGATCACTGCCTCCTTGTTGTGCAGTAAACGACAAGCTCGTAGGGCTAACTCCGATGCTCGGAGGAACGGGTGCTGCGGCCACCATGACAGTCACGGGTATGGTGATGGGTTGGGCTCCCGCTGCGTTCAGGGTAACCATGGCGCTGTGCGTGCCAGTCGTAAGACCTGCTGGAGAGATGCTGAGGGCAAGAGTCCCATTTCCCGATCCAGTGGAGGGTGAAACGGATAGCCAGGCTGCATTGTCCGTCGCCGACCATGCCAGTGTACCGCCTCCTGTATTGCTGATCGTAAGCGTTTGGGGCGAAGGAGAACTGTTCCCTTGAGTGGTATTGAACGAAAAACTCAACGGGCTCGCTCCTATCGCAGGTGGAACCGGAGGGGGAGGAGGAGGCGTCACGACAGGTTGCGGCGCAGACGGTGTGACAATCTGCGTTAGAGTTGGCTGCTCGGATACAAGGTGTTGGACGCTGCGCCCGCGGCTTCTTCGATCTCCTCCTCCCGGACCAGCCACCGCGGCTCCAGTATTCATCGCTGATGATCGAGAAATGGAGGAAATAGGTGGATCTGACGCCACTGAAGAAGTCGTTTTCTGTGGAGAATGGTTTTGGACGGCTGCACTTCCTTGGACAACACCGCCCCTTACGGAAATGGTACCGCCTCCTATGGTCGATGTGCGCTGAAGCGAGTGTTCCACCTTTGGAGGCTCAGTGCTCGTCTCCCTCGGGATTTGAGGAATGGTCGCGTGTTCGAATTTCCCAGCGCTCGTGCTCGCTTGGCCGGAGGGCCTTCGAACCAACCGATGGGGTTTCCCCGCTCTCGTTGCTATCGACTTCTTCTCTTTTTCCTTCATGACAACAGACGCTGCCGTCGTTAAAGCCGATTCGGCGCCAAACGCTGGATGAGGCGGGAAGGCGAAAGGAAGTAGAACCCCCATTAGCAGGATGCCCTGGAAGCGCAGTGTTGCCCCTCCCAATTCATGCCGGTTTGAAAGGGGGGGGGTGATTCTTTTTGAGGGCATGGCCAATGGCCTTCGTGTTCCAACACCTGCCATTGAGGTCCTCACTTCGTCCTAACCGGGGCCGACGCCGTTCCGTGGAGGTTCAAATCCCCGGATTGTTTGGCTCGCCTCCACCAGATCGGATCGAGCAAAGCAAGAGTGGTGCCTCCTGAACATAGGTCAATCGCGAGGCAGATAGAAATGTAATATGGTCATTTAGTCAATGACTTACGATATAACTTTGAAGAAATAGTCTATGAAACAATGAGGTATGTGCCCCTGATCATTGTGTGGACTGCATTCGCATCCAGACACCGCCAGATGGGTTCATGAACACCCATCCCGTCTTTACAGAGGTTGGAGTGAAGCGATTATGGGAAACGGTCATGGCAGAACGTCCATGGTTGGTTAGATAAATCGCTTGAAGTTCTTATGAATTTCTCTTGCTTCATTTTATTGACGGAATTGAGATCATCTGCCATTCTTTCGAGAATCTGTAGGAGGGAACAGCAAGATGGGCCGTCAGGATAAACAAGCTAGGCGTGTGGCAGTCGTTGGGCTGGGATACGTCGGGCTGCCGATCGCGGTGGCTTTTGGGAAGCAGGGGCAGGTCATCGGTTTCGACATCAACAAAGCCAAGATCGATGAATTACGAAAAGGGGTCGACCGGACCGGCGAAGTGTCTGCGTCCGACCTCAAACAGTCCAAAGTTCGATTTACTGCCGAACCCTCTGATCTCAAGACAGCGGACTTCATCATCGTCGCAGTGCCGACTCCGATAAATGAAGCGTTGCAGCCCGATCTGACTCCGCTCAGGAAGGCGTCTGAACTGATCGGAGCCAATCTCGCTCCCGGCACGATCGTCGTTTTCGAATCGACTGTCTATCCTGGCGCGACCGAAGAGGTGTGCCAGCCGATTCTTGAAAAAGTTTCAGGGTTGAAATCCGGAGTGGATTTTAAGCTGGGCTATTCCCCTGAACGCATCAATCCTGGCGATAAGGAACATACGCTCGAGAGAATCATCAAGGTAGTATCGGCTCAGGACGACGAATCGCTTGAAATTGTAGCCAGCACGTACTCGAGGGTCGTGAAGGCTGGCATCTATCGCGCATCGAGTATCAGAGTCGCCGAAGCCGCCAAAGTCATCGAAAACACACAGCGGGACTTGAATATTGCGCTGATGAACGAACTGGCCTTGATTTTTCATCGCCTAGGGGTCGATACGAAGTCGGTTCTCGATGCGGCTGGGACAAAATGGAATTTTCTTAAGTTCTCGCCTGGATTGGTCGGTGGGCACTGCATCGGCGTCGATCCGTACTATCTGACCAGTAAAGCCGAGTCTGTCGGATATCATCCACAAGTCATTCTCGCCGGCCGCCGCATTAACAACGGTATGGGGAAGTTCGTTGCCGAGCAGACGATGAAGCAATTGCGCGAGCTGACCCGCCCGATCAACGATCTGAAGGTTGCGGTGTTAGGCCTGACGTTCAAAGAAAATGTTCCGGACCTGAGGAACAGCAAAGTTCCCGACATCATTAACGAGCTGCGGGAATACGGAATGCAGGTGCTCGTTCATGACCCAATTGCAGAGCCGGAAGAAGCTGTGCACGAATACGGCATTCACCTAAGCGACTGGAAGGATCTGACGGATGTCGACGGAATCATTATCGCTGTTTCGCACCGTGCCTACGTGGAGATGCCGATTCAGCAACTGCTCACGCCGCTTCGCAATCAACGACAAGGCGTGGTCATGGATGTGAAGTGCATGCTCGATCAGAGCAAGATTCCCGGTACCCTCAAGTACTGGCGCCTCTGAGTCTCTCCAATAAGTCCTCAGCCTACTGCGCTCTCGATCTCCAGCCGGCGCAACGATCTCTACCAATCTGTCGCCCAACTCTCCGCTTCAGTAGTCATGTCAAAGATCTTATGAGTTGTTCAGGCCAAGGTTCCGCCTGAACTCAAAACCAAACAAGTACTGTACTTAGTCCCTATATATGGGTAGAATCCAGTCTTGCCTCCACAACCTGTTGGAGGTAGAGTAGACGACTGCTGGCATCATTATTCCAATCCGCCGGTGACCGGACTCCTGTGATTTCTATGGCTTACAAGCGGAGGACATTCCCCCTGATGCAGGCTCATAGCCATCCGATAAGAACTCCGCTCGTCTTTATCGGAATAATCGCTTTATTCAGTGGCTGTGCCTATTTCGGTTCACCGGATCTCAAGCGGGGCGATCAGCATCTAGCCGCCGGAAAGTGGGAAGAGGCGAGCTTGGCCTACCGCCAGGTGCTGAAGGACGACCCCTTCAACCTTGCGCTGCAAAGCAAGTACGCGATGGCCCGAGAACGGGCTGCGGCAGAGTATGAAGAGAAGGGCAGGGGCTTGCTGAAAGATCACCAGGTCGACCTGGCGCTGGAACAATTCAAACGGGCACTCACGATTGATCCTACAAATCCGTCGCACCAAGCAAGCGTCGCTGAAGCGAATCGGCTTAAGGAGTCTCGGCAGCAGTTTCGCGAAGCCGACCGGCTGGTCCAGCTTGGACGGACGGATGAGGCGATGGAGGGGTTCTCGAAAGCCGCCGAGCTCGATCCGACTTTTCAGGAGCCACTCGAAAGCATCTCGAAGCTGACGGAAGAACAGCAGGCGCTGGCCCGCGATGATCGCCGTAAGCAACCGATTACCCTTCGATTCCGCAATGCCGGATTGAAAGAGGTGTTGGAGGGGATTGGGAAAGCCGGCAGTGTGAATCTCATTTTCGACAAGGACGTGCGCAACGATCCCGTCACCATCTCCATCCAGGATACCCCGTTCGACGACGCGCTCAACCTGATTCTGAACAGCAACAGTCTCTTTTCCCGCGTCGTATCTCCCGGGGTTATGATCATCAGCCCGAATACCAAGCAGAAGCAGGAGCAATACCAGGATCTCATGGTCCGGACCTTCTATCTGTCGACGGCTAAGGCGAAGGACATGGCCGTGCTCTTGAAAGGCATGCTCGATTCTAAACGGATGCATGCCAATGAGCAGTTGAATACCATCGTCATCCGCGACCAGCCGGAAAAGCTGGAAATGGCCGAGAAGATCATTCTTGCCAACGATCGCCTGGATTCCGAGGTCCTGTTTGATGTCGAGGTGCTGGAGGTCGATCGGACCGTTGACCAGACCTACGGGCTTTCGTACCCGAAGCAGATCGCGGGCGCCATGGTGCCGCCGGGATTTGCAGGTTCCATTGCCGGAGACGTGGCTCCACAATTTACACTCCAGCAGCTGACTAGCTTGGGCAAGAGCAATTACTTGCTGAAGCTGCCGACTAACGTTCAGTTGGATTTCTTCAAACAGGTGACGGACGCAAAGACCCTGGCCTCTCCCAAGCTGCGAGTCGTGAACAATAAGAAGGGCGAGATCAACATCGGTGACAAGCAGCCGATCTTGCTGTCGACCACAAACGTGTTGCCAGGGCAAGCGGCCACGGGAGCGGTTCCGACGACGTCGACCGTCACGTCGATCGAGTTCCGCGACACCGGCGTGAAATTGACGGTGGAGCCTGCGATTCATCTTGGGAACGAAATGTCCCTCAAGATGAAGATCGAGGTCATTCGACTGGGAGAGCCGGTTGTCCTGCAGGCGAATCCGCCGATCACCCAGTTCAAGTTCGGCAACCGGTCGGCAGAGACGATGTTGAACGTGCGGGATGGAGAGACCATCGTACTGGGCGGCTTGCTGCAAGAAGAAGATCGGAAGACCAGAGTGACCATCCCTTGGCTTGGGGATCTGCCGTTCATCGGCAATCTCATTAGTTCGTTCAAGACGCAGCGTGTCACGACGGAAGTGATCTTGACGATCACCCCACACATCGTCCAATCGATGACGCCACCGGGGTTGAGCAAGCAGGTCTTCTGGTCCGGGACCGAGTCCAGTTATGCCTCAGGGCCGTTGTTCACCCCGCATGACAAGAAGGCGATCGGCGTCAAGGCGGTCGGAGGAAGTGCGTCGGCCGCCCAATCGGTCGGGCTTTCACAGAACGGAACGGTGCAGAAAGCGCCGGCTGCCTCGCTCGCCCGTCTTGCGTCGCCCAACCCGATCGCTTCGATCAAGCCGGACAATTCGATCGTCGCGATGGGTAAGGAGTTTAAGCTTTCAATCAACGATGAACGTCTGCGCTCTGGTTCCGACAGCGTGTTTCGGTTGCAATATGATCCGAAGGTCTTGGAATTTAAGGCGTTGGTCCACGGCGAGGTGGTGAAGCTAGAAGACGCCGCTGCGCAGGATTCCGGGTCCGCAGCTGCGGGAGCCGCTTCGATCGCGTTCAAAGTCTCGCCATCGGCGCCAAGAGCGGCCGGCGGTGGACGGACCGTTACTGCCACATTCGTCGCCAAAGCGCCTGGAGTGTCTCCGGTTCAGGTGGCTTTGATCGGTGCATCCGACGACATACTGGGAGATCCAGCCGTCGAGGGGAAGGGCATTGTGAGGGTGCGGTGAAAGAGTCCGGCGTGACGTTGTTGGAACTGATGGTCACGCTCACGATCGTCATGGTGCTCGCGTCGGTCGCGTTCCCTTTGAGCAAGGTCTCAGCGAAGAGGACTCACGAGATCGAATTGCGCCAACAATTGCGTCTCATGCGAGCGGCCATCGACACCTTCAAAATAGAATGGAATCGGGACGGCGACGTGCTGCTTGGGCCGCTTTGCGTCAAGAACAAGCTGGCCTGCAAGGACGTGGCGAGCACCTATGGATATCCGAAATCACTCGACATGCTGTTGGGAGTCAAACTGACGAGTGAAGATGCGACAGTGCGCGGGACGACGATCCGTCGGTATCTCCGTACACTGCCGCTTGATCCGATGACGGGCAAGCCAGATTGGATTTTCCGTTGCTACAAGGATGCGCCCAAGACGTCCAACTGGTGCGGCGACGACATTTTCGATGTGATGACACAGAGTGAGGATGTAGCACTCGATGGAACGAAATACCGCGATTGGTAAACCGGTCGATCTGATCCCGAACGGATTTACGCTCATAGAGTTGTTGATCGTCGTGTCCATCATAGGAATTCTCGCAACGATGGCGGTCCCGAGCTACCAAACATCGCTCACAAAGGCCAAAGAAGCAGCCTTGCGACAGGATCTGATGACCCTGCGCGACGTCCTCGACCAGCATCGCGCCGATCAAGGGAAGTATCCGACATCTTTGCAGACCCTGGTGTCGGCAGGATACCTCCGCACAGTTCCCAAGGACCCCTTTACGAATTCGAGTACGAGCTGGCAGGAAATCACCGGTATTACTGAAGAAGGAGTAATCGACGTGTTTTCCGGCTCTGAGTTCGTCGGGACGAACGGGACGCCTTACAATCAGTGGTAGCATGCAAGAGCCCTACGTTTGCACAGAGCTTCGACGCGAGTGCGGGCGCCACAGGCAGCTTTTCGCCTGGTTCAGGCCCGTGTTGTTGAAGCTGTTCGCGGGCGCGATGTTGCTCATGAGCGGTTGCGGCGAGCTCGAGCCGATGATCGAACCGGAGGTCCAGGATCTCCAACTCACGGTCGATACGTTGAAAACGCAAATTCGTGATAATCAGCGGGTCTTGGCCGAGTTGAGGGCAGAGCTGGAGTCCCGCCGGCAGGAACTCGCCGACGCTCAAGTGGCAAAAGCCCAACTAGAAGGGCGTGTGAGAGAAGCCGAGCGCCGTGTCGCGGAAGCGCGCCAGGTCATCAACCTGCAGCGGGAAGAACTGGCAGCTGCCAGGACGGAACGGGAGCGCATTTCGAGAAGCAGCGCTCAGCTGCAGAGCCAGATGAGAAAGCTGCAGAGACACATGCCCAAGGCCAGGGGAATGGAAGAAGGAGATCACACCATTGCGCCGGCTTCGACCGGCGGGGCTTCCAGAAAAGCGCCGAGGGCGTCAGCTGTGCCGATGGCGACGGATTCGGAAACGGTCTCCTCAATACCGCAGGAAACGGTGATGGCGACACCGGCGGCGATGGTGGCACCACCGCCTTCTCGAAGCGTCTTTCCAGAAGTCGAGCATCATGACACCCCTGTCCGCACTATCTCAGTGAAGCTGGGGGACACGTTGTGGAGCATCGCGCAGAAATACCATGTCGATCTCCACCGGCTTCGTACCTTGAATCATTTGACCGACAACCGGATCCTTGTCGGTCAGGCAATCTGGGTGCCGATGGCGCAAGCCGAAGGGGCACAGAACCTCGAAGTTGCACCGTAGACGATCCCGTGTTTCTGTTTGTCCTTCTTTGACTACCGAGATCATGGCGGTTTTTGCGTACAGAGTGGCTCGACCGGATGGGTCGACCTATGATGGACAAGTCGAAGGAGAGGACGAGCAACTCGTTCGCGCGAAGCTCGAGGGGCAGGGCTTTCTGGTCTTCAATGTGCAGCGGCGGGGGGGCGCTCCCGGAAGCGCTTCATTCAGTCTGCAATCGCTTCGAGGCCTCCCTCTTAGCGAGTTTCTGGTGTTCAATCAGGAGCTGCTGGCTTTGGTGAAGGCGGGCCTGCCCGTGCTTCGCGTCTGGGACCTCCTGATCGAACGCGCGAGGCATGCAGGCTTTCAAGAGGCGCTCCGCACCGTACGCCAGGACATCCGAGGAGGCGCTTCGGCATCGGAGGCATTGGCGAAGCACCCGGGCTATTTCTCGGAATTGTATATCGCGTCGATCAAGGCGGGGGAGCAGTCCGGAAATCTTCCGGAGGTCCTGAAACGATTCATCGCGTACCTGAAATTGATGATCGGACTGCGACAAAAGGTGGCGAAGGCCCTCGCCTACCCGGCGTTTCTCGTACTTGTCGGCGTGGCGGTCATCGGTTTTCTCCTGACCTACGTGATGCCGACGTTTGTGTCGGTGTACGGTGAGTCTGCCAAGAGCCTGCCCGTTGCCACGCAAGCGTTGATTGATTTTGCCGAGGGAATGAAGGTCTATCTTGTCCCGGGCCTCATCGCCGCTATGCTGTGTCTCCTCTCGGCCCGCGCCTACTATTCCACTCCGGCTGGACGGATGGCCGTAGATCGCTTGCTGTTGAACGTACCGCTGCTTGGACCTATTTCGATCAAGCACTACACCATTCAGCTGAGCCGTACGTTGGGGACAATATTGGCCGGGGGGACGCCGCTAGTCGATGCTCTCCAGGTGACGAAGGGGGCGATCTCGAACCGGTACGTGTCGATGGGCGTGGGAAAAGCCGTGGATGAAATCAGAGAAGGGGTCACGTTGGCTTCTGCGCTCGATCGTCCGCAGGTCTTCCCGAAGCTCGCCATCGAGATGCTGTCGGTCGGAGAAGAAACCGGGTCATTGGAGACGATGCTGTACGATGTGGCGGAGTTTTATGAGGGGGAACTCGATCTTCGGCTGTCTCAATTGACGACATGGATCGAACCGGTGCTCCTGCTGATCATGGGTGTGCTTGTAGGCGGTATCGTCATCGTTATGTATCTCCCTGTGTTTCAGATGGCCGGCACCGTGTGAGGTCGTTGAGGCGGGAAGACCGAGGCGTAAGGAGCGGATACTCACTGCGGGAGAAGAAAGGCGGGGCGATGTCGAGGATGAGCACGAGGCCTGCGTTGGCCGATGTTCTAATCGGGGAGGGAATTCTCCCTCGACAGGCCATTGAGCAGGCCCTGGACCGTCTAGGTGGAGTGCCGGCGATGCTGGGTGCCACACTGGTGAGCGAAGGGGCGTTGTCCGAGGAACAACTGGCTCGGGCGTTGGCCAGGCAGTTCGGCCTTCCATTTGAGCCACTCACGGATTTCCGGGTGGACCCCTCTTTCTACTCCTCGATTTCAGTGAAGCTGATGCAGCGCCATCCTTTTGTGCCGGTCGTCGAGCAGGACGGCCGTTTGACCGTTGCCATTCCGGATCCGCAGAATCTTCTTGCCCTCGACGAATTGGAGCTTGTACTCGGGCGACCTCTCGATCTCGTCGTCAGCCCGAAGAACTCGATTCTGATTGCGCTGGAGAGGAGCGAAGGGTCGAGTCAGGCTCTGAGGGAACTGGAGGCGGAATACCGGTCCGTTCTGGTTAAGGAAGATGAGCGGGGCGACGAGATTCTGACGATCGATCAGGGGGGGGAGGATCAGAGCCCGGCGGTCAAACTACTCGATTCCATCCTCCTGAGCGCCATGCAGCGCAGGGCAAGCGATATCCATATTGAGGCGGCTGATCGGTCTACCAAGGTGAAGTTCCGCGTCGACGGAATCCTTGTCCCCGCCATGGAGCCTCTCGATATTCGTCTCCACGCTCCGCTCGTGTCCCGGCTCAAGGTCATGTCTGACTTGGACATTGCCGAGCGCCGAGTGCCGCAAGACGGCAGTTTTCGAATGCGGTTGGACCGAAAGACCGTCGATTTCCGTGTCTCGATACTCCCGAGCGTCTTCGGGGAATCGGTCGTGATCCGTATTCTCGACCGAGAGTCGATCACCGCAGGAGTGTCGAGTTTGCGCTTGGACCGTTTGGGGTTCAATGAAGAAGACCTCAGGCGATTTCGTCGAGCCATTACAAGACCCTACGGCATGGTGCTCGTCACAGGACCGACAGGAAGCGGAAAGACGACTACGCTGTACGCCGCAATTACCGAAATGAACGTGAGGGAAGACAAGCTCATTACCATCGAAGACCCTGTGGAATATCAGCTGCCAGGGGTCGTGCAAATTCCGGTCAATGAAAAGAAAGGACTGACATTCGCGCGGGGACTGCGGTCTATTTTGCGCCATGACCCGGACAAGATCATGGTCGGGGAAATTCGCGATTCAGAGACCGCGCAGATCGCGATTCAGTCTGCGCTCACCGGACATCTCGTGTTGACGACGGTGCATGCGAACAACGTGTTCGACGTGATCGGGCGATTCGCGTCCATGGGGATCGACGCATACAACTTTCTGGCGGCACTGAACTGCGTGCTCGCGCAGCGGCTGGTCCGGATGGTCTGCCAGGCATGCCGTGTTGCCGTCAAACTCGATGCGGCACTGGCGGAAGAATCGGGTCTCGATTACGACGAATACAAGGACCTCCCGTTCTATGAAGGAAAAGGATGCCACGAATGTCACGGCACAGGATTTCGGGGCAGGAAGTGCATCACTGAATTTCTCGATTTGACGGACGAGATCAAGGAAATGATTCTGGCCGAGCGGCCGCTCTCAGAGATCCGGTACCGGGCTGTGACTGCAGGCATGATCACCTTACGGCAGTCGGCCGTCCGTAAAGTGATCGAAGGGGCGACGACCTTGCGGGAGATCAACCGGGTGACCTTCAACGAGGAGGCGTAGATCGGTCATGTGGGGATTGACTGACAGCCGCCCCTGGCGATGCCTTAGGATCGGTTCCCATTCGATGGTCTGGGGCGAACATGCACGGTCATGGAGGGGGAGGCATCGATATCGCTGTGTGCTTTCACCGACCCCTCCCGGTGCATTGAAGCTTTCCCCCATGGATCCAAATTTTGTGAATCGGCCTCTGATCGAGGAGCGGCTCCGCTCCCTTGCCGGGCCGCCCCCGCGGTTCGAAGTCGCCGGGCGAGTCATCTTAGGCGCGCTTCCCAGAGCGATCACGCTGGTGCTTCCCGACATGACCGTCCGTGCGATGGTCGTCGTTCTGGACCATCTCCCTCCGAAGAGTGAAGAACAGGAGGCGTTGATTCGCTGGAGGCTCGGGCAAGACCAACGAGTATCGATGGCAGGAGCAAGGCTTTTCTGGCAGATCTTCCCCCCGCACCACGGCGACGATTCGTCCTTCATCATTTTCGTCATTGCCGTGCAGGAGCAGGTATTGGCTCAGTACGAGTCGATTTGTGAGACGGTTGGCTTGATGCCGCAGCGAGTCGGCGTCTCGAGCCTCTATCTCTTCGATCTCTGGCTGAAATCCGTCGGTGGGCGGAAACGATTGCCGCGCGATCTCGTGTGGGTGACGGTCTCGGACGGGGGCCTGACGTGCTTGATTGTGCACCGAGGAAGACCCGTCTTCGCAAGAACCAAGCTGTTGTCACTAGACGCAGATCTCCAAGACAGGACAGCGTCCGTCGGAGCAGGGCAGAAAATTCTCCATGAGATCGAGGCGTCACTATCGGCCTGTCAGGAACATCATCCGGATCTCCATGCGCGCCACCTGGTCCTTGTGACGGAGGAGGATGTGCCCGGGCTTGACGACATTCTGAACGGCGAACTTGGTGTGACAGTCAATCGGCTTGAGTGGGACCATGTAGATGCTCTCGGATGGAGCCACGAAGGAGGCCGCCAGTCCACGGCAGTGTTTCCGGTGGTCGCGGGGTTGCTATAGACGATGGAATCCTCTTTCTTGCCTATTGGGCCCCTCACCCGGCTGATTCAGTCGGGATCCTGGTCGCAGGGAGGAGAGTTTTTCCGCCTGGAGTTGAGTAGCCGTAGCCGCGGGTATCTCCGCCCGGTCAGAGTGGTTCTGATGGGGATATGTGTCATTCTTCTCGGTCTGATCGGATGGTCTGTCGCCCGAACGGCTGGGCTCCATTATGATCTCCGGAGTGTCCAGGCGCGCTTGGATCAGGTCCGCGAGCAGGACCGCCAACTGATAGATCTGGCAGGAAAGGAAGGCGTCGATTTGTCCGCCGCGGCGCTTCAACGGTTGCCGGCGGAGGTTGCGCTCGCGAATGAAATGCTGACCAAGCGGAGTTTTTCCTGGACCCAGTTTCTCGCGGAGCTGGAAGAGGCGATTCCTGCGCGGATGGCTATCAAGAGTGTCCGGTTCGATCCGGGGAGCGCCGTGGTTCAACTGAAAGGGGCTGCGTTCACCGTCGAGGACGTGACCGCGCTGGCCTTCAAACTGCAAAACCATCCAGTTTTTCGTGATCCTGTCCTCGGGCAGCACCATGCCGGGACCGACGGTCTTGTCGAGTTTGATCTTTCGCTCACGTATCACCCCCAGAAAGCGTAGCCCGTCATGAGGGAATTGATCGAAGGAGAATTGAGGAAACCCTATGGCCCGCTGCTTCCTTGGGGTGGACTGGTCCTGGTTCTGCTGGCCCTGCTTGGACTGGTGCGGTCCATTGGCGCTGCGTCGGCTCAGCAGGAGGTTGATAGGGTGGAAGCAAAATGGCTGCAGGCGCGGAAAGAGTTTCATTTGCATCAGGAAGCCTGGCGTGCCCGAAAAGACCTCGGGCAAGTCTGGGCGGCCCTTCCGGAAGAACGAGATTTCGCGCCGCTTGCCCTGGGAATCACCGAGGAGGCTAAACGCAACCACGTCGCGTTGCCCGCGTTGTCGTACAAGACCGAGCCGACGCCGGTGCCCCGGGCGAGCAAAGGGATTCTGCAAGGTACGATGACGGGAAAGTACGAACACGTGAGGCGGTTTCTATATGAGATCGAGACGGCCGAAGAACTGGTCTACATCGAGGATCTGGATCTCGTGCCGTCTGTGCAGCAGAAAGATCAGTTGTTGACCTTCAATGTCAGGATCGCCACTTACTTGAGAGGCGAGAGCGGGAAGCCGAACGGGCAGTAATCGGGGACACGAATGGACAGCAATCAGAAGAGAAAGCTCGCATTGGCGACGCTCATGCTGGCCTGGGGAGGGTTGGCGGTGTGGCAGTGGACGTCCGTCGAGGAGCCGGTCAGAGTGTCTCTGACGAACCGGTCCGGTCCTGCGGCAGGTACGCAGTCGGCTCGGGTGGCCGGTGGGGGGCTGCGAGTCCGATTGGACCTGTTGCCGTCGGCGAAGACCCAGCGGGAGATCGCATTTGCCACGCCGAAGAATATTTTCGCTTTTCCCGCGCAGGCCGCGTCCGGGCAAGCCGGCGGAGATGCCTCGGCCGATCCCTCCGAGCAGCAGCAGACCGTCATGACGGAATTGGCGCAGTTTCGGTATCTCGGCTTCGTGCGGACGGGAGAAGAGTGGGAGCGCAAAAGAGACCTTGCCGTGTTGACGAAGAACGATGATCTGCATCTCGTGAGGAAAGGTGAGACGGTGGAGAATCGCGTCATCGTGAAGACCATCACGCAGGACAGCGTAACTTTGCAGGATCGTGATTCTCACATGGAACACACCGTTCTGTTGTCGGAAGATGAGGGGCCGCAACCATGATGACCGGTCGCGAAGGCTGTACAGGACGCAAAGCGATCACGAATGAACGGGGAGTAACGTATCTCTATCTTATGTTTGCTATCGTCATGATCGGGATCGCCACGTCGGCGGCGGCGAAGCAGTGGAAGGTGATGATGCAGCGGGAATTGGAAGCGGATCTCATCCTCAAGGGCATTGAAATTCAGAACGCACTTACATCGTATTCGACGGCCATGAAGGCGGGACGGGTTGTGCCTGGCGAGGTGTATCCCCAATCGCTTGCGGAACTGACTCGGTTACCGAAGCCGTATCTTCGCAAGGTCTATCTCGACCCGATGACACATAGCGAGTGGGAGTACCTCAGAGGGCCGGCCGGTGGAATCATGGGGGTACGAAGCCGGAGCAAAGCCGAGCCGTTTCGGAAACACGATTTTCCTCTTGCAGTTCGGCATTTTGACGGTCGTAAGAGCTACCACGATTGGGTCTTTCAGCATCCGAATCCTTCGAGCGGCGGCGGGGCCCTAGTACCCACGGTCCCTGTGCAGCAGGGCAATGGCACGATGCCCCAGGCGGGAACTCCCTCTCAGAGTCCCGTTTCCTCTTCGACTTCTGGGGCTCCAAGCTCCGGTGGAGCATCGTCCCTCTCGCTCTCTCAGTAGTCGGAGGAAATCACATCCTCCGTCATGACGGCCGTCCGCTGGCTTGACCCCTCGGAAACTCCCACTGTATCCTGACAGACGCACTGTTTGATCACCCTTGGAGCGTAAGTGCCATGAGCGATGTGGAGCAACCAGCCGTCGACGTCGTTGCCGCACCGGACAAGACGGAGGTGACGGAGGTTTCCCCCCAGTCGATCCCTGAATACGTCAGGGAGTTGGTCGAACGGGCGAGAGACGCCGCTAACAAGCTGTCAACCCTGTCGACCTCGGTAAAAAACCAGGCATTACTCGCTATGGCTGATGCATTGGAAGAACAGTCTGCGATGTTGCTGAAGGCCAACGAACAGGACGTCGAGGCGTTCGGGACGGCCCCTGAAAAAAAGGCGATGGCGGATCGGCTGCGTCTGACGCCGGCTCGGATTTCCGATATGGCGGCCGGCATCCGGGAAGTGGCCAAGCTTCCTGATCCTCTGGGGGAGATGCCGAAAATGTGGACCAGGCCCAACGGCATGCGCGTCGGTCGGGTTCGGGTCCCCATCGGCGTGATCGGGATCATCTACGAATCCCGGCCCAACGTCACGGCGGATTCGGCGTCCCTTTGCTTGAAGTCCGGCAATGCCTGTGTGTTGCGAGGGGGAAGCGAAGCGATTCATTCCAACGCCGCGATCGCAAAGGTATTGGCCGAGGCGGCGGAAAAAGCCGGAGTCCCTGCTGGTGCCGTCAGTTTCGTGGCGAGGCCGGATCGCGAACTCGTTCCCGTCCTGCTCAAGCAGGACAAGCATATCGACCTGATCATTCCCCGAGGCGGGGATTCGTTGATGCGAATCGTGACCGAGCATGCCACGATTCCGGTGATCAAACACGACGCCGGCGTCTGCCATGTCTACGTGGACGACGATGCCGATCCCGAAATGGCCGAACGGATCGCATTCAATGCAAAAGTGCAGCGGCCTTCGACGTGCAATGCAGCGGAGACCCTCTTGGTGCATCAGGGGATTGCACGGACCTGGCTGGCAGGATTTATCGACAAACTGGCGGCAGCCAACGTCGAAGTGCGAGGCTGTCAGAAGACTTGTCAGTTATCCTCCTCCGCCAAGCCGGCTTCCGACGATGATTACGGAAAGGAGTTTCTTGACCTGGTCTTGGCTGTGAAGGTCGTGAAAAACATCGACGAGGCGATGGCCCACATTTCCCGTTACGGCTCACGCCATACGGAAGCGATCGTCACGAACGACTACCAGAAAGCAATGCGGTTTCTCCGCGAAGTCGATGCCAGTGCGGTTCTCGTCAACGCATCCACCAGATTGAACGACGGCTATCAATTCGGACTCGGCGCGGAAATCGGCATCAGCACATCCCGGATTCACGCGCGCGGTCCAATGGGTCTGGAAGAACTGACCTGCTCCAAGTTCATTGTCTTGGGGAGCGGGCAGGTCCGCGAGTAGATGCCGGCCGACTCCATTTCGTTCGCTCTGACGACCCCCGGCCATCTCTGGTTCCCATCCAACCGACCCTTTAGCGACAACCTCCAGCGCGCCGGAGGACGAGTCGCCGTTCAGGCGTCCGGTCATCAGGTCTTCTATCGCTCAGACGGCCGGCGCTTTCTCGCGACTGATCCGGTCGGAAATCCGCTTCACGAGTGTGAATGGACCCAAGACGGGGGTGGGCAGACGGGACTCTCGCGGGTTCGGATCAAACTGGATTGGGGACAATGGGTGGGAATCGTTCCCGGCGGCCTCGTCAACGAAACGCAGCTGCATCTGGCCACGAGACCTGGCTGGCAGAAGCTGACCCCGGACGATTTGCGTACGATGGCCGCGCAGGCCTTGCGCGTGCCGCTTGAAGAGGTGCGATGGTTTTACAGGGATGAAGACCTGTCCATCGGTCCGACGGGGATCGCAACCATTCGGCAACGCAAAGACGCGTTCTATCTACTCGACGAGGAGGGGGGATTCGGCCGGGCCCGCTTCATGTCCTGCATGGGAGCCATGCACTGGGCGTCGATCGATTTTCTCCCGGTGGTCGAACTGTTCAAATCGTTGCTTCCTGGAACCGGCTCCGCCGCCTTCGAACTGATCCGCGGGCTTTACGACGATCAGAACGAAGGCCGCCCGCACCCTCTTGCGCTCCGGTACCGCGGGATGCCCACCTATCCTTCCGAGGCGGCCTATCGCTTGTTCAGCAGTTTCTTCATACCCCAGGCGCCGCCTTCCGGCGATCCTTACACCCTGTTCATGGACCAAACCCGTTCTCATCAGGTGTCATGGCTGCCTTCTCCGGCTCCGCCGCTCCGGTATTTCGATCGGGAGCAGCGATGCTGCCTGACGTTTCAAGGTGGGAGACTGTTGAAAGCCACGTTTGCAGACGATCCCACAGGTCTTCCGTATGCCGGACCCAAAAGCAAGGGATTCGCCTCATGCGACCGTACAGCCGTGATTACCGGCAGCAGGCTGATTGTCAGGGATCGTCAAGAGGAACGGATCGTGCCGCTGACGTTGCCGAGGAGGAGTCAGGACTCTGCCACCGGGCCGAATCCCATGAGCCCGGTCGACTGGCGTTCGCTCTTTCCGCAGGGGATTCCACCGGTTCCTCCCCATGAAGCCTTCGGGGCCGTGCTCCTGTATCCAAACGACGACATGGAGATCGACGAGGTAGCGGCACAGCCGTTTGTCGCGGATTATCTTCAAGACCTTTCAGAACAGGATCGGGATTTCGGAGCACTGCTGGCGCGCGCCGAACGGGTGTTGATCGAGAACGGCGACGCCGTGGCGGCGACCTGCATGGCGTTCGATCGCCCGCGCGACTATCTGGTGCGGGTGCGCCTACCGGCCTTCGCGCAAAAACAGGCCCAACAGGTGTGGAACGTTTGCGCCGAATTGGACCGCTGGGACTGGCTGAAGCGGATTCGATTCGTTCCCATCGCGCCGTGGCAGCTCGATCCCACCCTCCATTCCTCCTTTGACATCGCCTACGTGTGGGTTTCCACGGCGGTGGGGGAGGATCGGTTGCAACTCTTGACCCTGGTGAAAGAGCTGCGGCTGACCCTCCGTTCCGGAGCTCGGGCCTTCGCCGTCGGCCCTGCCAGTCTGTCCGGTATTTGGGGAACGGCGGGGCTGCGGACGGCTTGGCAAGAGCCGGTCGAGCAATTGCCGACCTTTCGTATGCACCGGACCATCCTGCCGAAGGCCAGGCTGAAGCCCGGCCTCACGCTCTATTGCGTGGCCAAGATCTGAGGCCTTGAAGGGATGGAGCGGAATCGATTACCGTCACGGCATGAGTGAAGCCAATCCAGAGCGGGTGTCCGAGGGCGACGCCGGCGAGAAGATCGTCATCTACTGGGAGCGCGAGTACACAACGGCTATCGCACCCGAACGGCTGAAGCTCGATTTCATCCCCCATCGGCCGCTCCTGTCTGGCATGTCGTTGGACGAACAGCGCGCGACGGCGGCGGCGGGCTACAAGGTCGTTCCCGATGACTGCGGACCGGTGCGGACCGTCGGACAATACGGCTGGCTGATCCGCTCGCCGGCAGACTGCAAGATTCGCCGGACCGCCGACGGCATCAAATGGCAGGCCCCGCCGATCCTGCCGGAAGAACGGCTGCTCAGGTACAAATCGTTTTCAGGGACCTACGTCGATCTGATTTTGAACAGCGGGTATCCCAAGCTTTGCTGCGGCATCCGTTTTTACTACCCGAAGAACGTGGGGCTGATGATGAAAGACTTGCCCAACCACTTTTACCACTATCCCGAGCGGACCTTTTATATCTGGGAGGGGATCAAGACTCAGGAATACAAGCGGACGCCGAACGTCTACGAGTGGCTGCCGGACTACGATGCATTTACGGCGAACTTCCTCCTTCAACTGACCAAGCCCACCACGATCAAACGGGGCGATCCAATCGGGATCGTCGTGCCGGTGCTCCTGCCGAAGCAGTTTGCGTTGGAAGAAATACAGCCCAGGTCTCGTTAAGGCCTTTCTTGACGCTGCAAGCTTGACAGGTCTCCACGGCCATAGGTAAGATGCGGCTAACCTTTAATGCTCATCCCGCGAGGTGAGCAAGGAGCCATGATGACGTCCTGTCCGGCTTCGGCCGGTGACATCCATGTGACCTTCTCACCATTGGCGGGTGAGGAGGTTTTTTTATGCCTTGATATTGACCATGCCTAGCGTGAAGCCCGAGCGAGCTCAAGAGAAAGTCGTCATGGATGCCGGCGACATGGCCCGGGCCGTCACCCGCATCGCGCACGAGATTCTCGAACGGAACAAGGGTGTGGACCACCTGGCGCTCGTCGGCATCAGAACCGGCGGCGTACACTTGGCCCATCGCCTGGTCCGCCGGATTCACGATATCGAGCAGGTGACGGTGCCGATCGGCGAACTGGACATTACGCTCTATCGAGACGACCTGGCGTTGCGCAAGGAGCAGCCGGTACTGCGGAAGACCTCAGTGCCGTTCGACATTGCGGACAAGATCATCGTCCTCGTGGACGACGTGTTGTTCACCGGGAGGACGATCAGGGCGGCGATGGACGGATTGATCGATCTAGGGCGGCCGGCGGAAATTCAGTTGGCCGTGCTGGTGGATCGCGGTCATCGTCAGTTGCCGATCAAGGCGACGTATATCGGAAAGAATATTCCGACCTCCAAGGAAGAAAATATTCAGGTGTTGTTGGAAGAGGCGGGTGAGGACGACCGGGTGGTCATCCTGAAGTCCTGAAGGAGAAGGACCTATGAGCCTCAAGCGAAAAGACCTCTTGAGTTTGGCGCCCTTGTCTGTCGACGAAATCAAATTGATCCTCGAGACCGCGGACTCCTTCAAGGAAGTCACGGGACGCGAGATCAAGAAGGTCCCGGCCCTCAGAGGTCGGACAGTCGTCAACCTCTTCTTCGAGCCGAGCACGAGAACGCGGACGTCGTTCGAACTGGCGGCCAAACGGCTGAGCGCCGACGTCATCAACTTCTCTCCCTCATCAAGCAGCGTCGTGAAAGGGGAGACGTTGCTTGATACGGCGCGCAATATTGAAGCGATGCAGGCGGACATCATCGTCTTGCGTCATCCGTCGGCCGGTGCGGCCGAGACCTTGGCGCGCGGCGTGAAATCTTCGGTGATCAACGCCGGAGACGGCTGGCACGAACATCCGACGCAGGCTCTCCTCGATTTGTACACCATTCGCGAGCGGGGGCTGTCCTTCGAGGGGCTCAAGGTCGCGATTGTCGGCGACGTGGCGCACAGTCGGGTCGCCCGCTCCAACATTCACGCGCTCGTGAAACTCGGAGCCGATGTCCGGCTGGTCGGCCCTCCCACCATGATGCCTTGTGGGGTGGAGAAGCTCGGTGTGAGCGTGTATCGGAGCTTGGACGACGCCTTGCGAGGCGTTCAGGTCATCATGATGCTGCGGCTTCAGCTCGAGCGGCAAGGACGGGCCCTGTTCCCGACGATCAGGGAATATGCCAGGCTGTATGGGCTCACGGCGGAGCGGGTCAAGCTCGCCGATGCAGGAGCCATCGTGATGCATCCGGGTCCGATCAACCGTGGGGTGGAAATCGCGCCGGAGGTGGCAGACAGTTTATCCTCGGTCATTCTCGACCAGGTGGCGAACGGTGTGGCCGTGCGCATGGGCATTCTTTACCTCATGTCGGGGGCAAGCTAATTGTGGCGATTCTCATCAGCGGGGGACATATTATCGATCCGGGGCGGTTCAATGGGCTCGGCGATCTGCTGATCGACCAGGGCAGGATCGTCGCAGTCGGACCGAACGTGACGGCGCCGGCCGATGCGAGGCGTATTTCGGCCAAGGGGCTCGTGGTCGCTCCCGGTTTCGTCGATCTCCACGTGCATTTCCGGGAACCGGGATTCGAGTACAAGGAAACGATTCACAGCGGCGCGGCCTCGGCGGTGGCTGGCGGGTTCACGACGGTCTGCTGCATGCCGAATACCAATCCAGTCAACGACAATCAGGCGATCACGGAATTCATGCTGGAACGGGCGAGGTCGGCCGCTCTCGCAAACGTTCTGCCGATCGGGGCGATCACGAAGGGCTCCGAGGGAAAAGAGCTGGCGGAAATCGGCGATTTGCGCCGGGCCGGCTGCGTCGCAATTTCCGACGACGGCAAGCCGGTAATGAACAGTCTCGTGATGCGTCGGGCGATGGAGTACGCTCTGGCGTTCGACGTGCCGGTGGTGGACCATTGCGAGGACCTGCACCTAGCCGAAGGCGGCTGCATGAACGAGGGGCTCATCTCGACGGAGTTGGGGTTGCCCGGTATTCCGTCCGCCGCCGAAGACGTCATGGTCGCGCGAAACGTTTCGCTGGCGGAACTGACCGGAGCCAGGTTGCACCTGGCGCACATCAGCACGGTGGGATCCGTTCGGATGGTGAGGGAGGCGAAGTCGCGCGGGATCAAGGTGACGGCAGAAGCCTGCCCGCATCATTTCACGATCACGGAAGAAGCGGTCCGCGGCTACGACACTTGCGCCAAGATGAATCCGCCGTTGCGGACGTGGAACGACGTCCAAGCGATCAAGGAGGGTTTGCGCGACGGGACGATCGACGTGATCGCGACGGACCATGCGCCACATGCGACGCAGGAAAAGCAGCAGGGGTTTACCGAAGCTCCGTTCGGCATCGTAGGATTGGAGACGGCATTGCCCTTGACGCTCGCGTTGGTTGAGGAACGCGTGTTGACGATGGAACGGGCGATCGAGGCGCTGAGCACCGCTCCCGCCAGGGCGTTTAGCCTCAACAAGGGAACCTTGGCTGTGGGCGCCGATGCGGACGTGGCGATCCTCGACCCGCATGGCCAGTGGGAAGTGGACCCGACCAAGTTCAAGTCGAAGAGTCGAAATACGCCGTTTGCCGGATGGAAGGTCAAAGGGCGCGTGCTGGCGACGATTGTCGGCGGCCGTGTGGTGTTCGAGGCGCCGGGTCTGGTGTGAGCGCTACGAACAGATGGGGATTGATCTGCGCCGTCAGTCTGGAGTTTCTGGCGTTGGGTGTCTGGGTCGGTGGTTTGATCGTGCTGATCGGGGCGGTGATACCGGCGGTATTCAATACCTTCGGCGGACAGGACGCAGGCGGGTTTTTTCTCACGAGGACCTTCGAGGGCTACAACCGATTGGTGGTGGCCGTCATGGCGGTACTCGGGGTCACAACTTGGTACCGGTGGCGGCAGGGGGCATCCTCGGTACCAGTGAGTCGAGCAGAACTCATACTCCTTGCAGTCATGGGGCTCATTGCGGCCGCCATCATCCTGGTGCTGCACCCGCAGGCGGCGGCGCTCCAGGCCGAGGCCTTCGGGGCGAAAGATGAACTGGCCAGAAAGGCCGCGTTCGAAGCCTTTTTCCGGCTTCACATGCCGGTGCGTTCGCTGTACATGGTGAATCTCGTGTTGGGCATCGTGCTCCTGGTGGTGAAGGTCAAACGGTGGATGTCGCGGGGAGAAGGTCTGTCGTGAAAAAAGCCCTCTTGGCATTGGCGGATGGGACGGTCTTCGAGGGCCGCGCGCTGGGGCACGAAGGCGAGACGGTCGGGGAGGTCGTCTTCAATACCGCCATGACCGGGTATCAGGAAGTTCTGACCGATCCGTCATACAAGGGGCAGATCATCACGATGACCTGTCCGCACATCGGCAACTACGGCGTCACTCCGGAGGACGTCGAATCGCAGCGCATCTGGGCCGAGGGATTCGTGGTGAAAGAGGCAAGCACGGTCACCAGCAACTGGCGGAGCCGCCAACAGCTCCAGGACTACTTGAGCGCATCGAAAATCGTGGCGATCGAAGGACTCGACACTCGCGCGCTCACGAGGCATTTGCGGGAGCATGGCTCACAACAGGGCGTCATCACACACGTGGATCTGGACGGCAAGCGCGCGGTCGAAAAGGCACGGAAGGCCCCGAGCATCATCGGACGTGACCTTGCCGCGGAGGTGACGTGCGGCGAAGGGTATCGATGGACTGACGGATCGGGGGAATGGGCGATGTCCCTGGGACGGCAACGTCACATATCCGGCAAGCGCTGGAAAGTCGTCGCCTACGACTTCGGTGTAAAGCAGAACATTTTGCGGAGGCTTGTCGACGTGGGATGCGACGTCACGGTCGTGCCGGCGTCCACTACGGCTCAAGAGGTTGAGAGACTGAACCCCGACGGGGTGTTCCTCTCGAACGGGCCCGGTGATCCCGAGGGAGTACCCTATGCGATGGAGGCAGTTCGGCAGTTGATCGGCCGCCGTCCGATTTTTGGGATCTGTCTGGGGCACCAGATTCTGGGGCTGGCGCTGGGGCTCAAGACGTACAAACTGAAGTTCGGCCACCACGGCGCGAACCATCCGGTGATAGATCTGCGAACGAGGAAGGTGGAAATTACCTCCCAGAATCACAACTTCGCCGTCCAGCTTTCCACGCCGATTGCCGCCGTACCTCCTCAGCCGCCGGTCATCGAGACCGATTACGGGCGCGTGGCCGTGACCCACGTCAGTCTGAACGATCATTCGATCGAGGGGCTGGCCTGTTTGGATCGGCCGATGTTTTCGGTACAATATCATCCGGAGGCCTCGCCGGGTCCGCACGACTCGGCCTATCTGTTCGATGAATTCGTCCAGTTGATGGAGAAAACGCATGGCTCGTGTTGAACGAATCGTGGTTTCTATGTGCATGGTTGCCGCATTGGCATCGCAGACCGGCTGCATCACGGTGAATCTGATCGAGCCGCCCGGCCCGGTGCGGGAGACCCAAATCAGCGGAACAGGAGACGCGAAGGTCCTGCTACTCGATCTGTCCGGCGTCATCGGATCGCAAGACAAGGACGGCTTCGTTCCTCAGCCCGGGATGTTGGCGACGTTCAAAGAGGAGCTGACCAGGGCATCGAAAGACGAAAGAATCAAAGCGGTCGTGTTGCGGGTCAACAGCCCGGGCGGCACGGTGACCGCCTCGGACATCCTGTACCACGAAATTCGGACGTTCAAAGAGCGAAAGAAGATCCCGGTCGTCGCCTCGATCATGGATGTCGGCGCCTCGGGCGGCTACTATGTAGCCATGGCCGCGGATACGGTGGTCGCGCACCCGTCCTCCGTGACCGGCAGCCTGGGCGTCATCATGCTCACGCTCAATGCGCAGGGGCTCATGGAGAAAATCGGCCTTGAGGCCAGGGCGGTCGTCTCCGGCCCCCGCAAAGACATGGGCTCGCCCTTCCGGGCCATGACGGAAGAGGAGCGCACGATCTTTCAGGGATTGATCGATGCCTTCTACCAGCGGTTCCTCGGCGTGATCAAAGACGGGCGTCCCAACCTCTCGGCGGAGACCATTCGGAAACTGGCTGACGGGCGCGTCTACTCGGGTGAGCAGGCCAAAGCCCTCGGCCTGATCGACGGGGTCGGATATTTGGACGACGCGATTAGTGCGGCCAAGCAAGGCGCCGGATTGAACGACGCCAAAGTGATACGCTATCGGCGGGCCGGTCAATATCGCCCGAACATTTATGCGAGCCTCTTTCCGAACCCGGCCGGCCTGGCTCCGTGGAACCAGCTGGACCTCTTCGGCCTGGTGAGGAGTGGCACGCCGCAGTTCATGTACTTGTGGATGCCCTAGCAGGCGCGAGACTAAGGGCGAGGGGCGATAGGCGAATTCGAATAGGAATTATGGCCGGTACCTTCAACAACGACTTCCGTGGGATTCCCCCCGATGACCTGTCGGTTCTGCTGTCGAGAACAGTAGGGCGGCGGGCGGCGCTGGCACTTGGTGTGAAGGGCGCCCTGGGGATCTGGACTGCCCTCGGCACGGTCTCAGCGCTCAGCCTATTCTCGTCGTTGGCCGGTTGCTATCGCGCTCCCGGCACGGCACGCGATCAGTTGATCTTCATCTCGGAAGACAAGGAAATCACGATGGGCGTGCGCGCCTTCCGCGAAGTGCTGCGGCAGGCCCCGCTGGCGTCAAATCCGGAAGTGAATGAATTGGTCAATCGAGTGGGGCGGCGCATTGCGGACGTCGCCAACAAGCCCGAGTACCACTGGGAATTCGCGGTCATCCACGATGACCATACGATCAACGCCTTCTGTCTCCCGGGCGGAAAGGTCGCCGTCTTCACCGGCATTCTCAAGGTGACGCAAACCGAAGCGGGCTTGGCCACCGTGATGGGACACGAAATCGCGCATGCGCTGCAGCGCCACGGCGCCGAGCGCATGAGCCGAAGCGTCCTGGAGCAGATCGCCCAGCTCGGCGCCATGGCCGGCGCCGCCACCGGCGCCGTCAGGCCGGACGTGGTCCAGGGGCTCCAGAGCGCGTACGGCATCGGCGTGTCGCTGCCCTTCAACCGTAAACAGGAGTCCGAGGCGGACCTCATCGGGCTGCGGCTCATGGCCTCGGCCGGCTACGATCCGCACGAGGCGGTGCCGTTTTGGGAACGCATGAGCGGCTGCCCCCGCAACATGATCGGCAAGCTCTGTTTCCGCTCGGCGGCGGCCATCCCTGAATTTCTTTCGACGCACCCGTCGGATATTACCCGTATCAATCAGATCGAGGCCTGGGTTCCCGACGCCCTGCGCTTCTATCAACCGCACGCGCCTTCGGCACCACCGTCGCCGGAGAAACAGGAGACCCCGTTGTTCGGACCCATGCCGAAGTCGGGATAAGAAGACCGGCAAGGGGCAAGAGGCTCGTGGCAATGGATCTAGTTTGGACAAAGAACGATCGTCTCTGAATCCCATCGCCTCTAGCCTCTCGCCCATAGCCTAATACAATGCCGAAACGAACCGACATCCAGTCCATCCTCCTGATCGGCTCCGGCCCCATTGTCATCGGGCAGGCCTGTGAGTTCGACTATTCCGGCACGCAAGCCTGCAAAGCCCTTCGGGAAGAGGGGTACCGGGTCGTCCTCATCAACAGCAATCCCGCCACGATCATGACCGATCCGGAGTTGGCCGACCGCACCTATGTCGAGCCCATCACGCCGGACGTCGTCGAGCAGATCATCGAACGGGAACGGCCGGACGCCATCCTGCCGACCATGGGGGGTCAGACGGCGCTCAATACCGCCGTGGCCCTGCACAAGCGCGGCATCCTGGAGAAGTATAAGGTCCGGTTGATCGGCGCCTCCTATGAGGCCATCGTCAAGGCCGAAGACCGCGATCTCTTCAAGCAGGCCATGGCGAAGATCGGCTTGAAGGTCCCGGCCAGCGGCATGGTGACGAACCGCCAGGACGCGCCGCGGATCCTGGACGACATCGGCGGCTTTCCGGTGATCGTGCGGCCCTCCTTTACGCTGGGCGGGACCGGCGGCAACGTGGCGTACAACCGGGAAGAGTACGAGCGCATGATCGACTGGGGTCTGGCGATGAGCCCGATCGGCCAGGTGCTGGTCGAGCAGTCCGTGCTGGGCTGGAAGGAATACGAGCTCGAGGTCATGCGCGATCTCAAGGACAACGTCGTGATCGTCTGCCCCATCGAGAATTTTGACCCGATGGGTGTCCACACGGGCGACAGCATCACCGTGGCGCCGACCATGACCTTGACCGACAAGGAATACCAGGTCATGCGGGACGCGGCCATCCGCATCATCCGCGAGATCGGCGTGGACACGGGCGGCTCCAATATTCAGTTCGGCATCCATCCCCAGACGGGCGAGATGGTCGTCATCGAGATGAACCCGCGGGTCTCGCG
>FKKE01004216.1_pt1 | contig 48725 bp, 80 predicted proteins | sample 1106331 | NCBI WGS metagenome assembly FKKE01 (sample SAMEA3931202, study PRJEB13176) | freshwater metagenome | biome: Drinking water system; feature: drinking water; material: freshwater | place: China | collected 2013-02-06 | reverse complement strand
CGCCGATTTTTCCGTCTATATTGACCCGTCCGCCGCGATTGCCTGTCAGCACGCCGCGAATCTTGAGGTCCACCGCCCCCAGCATCGGCTCGACGCTGAGAAACCGCACCGCCGCCGGGCAGCGCAGCAGGTGTGGAATGCGCTCGTCGGCGGTCGTCTGGTTCTCGACCGAAGTTCCGAGCCAGACGTTTTTCAACGGGAACGGAACCAGCCCGATTGTCGCTTCCTCGTATTCAAACTGAATCGTGATTCCAAGCGATCGTGCTGCTGACTCCCAATGCTTGATCGACTTTGATCGTGAGGCCAGATACTCAGCCATGCGTTGCGGTCGCTTGGTCAATACCTGATGAATCAACCCGCCCTTGAACCCCATCACCGCGAAGCATTTGTCAATCCACTCGTCCGGCACCCAATGGCCAAACAGGTCACTCATGTCTGCCCAGAAGACCTTCGCGGGCTTGCGGCGCCGGAGCACGGAGCGAAGAACATTCTCGTCGAGATACGGTTTCGCGGCGGACTTGCCGTTCGCTCCCGGAAACTGCGGCATCTTGAACCGCGATTGCAGGCGAGAGGCATAGCACGCGGCGCACCCGCTGCTGATCTTTTCGCAGTAGTGGCCGATGCTTCCGCCGACTGTTGCGCGGATCGGATTAACCGAGAGGTCGCACCATTCGATTGATGTCGCGTTCATCGTTCACCCCGCCTCGCCGCCTCGTACCCCGCGACGTAGGCGGCGCGGAGTTTTTTGAGTTCACAATTTGCTGAATCTTCGTATGAAACGGCAACGGCGCTTTGAAGTCCTGGCACGCGGATCATCCATTCGTCGGCGTAGTCAACGAAAATCTTGCGGATCGCCCTCTCCGCTGCTCGCCGCGCTTTCGATTTCTGTTCACGCTTGCTCATGTTTCGTTCCCGGAATCTTCCAAATCTCAACATCCGTCCAGCCGGGCGCAAGTTGCGACGCCGCCTTTTCCGCGGCCTCACGGGACCGATAGAAGTAGTTCGCGGCCGATGGCTGTGTCCAATACTGCCCCTGCCACAAGGCGAGCACGATCCAGCAGTCATCGCGCACCGGCGGCGGCCTCTTGAACGTGCCATCGAACTCGGCGAATAACTCGCTCACGGCTGCTTCGCCTCCCTAAACGCCGCCGCCAACAGTTCCGCCGACGTGCCTTTGTGCGGTGACGCGGCCTTGAACGTGTTGGCAACGATGGTTGCTGTTTCGTAATCGACGCAGACCCCGGCCGCATAGGCTGCCTTCATCAGCGCGCTCGGATAGTCCGACGGCGGGGGCGTCGCGCGGTACAGGTGTTTGACGTGAGATAGAACTTCTGCGGCCTTGTGCGGATTCATTCTTGCTTCTCCTTCCGTTCAATTTTGACGACTCTCGGCTCCACCCCGTCCACTTCCCGCCCGTGCCGGCGTTCGATTTCGATTCGTTCGGCGATCTCGTCGGGCGACAGGACGATCCCGCCGCCGACGACGTGGCGGGCGTGGGGGTCGTACTGGTGCCGGTCGGTCATTGAACCTTCGCTCCACAGCGGGAACATTCCCATCCGTCTTCCACGCGATGTCCCCACCAGCAACCGTGTTGATTCCACTTGCGAACGAGCCACTTAAACGGCCCCTGGTCGTCAAACTCTGCGGCCGCCCATTGCCACGGCAGAAACACGATGATCGCCGGAGTTGCGAACATCAGCAGGGCGGCGATGACCAGTAGAAATCGTTTCCCGAAAGTTATCATTTCGTCCGGTCCTCCAGCATCCTCTCGACCGCCATTGCCAGGGCCTCGGGTTCGGTGAAACCCTCACCCTGGTATCCCAATTCGCCCTTCTCAATCCATGCGACAACGCCGCTACTCGTCACTAACGATTCGGCGGTAATCACCCACCCGTCCGCCAGCAGCTTCTTGCGCAGTTCGAGGAACGCGGCAGGATCAGCGGAATAATCCGGCGCCGGTTGGTGCTCAGGGAACCCCATCCACTTGGCAATCTTTTCGTCGCGGGTCATTATTCCTCGCTCCCGCAATCCGGCTGCCGGGCCAAAGCCTTCTTAACTGCCCGCTCGATCGCGCGGCGAATCGCCTGGACAACAAGACCGGGGTGTTCGTTGATGATGAGTCTTGATTGCCGCAACCACGCGTAAAGCCGCTTAGCTTCGGCTTCGTGGGGCTTTTCGTTACGAGTCATTTCTCGCCCTCCTGTTTCGGCTCGCCGCTCACCAGCCACTTCGTCAGATCACTGCTCGCCTTTGAGTCCAGCGCGATCGTGCAACGAGCACCGCCGCGCGGACCGGTGACAGCGAATACGGCTCCGCCGTTCACGGAGCGCACAACGACGATGCGGTTGCCGAACCAGTCGTTGAGTTCCAGAGGAGAGGTCATTTCGTCTCCTCCTCCGCTTCGATCATCCGCGCGACGGCGGCGACGAGGGCATGGCTGATTTCGTGGGGGTGCTCGCCGACGTATCGCCTATAGGTGCTCTTGAGGACACGGACCTTCACGCCGTCTTTTTCGGGCCATATCTCGACGGCCCATTTCTCGCGCCACAGTCGGTAGAGCAGCGACTCGAACTGATACGCCCCCGTCATCGACGGGTAGTTGCCGGTGGGGAACGGCTTCAGGCCGTACCATTGGGCGACGCGGTCGTGGTCGGTCATGTCGGGTGCTCCTCGCACGTCACCTTGACGCAGCGGTATCCAAGGCGAATAAGGGCGTCCTTTTTGGCTTCAAAATCCTTAACGGGGACGTATTCCGTGTACGGCGGGGCGATTGCCCGAAACCACGCCGCCTCGGGGTCGGTCGTTTTGACGAGATGCAACGGCGTATCGTCGGGGAGCATAATTACATATGCGTCGAATTTGACGGGGCTATGGTCTGTCATTATCGCACCTTAAATGTTGCGGAAAACATCGCTCCGCATTCCTCGCAACGAAATGGCATTTGCCGGATGTCGAATACTTCTACACCGCATTCGAGACAATGGCCGACAGGTTCCGGTGCCCCTTCTGGCCACGGAACGTACTCACCAATCCCTCGACTCGGAAACTGTGCGGCTGTCGGGTCAATCACGTCCCCGCACGGCGCAACACACCACCAGTGACATCGGCGACCCCATACCGGACACAGGTAATGGCCACGAATCACTTTCAACTCCGGAAACCATGTCGCCATCGCGTGCGCATATTCCTTGCACTTGCCGAGCGGATTCGACACGTTTTTAGTTATCCACTCGTCATACATGGCGCACCTCAACGCACATCCCCTGCCCCGGCCCGGCGGAAGGGCCGCCGCGACACGGAAGTAAAACGCGGCGGTTGATGACCAGCTACCGGGCCAGGGGCGGGGGACGCTGCGGCTAGGTTGAGTGGGGATCGCTGGTCATCGAAAGTAAAGATACCACAAGTTCGGAGAATGTCAAATCATTCCTGCCACTTATTTAATGCGCACTCCAACATTCATGCGATGAAAAGTCATCCCGCTCAAAAAAACCCATCTCACAAACACTGCATATCCACATTCTGCGTAGCCGCAGCCGGTGCGAGTGATCCATCCACGCGCATACTGGATCGTCAGCGTCTTGGTGCGTCTTGGCTTCCGGGCACCATCGGCGAAGTTCTGATTTAGCGGTTCGCTGCGTCATCGATACGTCCCTTCTCCACCGCATTCCGGGCACTCCACCAAGTGATTCACTTCCGACGGGCAATCTTCGCCCCCACGTTTCTGGTGCGTCGTTGTATTCAATAAAACCTTCGCCGCCGCAGCGGAGACAGGTTTCGTCGTCGGAGAGGTCGTCGTAGTCGTTGTCATCCATGCAAACAATCCTTCGCATACGTCGCCACGGCCAGCGCCGACCACATATCCGCCTTGATCCCATACGTCGGCCCCGGTTTCTTCTTCGTGCCCGGCGCGCCGTACCTATCGAGCAACGCCTGCCGAACGTTTCCATCCTTGGCGCGCACTGACCCGCACAGGTGCAGCTTGACATCCTTGCGATAGACGAATTGAACGATCCCGCTGCGGCTCGTTATCGCTTCGTGGAACCGACCGATCCAGAGGACCGTCTCAAATACTTCCTTGCCGACGGGCATCCCGTAGCTGGCGACCATTTCGATTGCCCATCGGCAATGCGACCAGCTTGACGCCGTGCGGAGCCACTGCAACAAAGCTACGTTATCGGCGATCCTCTTGTCCTCGATTGTGTCGCCGTACAAATGCGCCCATGCAGACCTTTCGGTTCCAGGGTCGATGGCGATTAGGTGGTCCGGCGTGGTCATATCGTCCCGTTCCTTTTGCGGTGACAAAGTCGACATTCCTTGTCCACGCGGCCCGGCAGGTTGCCGAACTGCGTCATGCGGAGGCAGCAGGGGCGCCAGCAATGATGGACGCTGGCGGTTTCTCCGCAGTCGGAGCAGACAAACGTGTAGCTGTTTGCGTGAACAGTTTTGCTATCCCGCCGCGGGGCGTTGACTTGATTCGATTGAGCCATGATTCGCACTCCTGGTCAGTCCATTCCTTCGGGACTTGGTGATACTGATTCTCCCGCTCGTCATGCCATAATCGCCAGCGGGTCTCCAGCCGCTTCACTTCATCGTCCAGTGTTTCCTGCGCCGCCATCGCGTTGTTGTTGATGGTCGCGCCGCGACGTTCCATTTCCCGGCGCGAATAGGCGGCGACGCGGGCCTGGTAAAGTTTCGGCTGCCGGTAGAGCCATTGCAGCCAATCGGCGCGGTTCTGGTCGATGGGAGCGTGCTCCCGCAATTCTCGGCATCGTCCAAGAAACGCCTTCATCGGCGGCTTGTAGGCATCGGATTTCTCCTGATACAAGTCCTGCGCCGCAAGCTTGGCGGCGTGGACGCTGTGGCCGGCACAGGCCCGCTTCCATGCGTCCCGCTCGGCGTTCGTCACCTCCCACGCCGGCCATAGCTCGCCGATGTAGGGCCAGAAGTCGTTGAAGAACTGGGTTTCGGTCATGGGGCGGCCTCCTTGAACTCGTCCGGCACCTCGAACCCGCGGCGGACCTTCTTGGGCTTCGGGGCAGCAGCCGCCCGTTGGTCCTCCTGGGCCTTGACCAGTCTATTGCAGTGATAACCAAGCCTGCCCCATCGCTCCCCGGCATCCCTGATTTGACTTAGGGCGGACATGACCACCTCCGGCTCGTACTTGTCCAGCATCTCGGCCAGCTTGGCCCTGGCCATTCCTGACGTTCTATGGGCTCCCCCGCAGATTTCGTGCAGGGCCGTCTCGTGGGGCGTCGGATTGTGCCCGTTGCCTCCTGGGGCAACGTCGGCCCAATGAGCGGCATCCGGTAAGGGCTGCTGCCGGGCATCGGAAATGCCCCGTTCGGCAAAGCCCTGGGCCAAGTCATCGGTCGGTTTCTCCCCCACACCCCCTCTTAATTCAGAAGAAGAACCAGAAGAAGAAGTAGACCCATATGTAGACCCATACTCCGCATCCGGTTTTGGCATTGCGGTTCGCATATGCGACCCTCGTTTTTGGCCCGATCGCGACTGATTCCAACCTGATGCGGCGTTGTTTGAATTGGTGTCCGATAGTGCTATCTGGTAGGCAACCGCAGGGCAAAAGACCGCGCCGGCGGCGTCCCGCTGAAACACCTTGGCTGCCAAGAGTTCGCCGAGCCCGGCGGCAGTTTCCTCGGGTGACCTGCCGATTAGCCTTGCGATCATCGTGTCCGGCAGCGCCGCCCCGTTGTGGTCCACCAGCTTGCCGCCGACCCTTATCTGATACATGAGACACCGCGCGAGATGCCAGATTCCAACCGCGGAAGACGTGAGAAACCGTAGCCTTGGATGCGCTAAGTCGTCTGCAAACCAGCACTTAAACCAAGGTTTGGGCTTGTCCGTAGCCAACGGTCGATCCGTCGTGAGCCTTTGAATCCCGGCCTCGTGGCCCAAGAGTTTTGGGAAACGACGCGGGCGCGCCGGGGCCGGGACTCGAAAGCTCAGTTGTGCTTGACGTTGCGATTGTCGCTTCCCATAACCGCATTAAAACCTCGTCATCCCCGCCCGTCAACTAAAAAACCCGCCCCCGGCCCGGCATCCATCCCGAACCGGGGGCGGCGTGGCGTCCGTGCCCACTGCGTCAGAAGGGGATGGCATCGTCGTCCAAGTTGATTTCCGCCGGGGCGGCCCCGTTGGCCCGCTGGCCGAATTTGTCGATAGCTTCCTTGCTGTTGCTGATGGTCTGCTGCATCTTCGGCGAGAACGTCTTGAATACCTCGTCATTCCACTCGTCGATGTCAAAGAAAATCTGCGTGTGCGACGGCTTGGGTATCGGCGTTCCCTTCGTGACCGCCATTACCGCCGCGACGTTCGCGTAGCCCTCGCTATGCACCACGTTCAGGAGGCATGGCTTGCCGAGCACGTTCTTCAAGTCGAACCCCCGAAGCTCCTCGTCGGAAAACTTCTTGCCGCGCCACGATTCCAGGTGCGCGCGGAGCGCAGCCTTTTCGTTCAAGCTCAACGTGTACCGCTTCCAAACGAGGAATGGCTTGTTCTCGTCCTCGGGGTTCAACTCGTTGGGAAGCTCCCACCCAAACACAACTTTGTGCGAGTCAGTCCCGTAATACTCGGAATGCTGCGTCCCGATGTCGATGATCTGGCAGCACAGCGCCAAATGCGTCCCCTCCGGCGCCGGTGTTCGTTTCGTTCCTTCCGTTGCAATCAATGCCATGATTCACGTTCCTTTCAAAATGCCTGGGCCGTTGCCGGCTGGTAATCCTTAATCGCTTTCCACAGCGTCAACGTACACTTGAATACCTCCCACCCGCTGATCGCCTCGTCCGGCGACCATCGCTTATCCTGCACGAGTCCGGGGATGGACGACGATATCGCAACCGATACCAGCGTCGGCATCTCCGACGGGCTATCGACAAAGTCGATGCACCCGCCGTAGCCCCATTCGAGATTGACGGCCGATTTCTCGACGTGTCGTTTATTGTGCGGAAGTTCGTCAACCAGGAAGCCGTACCCGGCAAGCTGCCAAAGCCACTCCTCGTAGAATACCGCATCCTTGTCGCCGTAGTTTTGGGTCTTCCAGTCCACGACGCAGTTGTCGAGATTGGATTGATTTGCTTCCCACCACTTTACCCAGCCATCGAAAAACGGCTTGTCGGTCGGCTCGTAAAACTTTGGTGCCTTCCCGTTCAGGTAGTCGGCGATATGTCGATGGATGCGCGTCCCGAAGTCCGCCGCCAGTTCCGATTCGCGCTCCGAGTCCTCGGCTACGCGGTGAGCAAACGTATGGTCATCCTCGCCGTTGCGGCGTGGAAGCGTCAGGGCCGAGAGAATGGCCTGTTCACGCTTCCACACGTCGAGTCCTGGCTTGGCGAGGATCGATAGCACGTTCGTTACCGACGGTAGGGCGCCTATCTTCCGTGCATCGCGCAGCGTCGGCTTTCTGGATTCGCCGGGCTTGCTCTTGTTTGGCACCGTATAGAACGGCTCGCCGCTCTGCATGTACCAGTGCGACGACTTCGGTATCGTCATGGATGCGATAAGGGCCATCGCTCAATCCTCCACAGGGCCACGGGGCGGTCGAAGCCCGGTTGTCGGGCCATAGCCAGGGGAGTACTAAGACTTTGCACACTTCCCGGCTTCCGGTGGCCCTACTGTTTCTGCGGACGGCTGTGCATCTTGCATCCCGAGTCGCGGCATCCGGCTGCGTCCGCAAATCCTTGGGCGCGCGCTGCTTCCGTCGCGGCCAGCGCTTCGTCGTCCGATACATAACTCAGTTCATGGTAGCCAACGAGAGAGTACCCAATTAGCTGCGCCAACTGGCGCCGGTCCTCATCAGAAATATCCAGCCGCGCAAGATCGTTCAGACCGAAGCCGCGATCCTGGGCCGCATCAAGTAGAATGCGAACGGCCTTGTTTTCCTTGAACCGGACGACGCCGTCACGATCTTTAACGAACGGTTGCCTATTTGTCATGGTGCCCTCAATCGCGCCTTGGGCCGCGGGTCTGCGGCGAACGTCGCCGCGTCATAGCACAAGTCTCGCCGGTAGCGCCTCGACGTCGGCGCTCGGCGTTCGGCATTCCTGTAACTCGCGCTCGAATTGCGAATGGTCCTGATCGTTCTTGACGGCCACGCGCGAAATGAACGCATGGACCGGCACGCCCGAGTCTGTATGGCCTTCCCACACGCGGGCCGGGATGCCGTTCAATTGGACGATCTTCGACGTGTTCTCCAGAGTCAGTTTCATTTGTCTATCTCCTGCGGCTCCCGCCGCGTTGTTCTCAAAATCCCCGGCCGCTCCGGGCAGGACACGGCCGGGGTACATCCGTTCATCTCAATACCTCTGCACCTCGCTTTCCCTTCCACTTATGGGTCATACACCCGCGCAATGTCTTCGATTGTGACCGTTCGCTCGTAGGCGTCGCCGAAGTCGAGATCGACAAGCTCATCGCGGACTTCGTCCTCCAGTACCTGCATCTGCTTGTAATAGTGCGTCCCCTTGAACGAGTCGATATCGCGGACCTTCTTGCTCCCGATAACCCAGTGTTTTTTCGTCCGCGTCTCGCTCACGACAACCAGCATCCACCGCCCCCCGTCGTGCGGAACGACGTTCGGGCGCGGGGGGTCGGGGATGTCCTGGCGCTTGGGTAACAGGGATTCGAGGGCCTGTTCGGGAGTCATGTGATTTCCTCCAGACTGTCGTGCAATTGGTACATCCGCAAAATACCATGACGCTCCCTTGCCATGAGGTCGTTATCCCAATCGACGGCGTAGGGGATTGCCGATAGAACGCCCGGCTTGTTCCATTCAAGCTGGCGTATTCGGCCGGTTAGGCCGCTGGATTTATGCCGCACGCGCGTTCCACGCTGAAACACGCGGTCGATTTCGGTTCCATCCGCTAGCTGAGTCATGGCTTCGTCTCCTTCGTGCCGGCGGCGACACGAAACTCGTCAATCGCTTTGTCGCAGCAAACTGGTTCTCCGGTTTCTTCGTCTATTTCCCAGGCTGACTTACAGTGAGAACAAAATTTTACCCTATCCCAGTCGGCCCTAAATGCTTGAACCGGAATCCCGGCAGCATCGCATAATGCCGTTAATTGGCGAGCCATCGCCCCCATTTTATGCGCCTGTTGATTATGTGTGTTCTCGTCATAGCACGGCTCAGTCATTCGTGATGGACACGGCTCGGAAACAAACCGGTAATTCTCATACCTATTTTGTTTCATGTCTTCGTCTCCTTCGTGTCGGCTAGGGCGGCTTCAATCATTCTTTTTGCAATCCCGTATTTGTCCAGCATGTCGTTTAATGAGCGGAGCACCCATCGCAACCGCTCATTCTCCGCCCTCAGCGCCTGCACTTCGGCGCGGGCGATGGAGAGTTCGTCGTCGTAGCTCACGACAGCACCTCCACCGTGACACGCACACGCACGCATTCGCCGTTGGCGAGCTTGATGAAGTTCATGGCGCGGGCCTTTTCGGCATACATACTAATCGCCCCAAACGGATAGGCGCCTTCACATGCCTTAGGCTTGAAATCGTAAAACTCATACGCCATCTGGTCCTTCGCCATCCACATTTCACGGGACCATTGCTTGTAGCGGCGCTTGGTCAAAGTCTTTTTCGTAGCCTTCGCCATATCTCACCATCCTTTCAGATATCGCCACAGCCCCACGGCTACGACGCCGAGCAGGCAGAGGATCGTCGTGTACGCCAGCATCTTCGCTGAACCAAGCATGTCGGAATCGTCGCGGCCCTGGCCGCCCTGTATGCTGTAGTGGTCCCCGTCGCGGTCGAAATGGATGCTCATTCGTCATTCCTCACGTCCGCGCAATCCCAATGAACCTCAATCGCCACCGCGTTATACGGGCGCCCGGCTTGACACCGCTCACGCGATTCCGCGTCGTCGCCGGGGCCGAGCGCAATGAGAGTCGTAAAATCGCCGACCGCGAATGGCTTTCGACACGCCGGACACAATTCGCCGACGCTCAGATGATCCGCTCGTTTTGGTCCGAATTTTCTCATTGCTTTCCTTTCATTCGTTCGGCGAGCATGGCATCGGCATATGCGTAACAGACTTTGGATTGATCTGCGCGATATGTGCTGGCCTCATCATCGTTGCCGTAATGAGAATTGTTGTTTATGACTGCGGCCATCGCCATCCCCGCAAACCAGTCGCGGAGAGTCATTCCGCCGTGCAGCAAAGGCACGCACTGAACTGATTTCGGGTCCATCAACAACTTGTCCGTGTAGCCCGGAAACGCCTGCGGGTTTTCGACATCCATTTTCATTCTCCAATATTTGCGGCGACCGAGCGCCGGGGATGGTCGCCCGGCCGCCGCTACGGGGGGAGGGGTCACAGTTTCCTCTTGCGTGCGTGCCGCGCCTCGCTGGCGTCGTTCAATAGCTCGTGCAGGACGCCCTCCGGGGTGGCGTTGTCGGCGACGTTGATCGTCTTGTTCTTGGTGACGCCATTCTGCGTATCGACCACGCGGACAACCATCGTGCGTGTTTTCGGGATGTTTTTGAGTATCATGTTGCTCCTCTCTATTCAATATAACACGGAATCCCGCCATATCAAACAAAAATGCAAAATTTCTTGACATACCCGGAATCAATGCCATAATGCCCTTAGAGGTGCCCAATGAACCGAGTCCAATGGCAAGGCCGCAAATACGGACGCTGGACCGTTATCGGAACGAAAACGAGGCCGCTGAACGGCTCGCCGACGGCCCGCGAGGTCCGCTGTCGGTGCGAGTGCGGGGCGGTGAAATGGGTCGGCGTTGGCAATCTGCATACCGGCATGTCAGCGCAATGTGCGAAGTGCGCCAACGCCCGGCGGCGCAACCCAAACGCGGTCACACGGAAGCCGCTCTACAAAAACTGGAATAACCTGCGGCGCTCCGGCCGCATCACCCAGCGATGGCACGACTTCGAGCGATTCGCCGCCGACGTAGGCAAGCGGCCGTCGCCGAAACACGCCTTGATTCGCCCCGACCCGACGCGGCTCATAGGGCCGGATAACTTCGCGTGGGAGGTCGGCCGCAATTCCCCAAGCAAAATCTACACCGTTCGCGGCGTGACGGGCACGGCGGCTGAGCTTTGCAAGCGGTTCGGGATATCGAGGCAGCGGATTACGCAGATCATGCTGAATCAGCGCGGGCTGTGCGAACTGTGTTCGGCCCCGCGGAGTGCACACCCAAGCCTCTGCGACGACTGTTACCGCAAGCAATACGACGGCAAAAGGGGGCGACTCGGCATCCAATGCGAATACCAGAGCCGCGAGGATCGTAAGCGCATCCTCGATGAGCTAGTCGCCTACGCCAAGGCCAATCGAGACCAATGGGGGCGATTCCCGCCGGTGGAACACCTGGCTAAGAAGTTCGGGCGGTCGAAGCCGTGGGTTTACAGGGCACTGGCGGCAGAAACGAAAGGAATCAAATGATCCCCGACCATGAACTAGACCATATCGAAAAAGACGCCAAGGACATTCTGCGCGGGCCAACGACCACCGGCAGGCTTGCGGCATATCATGCTTTGGCGCTGGTGGAGGAAGTGCGGAGGTTGCGGAAGGTGTTGCATATGGCGTTAGCTGAATTAGAACCCGGGACGCGAACGCAGGACTTTACTGAGGCGTGCAGCATCAGAGACGAAACCGTCTCCGCCATCCGCCGAGAACTCCACGGCAATCAAGGCCCCAGCAGTGCCGCGACGAACCCCTGAACGTCGCGCCCGTCCGCCACGCCATCCCCGTCCATGTCCGCCGCGGCATCGCCCGCCAGCAGCGCCGCCACGAAATCCGCCGGCGAGGGGATGCAGGGGACGACGGGGACCGACGGCGCGTTGACGACCTCGCAGCAGTATTCAACGCACGACGGGAACGCCTGATAACCCGCCGAAATAATCGCCGGGGGGAGCGGTTGCCACTGCACTGGGCCCGTCTCAACCCCCAACGGGAGGCACGTCAGTTCGCCAATGGCGACCTCGCCGTTGATTGCCGCCAGCCATTGAAACGAGAACCGATTCCCCGCGTCCTCGACGCCGTAGCCGCTGACGCCGAACGGTGGAACCCACGTCGCGGCGGCGAACGTCAGCGTCGGAGGAAGCTGCACGGTCCCCTGGGCGACCGTCGATCCGGCGGGGGCACAGCCGGTGATGGTAATGCGGACCTGCGACGGGCAGGACTCGACGATGGATAACCGAATCTCGCCGGTGGGGGGGCATTGGGCGAGCAGGCTTGCAAGGATGGCGAAAATCATCGTCTGGCTCCAAAACGGCGCCCGATGGCGTTGATGACCACCGGCCCGAGCGTGAGTATCACCAGCGTAAAGTCGCTGATGCCATGCTTTTCGATGTTGGTCCCCACGTCTCGGAACTGCTTCGTCGTCTCGTCTTTGAACGCCGCAAGGTCGCCGTAGAGCAATCCAATGGCGTCGAGAGCTGTTTGTTGATTGCCAACGACTGCCTCCTTGACGTTATCAAGCTGGGTTTTCCCGGCCCGCGTTTCGGCCTTCTTCTCGATGGTCGCTATCCGGGCTTCTATTTCCGGGTCGATCCTTACCGTTGGCTTGAGCGGTCCCACGCAGCCACTCGACGCAATACCGGCAGATAGCGTGATAGCCGCTGCCCGAAGCAGGAACGAGCTTTTCGCACCAGGCCGTACAACGCGGGCAGACGAATGGGGGTTGCACATTCAGGGACTCCGATTCTTTTTTCGCTCGTCTATTCGCCTAAGTATCTCGGCGGCAATCGCCTCGTCATCGTTGCCGAACGTGTTGTCTGGTGCCGATTTTACTACATCGATTGCCTCAAACACCCACGCCACTGCGTCTTTTGCGGAACTTTGAATTCGGCCTGGGGTTGTTAGAAAGTTGATCGCCGACGCAAGGCCGCCGCCCGGAGGAACCGCATCTAACGTCATCTTGTGGATAGCCAGCTTCTTGACGTTTGGGCCTTGTGGTCGATTTGCGTTGGCTTCCATTTTGCGGGCCTCAATCGTTTGTGGAGATGGCCACGGCCAGCTTGGCGATATCTTGTTCACGTTATTGACTCCTAAACGCCAGCCACGCCACGATACCGACGCCGACGAGGAACAGCATCACCAGCGTCGACTCCCACCAAGACATCGGCTCGGGGTCGCGGGGGGTGGTCACGGCGTCGCCTCCGCTTGCGTTTCGCATCTAAATAACCAGGTTGCCCGCAAAGACCACGGCGGCGGGAACGGCGACGGATGCCTGTAGTTGTCGCACACCGTACACATATCAATGGCCGGAGCGTCGCTGTTGCATCGCGGGCACAGGCCCCACATAGTACGCCACCACCACCGAAGACGCTGAAACGATAGTGACTTGAAAAATGTCACGGCGTCGCCTCCGGCTTGACGACGGATAGATTCCCAACAACCGTCTTAGCCTTGATGAACTGCGGGGCGGAACCGTGGATCAGGATGCCGCTATAGTCGAGACGTTCGGCGTCAATGGTCGGATTGGCGAAATCATGGACAACTTTGTTCCCGATCCACGTCAACTGCGACACCGCCCCCAGCGACTTCCAGTTCGATATCTTCGACTCCAACATGCACCGCTGCACCGATATCGGCCCGAGCGCGAGGCCCGGCGCGATTGTGAGCCGAAAGCAATACGGCCAGACCCCACACTCGAACCGCATATCCTCGAAGGAAAGCATTTCGCATTGGCTGGTATCGTGGGCAATGTCGATGGCGCCGCCGTTCAACACGGTGGACCGGAAATGCAGGTCCGAGACGATGCCCTTGCAGGCATGAATCTTGACCGACGGGCCATTGGCGTTGTTCGTCCAGCAGCAGCCCAACTCCTGATAGGTCTGCATCCCGCCCGACTCGCTGCGGAGCAACAGCGCCGGGTTCGTATTCAAGCTCTCGCCGATGACCTTCGTGAACGTACAACCCTCGCTCCCGTCCACGTCGATACAGGCCCGCGTGAATCGACCGACGGCCCATATGTTCGTGAGTGAGTGCAGACCACTTGAATAGGCGCCGGGCGGCCGGGATAGCCGGATCGCAGACTCACATTTTACGTCGCTTTCATTGACGATGCGGAAGTCCGACAGAATGCAACCCTGTCCGGCGCCTTCCAGCGAGAGCAGAGGTCCACCGGGGAATGTCTTGCTCGGCCGCAACGTCGTCCCGCGACCGTGCCCGACGATCTTAATCACCGCGCCGCCGTGCTTGGCTGCCGGTATCTTCGCCGGCTTCGCGACGTGATAGTCACCTGCGGGAAGCTGTAAGATTTTCTCGGAGACCACGCCGCCGTCCGGGCCTACCACCACCGCCTTGTTGATCGCTGCCTGGAGGTCATAATACTTGACCGCCGGTTGTGTCGTCTGCCCGAACACGGGGGCCGCAAATGTCAAAACTAACCCGATTAGTACGCGATTAGTAGTTCGCAACATCGTGACTCCGTTCTACGACCTGTGAAAGTAGATGACCCGCCCCGGCCCATTCGGATCATGCGGAACATACCCGATTCCGCCGCAGATATCGCATTCGGGGTCGGCGTCCCATGTCTCGACAACCGAGCCGTGGAGAATCTTCTTGACCGCGTGCCTACAGCCGCAAAAGTCGGCTTCTTCCGGACAGCACCAGCACGCCGGGCCGCTGATATGCTCGGGCTCGCGCGGCTCGGGTTCGTAGTTGTGGACTTCGGAGTTGGTCATTCCATTTTACTCGCATCGACCGCCGCAAACTTGCGTCTCTTGTGGTCGCTGAACTGCTCGCCGTCTGCGCGCTTGCGTTTCCCGAATCCGTTGACCTTCCAGAACTTGCACAGGAGGCATCCGGCGCGGCGGTTCTTGGGTCGTTTACGCTTATGGTTCATGGCACATTCACACAAAAAACATCCTGAAACCGCACGCGCCGCAAGTCGTCAGATTTGAGTCCACGTAGCGCCTCCCTGATCTCCGGCGGCTGTTTAAGAATGAACGCGCCTGGCCTGCCAGATTCAAGCGTCGAACGCCTTGGGGACTCAAATGCCATCCCGTAAGAAATGGCGTCGGCGGCGACTTCGTATAGCGCTGAAATGGGAGTCATGGGGGCGGCTCCGGCTCAAACGCCTTCGGAAACGTCGCCTTCGACTCGTCGAGAATATCCTTGGGCACAAGCCCGTTGCGAACAAGGCCCTCGGGGTCGGCCCCGCCCAGCCCGGTACGCCACAAGAGCGCCGTCTTGGCAAGGTCAGCGACGACAGCGCCGCGTGTCTGTGATTCCGCGATCTTCGCCTGAGCACGCGCGGCGACCATGTTCCCGAGCGTCGGCGGTAATTGTTCGATGGCGACGCCCGCGCTCGTTAGCAGATTGCCTGCGCCGATAGCAATGGGGTTCGTGTTCGCGCCCTCCCACCAGCTAGTTTGAAAGCGGGTCTTGGCGTCAATGATCGGTGGAATCGTTGGGTTCGTGATCGACGGGGATAGGCCGAGCGTGACTCTTTCGATCTTGATATCCCCGGTGTCTTTATTCGCCTCAAGCCCAACGATTTCGCCGGTAGCATCTGCGCTGGTTTCGATGTAGGGGCCGAACAGCCCCCGCCCGGCTCGAAATTTGCCTTGCTCGGTTCCGGCTTGGACGCCGGTACAGCCTGCGACGCACGCCGGCAGCAGCACCGCCGCGAACACGGATTTAAGTAGCTTGGCCATTTGCGTTGACTCCTGGGGTGACGTAAGAAATCCAGTATCCACCGATTTTATCGGCGGAACCGGGGTGATAATGCACTTTGATCTCGCCCGGCAATTCGCGCGACTTTGCCAGCCGTTCAAGCTTCATTTGCAGGGTCGCATCGGCGCGACTTGAAACTCGCCGCTCGATGAACGCCTGCATCTTCTCAATCTGTTCCCGCTTGACGTTGCTCACGCCCGCGTCGAGCAATGCGTCCCAAATGTCGCCGACGGTAATCATCGTGCCTCCCTTCGTAGTATTTTGGCGAACGCATCGTCACGCTTTTTGCTAGTAACGGTGTACGCTGTATAGAGGTCGTTTGCTTTCGCGTGCAGCTCGGCGTTGCGGGCTGCCAAATATTCTTCAGCAAGCGATTCGCACTGATCGCAGTACGCCAAGAACAATGACCTCGATTGGCTCATATGTCATGCCTCCGTGCGGCCATCGCCGCGTTGCGGGCCGGCAGCCGATACGGCCCCGGCCCGGCGTCATATTACGTTACCCCATTTGTCAACAGGAACGGGCGTAGGGTCCATTGCACATCACCTCATTTCAATCTATCCAACGTACGCCGCAGTTCCTCAATCACCGCCGTATTGTGGCCGATGACCTTCGTGGATTCGCGGATCACGGCATTGGCGTCCCTGGACGTTTCAATCATACCGTCAGTGCATTTCGTCAACGTGGCCTCGAACCGGATGACGCGGGCCGACTGCTCGGCCATGACGCCTTGCAGGGCGTTATTGCCGATCCAGACGATAACGACAAGACAGACCATCGCCGGAACCTGCTTGATGGCCTCAAGGATCGCCGTCTTGTACGTCGACGTGCCGTTGCCGTTCATAGGCTCATGGACTCCAATCCTTCTGCGTCGCCTTGCGGGTCGCAAGCTCGATGCGCCCGATGTCGCGCCGGATGCCTTCAAGGCTGTCGGCATACCGCGTGCTCAGGCTTTCGAGATTGCCCTGGTGCCGCTCCTGCGTGCGCAGGATGTCTGGCACCCGATCCGCAAGCCGCTCAGTCGCCATGAGCCGGTCGTTCAACCGGCGCATGTCCTCCCGCATCGGCGCGATGTAGAGCAGGTTCACGATCCCCACGAGCGCCGCAATCGCGGACACCGTGGTATTGAAGTAGGGCCTCTTGGCTGTTCCGTTCATCTCTGACATCAGGGAACCTTTCGTTTTGGGGGACCAATGGGCGGAAGCTGCCCCGGTCCCGGTGGTGGCATCGTCGGGCCGGTCGTTGGTCCAAACGGCGGCAAAGTTCCCGTTTGCCGCTGGGTCCGAACCTGCCAGCCGATGCCGTAAACACACGACGGAAAGAAAATCGGAAACATCACCGATTCTCCAGTTGCGACTCCAGGAAAACGAACTGCTGATGATCGCTGTCCCGTTCGACAAGGTAACTGTGCTGGTTGCCGCCGCCACTCACGGCGTCGGTGTAGCCGCGGCTCACGACCGTTACCTCGTCGGCGTTGTGGGCGACCTTGATCTCGGCGCCTACGTCCCATGTGAAGTTCGATTGAATGTTGGCGGGCATGTTGGTCTCCTGTGTTTACCTGACATAAGGACGCTGCGGGCGCTGTGGGCGCGGCGGGCGGCCGGGCCTGGTTGTACGGCTTCGCGGCTTGGTCATGGGCTCCATGAACGGACTCGCCTCGTTCGCCCGGCGGATTACCGTCACTTCGCGTTGCAGCAGTTTTTCAAGTTCCTCTCGAATCTCGCCGCTCTGCGTCATCCGGTACATCGACGTGGCGATGTTCGTCATTGTGTTTGAAATCACGGGCAAGAACAATTCCTGTATGCCGGTGACGGTGCCCGACTTGTTCACACGGAACGCATCCTGAATCAGCCCGAACGTTCCGCCGGCAACCACGTCGTTCGCCAGTCGCCGCAACAACCCCTCGTCCTCGGGCCGACGCTTGCCCTTGGCCCAATTCGTCGCCGCAATCCACGCCTCGCCGGTCAACCCAAAGGCTGTCAGCGTCGCCAGCAGCGGCCACGGATTACCCTTCATTGTCTCGGGGATGATCCAGTCCTGCCAGCGCCGGGCCATCTGGATTGAGAAGTTCCGCAACCTGCTGACCATCTTAGCAATGTCGCTATGGCCCCAGTGTGCCCGCGTGGACGGATCGGCCTCGAAATGCAGTTTCTTGGTCGCCCGGACCATCACCCGATCCTGCCAGCCCGGCAAGTAACGGTCAATGCTGCCCTTGGGAATCTCGCCCATCTTCGCCCACGTTCGGACGGTTGACTCGGGGACGCCAAGAAGATTCTCAAATTGCCGGTACTTCTGCCGGGCTATGAAACCGTCGGGGCTCCTGCTCAGCGACCGAACCGCATCCTGCGCCCACAGCCATGACGAAATCGCCGCGTGTCGGCGCAGCGCACCGTCCACCGGCTTCATGCCGGAGGCGGTGGTCGCAACGTCTGCGATAGTTCGCCACGGGCCGGATGCCACGAGGTCCGCCACGTTGCGAACGAAATCCTCCTGGACAGCGCTGCTCATCCGTACCTGCCGCCTCGTCTTGGGCGACAACAGGCCAATGGCCCCGCGAACCACCTGCATCGGGAACGCGCCGGCGGTCATGCCAAGCTGTGAAAATTGTTTGATGGTCGTGAACGGACTGAACCCGATCTTGGTCAGCAGCGAATACGTTCCTTCGGCCTTGGCGAATGCGCCGGTGTGCTCGCCCTTGAACACCCGTTCGTAGTGTTCGCGGGCCTTCTTTTCAACGGCGCTGGCCTTGCTGGAATTCGCGCCCGCTTCGCGGTTGATGGCCTTGAACCACGGCTCGGCCGGAGTCTCGCCGACACCGAACTCAGCGACCTCGCCGATGCGCCGCCATGCGGCCGGAAAGTAGGATTCGATGACTTTTAGCGGGTCGCGCTCCCGGTACTTTTCCGGCCAGAGTTTGCCGCGGGCGACTTCAATGCCGCCCATGAAACCGCTCAGGCCCTTCTTGTGCTCGTTGTAAAGCTGGGTAACAGCCTCCTCGACCGATTTCGCGGCCTTGGTCGCTACGCGATGGTCGATGATCTCCTGAACAATCTTCGCCTGTGACGCCTTGACCTTCAGCGCCGGGTCGATAGTCGCCCCTTCGTCCACCCATGCCTCTATTGCTTCGCGGGCCTCGCGCGTCGGCATGTTCGGCCAGAACTTCTTGCCCAGCCGCTTCATGTCGCGCATGGAGTTGGTCTTGGGGTCGTAAATCTTGATCCCGAAGTGCTGGGCGGCGTCGGCGGCAAAGGTATGTTCACGCTCGAATGCGTCGATGAAGGCCCGTTGCTTGGGCGTCATTTGGTCGAAACGGCCCTCCTCGGCTAGCTTGCCGACGCCGAAGTATTCATCGCGCGACAGGAAGCGGCCGAGTCCGGTCTTGTTCATCACCTCCTTGATGGACGTGACGGCACGGTTCCCGGCAATGCGCCCGGTTTCCTCGGCGAATTCGACTTTCTCGACAAACTGTTTCCCGGCCGGGCCGGTGTCGCGGACGTAATCGGGCGTCGAACCGATGGCCATTCGGCTTGCGCCCTTGGCGGCGCGGCCGATGTCGCGCAGTCTCGGAATGCCGCGCACCTTGCGGGCGACGGCGTCCTTGACTTCGGCGACGACAGCGCGGCCGATGCCGGGGAGGTGCTTGAGGGATTCGAGGTTGGGGCCGGACGTGAGGGTGATCGTCTTCTGGCCGGGTGCGTCTTTGGGTGACGGCGCTGGCTTCTCTGGTCTGACTGTCACATCCTCGCCACCAAATGAAAGCGCGCCGGTCTCGCGCCCTGTCATTGGCTTTTCGGGGATTACGTCTTGTCCGAATATTCCGGTGCGGCCAGCGCCTTCCTCTTGTTTGAACTCGGGCGACTCCCAAGGCAGCGGCGCGCGTTTCAGGCTGCCTTTATCAACAGCAATCTCAGCACTATTCGGAAGCTCTACTTCGATGCCGTCCTTGATCCGCGTCGTACCGCCTTCCTGTTCGAGTACGCGGAACTCCTCGCCTGCGATGGTCATCTTGTCGCCAGGGTTCAATTCCTGCGCCAAGATACGTTGGGGCCGTTTGCCCTTTGCCATCGGAGCGATCTCGGCGTCTTGTGCCGCTCGCCACTTACGGACGGCGTACAAGTCTTCGGGTGCAAATTGGTGCGGATTCCGCTCGACATAATCGGCCGTGCGACGCAGCGTTGCAGTTGGCCCAAGGTTGGCGACCTGCTGAATGTTCTCGGCCATCTTGTCCGGGCCGATAGCCGAGAATATATCCGCTGCATTTGCGCCGCTCGATTCTCGGCCCCTAGGAACAAGGCGAATGTTCATTTGCAGGTGCTTAGGGAGACGGGCGCGGACTTCGGCTGCGTGTTGGCGATTGAGCGATGTGTCGATGAACGTGTAGGCTGATTCTGCTTGCGTCTCTGGATAATTTCGCGGATCAGCTTCACCAATAAGGTCGCGGTGGCTCTCGTAGATTGATTGAACATCGCGCGTTGACGCAGCGAGGCCAACACGCCTTGGAGTCCGCCCCGCCCCTCTCGGCGGCTCGACTCTCCCCGGAGGCGCCGCCGGGGGAGGTGCGGCGGCTGTTAGCACTTCGGCTTTCTCTTGCCTTTGCCCTTCATTTGGTCGTCTCCATGTGATTGAGCCATCGGCGTTCGTCGTCTTGGACCACCCAAGCGATTCAAGCCGCTTTTGGAACAAAGATGATCTCGCCCCCTGCGCGCCGGGCTTCACCGTCACCGAGCGCAGTGCATTCTGCATTTCCTGCACCGTCCCGCCGCCAATGAACTCTTTAGGTGATCCAGGAATGGATGCAGACGGCTTCGACGTATCTTCGGTTGTCTTGAACCCAGCGCGGTCAAACTCGAACACTATGCCGGTATTCTTTCCTTGCCCAAGCGCCGCTTCTGGCTTGTCAGAGAAGTATTCCGACTGCGGTTTGATGCGCGTGAGCTTTTGGCCCGGCAGGTAGCCGATGCCTTCGTCGATGCTGGATTCGCGGTAGATCGATCCGGCCACTTGCTCACTTGGCGGTCGTACCAGAACATCGGCTACTCCTGCTGGCGCGGTTCCGATTCGACCTTCGCCGCTTCGAGCCACCGCTGCGCCTGCTCCCCCTCGACTTTGTGTATCGGTCCGTAAAGAGTCTGCCCCTCCACCTGTCGGAACGTTCGCAGAAATACGACCGGCGGCGACGGCTGGACCGGCACCCACTCCTTGCCGTTCCACATTTCCGGGGGCGAATTGTCCACGATCCAGTCCGGGTCTCTCCCCGGCGGACACGGCGGGTCGTCCGGCCTCCGTTGGCGCAGGACGTGCTATTGGCGGTACGCGACTTTGTCCCACAACTGCTTGTGTTTCGACATTCGCCTTCTCCTGAATCAGCGGTATCGCATCTTCCATTCTAACCGATTGCGGACGCGGCGACTCGCCCTTGTCCAGCCTGATACGCGGTGGCGGCGGGTTCAATGGTGCGCCGGACACCGTCACGTCCTGCGGCACCTCGAATCGCGGGACCGGCCCGCCGACGGTCGGCTCGACGCGGACGCGGGGGTTCAGGAGCGGGTTGCGGGGCGCGGCCTCCGGGATAGCTGCCGGTGGGGCACGCAGTGGGTTACGCGACTGGGTCGGCGTCCCGAGCGAATGGGCCAACACGAGCGGTGCAAGCGAATCAAGCCTCTGTAACGCTTCCAGCCGTTCCTGGGGTGTCTTGGCGACAGCCAGCGCCGCCACGGCCGCTGGAACGGCGGCAATGGCCTCCTTGACCGCGTGTGGGGCCGACATCGCAGTTTCCGATACAGCCCCGCCGCCAGTTTGTTCGCCCTGCATGGTGCGAGTGGCGACGCCAGGGGCCGTAAACCCGGATACGCCCGCAACGCCGCCCGCGACACGTTGACCGAGGCGACCAAGACCAACCTCTGCGGCCAATTGAGCACCGCCGCGGCCAGCAAGCTGAGCGGCCTTCAATTGCGGAAGTGGCAGCAAAAACGGCGCAACGTGTCCAACGGTTCCAGACACCGCACGGGCACCTGTTTCGAGATTGCTTCTGGATGCTGGAAGGTTGGACCTAATATCCACCGCGAATGGTGGCAGGCTGCGAATCGACGGTATCTTGGGGGCCTGATCCGTCGTCGCCTGGTTCCAAGCCGTCGTCAGAAAATCAGCGCCTTCCGCGACCGCCTGCTGAACCGGGGCCGCGCCTTGGAGGACGGTTGCGCCAATGGGGCCGCTTGTGCGTATGGCCGCTTCAATTTCCTCTGGTTGAACGGGGCGATTAGCAAGTCGCTCCTCGGCTATTGGGTCAATGTGGGCCGCCTGATAGTCCTGCTCCACGGCATTCACCGGTTCGCGGCCCGGAACAATCTCCGGCCAGTCGCCGCCAACAATAGAAGCGCCCTGCGGCGCTGCGGCCGCAGGAACGCTCCCGGAGGGATGAGAAGGCGGTTGGGAATCAACGACAGGCGGAAATTGTCCTTGAAGCTGCTTTCGGCGCGCGACCCAATCGACGCCTCTGGCCGGCTGTGTCGAAGCACCTTGTAGCCTCTTACGTTCTGTAATCCAGTCAGTAGGCATTACTTGACCGAATATCCGCCTTCTTCGCTCAACATTTTGATCCACAGCGCGTATAGCGCCGGGTCTTTTTCGTACATCATCGCCCCGTACTTCTTAAACTCCTGCTCCGCAATGTATTTGAGGTCATCCGTAGATTGCCCCTGTTCCTTCGCAATCCGGAATCGTTCCGCCGTCGAATCAAACACATCGTTTGTTGATTGTGCAATCCTCTGTTCGTTGGCCAGTTTCATTTCGCTTCGCGCGGACCCGGCCTTGACGCCCGGCAGCCTTGCCCGCGATACATCCGCCTGTGCCGCGCTCGTCTTGGTCCGCTGCTCAATGTTTTCCTTGCGCGGCCCCTGCAATTCCTGGGCGCGGCCTTCCTGCCCGCGGCGGTAGGTTTCAAGGGCTTCGGCTGCCCCGGCACGGCCCGTCATCTCGCGCACGCGCGGGTCGCGCATTTGCTGCTCGGTCGTAATGCGTTCGCCAGTCAAATTGGTCGCTGCGTCCCGTTGCCCGGCTAGAGCAGCAGCGGCATCGGCCGCGGTTCGCCGCTCCAATTCACGGGCCTCCTCTGTACGAACGCGCGGGTCGGTCAATGCCTGCACCTGGCCTGTCTGGGCGTTCAACAGACCGATGCGGGCCATACTGACCGGGTCGTACCGCGCGGCAGTATTCAACCGCGCCGCGGCCAACGGCAAGCCTTGTACGCCGCTCAGATAGGGATTCAATAGATTCTGCCCGCTGAAAGCCCCAAGCCCACCCAGCGCCCCGCCCACCAAGGCACGCTGGCCGGCCGACGGCGGGTTGTACGAGAGCGTGGGCGGCGCGAATACCGAAGGACCGCCAATCTGGACAGGCGGTTGTGGCATGGGCGGTCCCGCAGACGGGATACCGGCGCCTTCGCCCGGCATGAGGCTTGCGGGCTTATTGGCAGACAACACGGCCTGAGACGTGTCAATCGCCGGGTTCGCAGTTGCGGTCGTCGCCGCCGGCGTCTCCGTCAGCGTCGGCAGCGCCGCCCCGGCAATGGCTCCACCTGCCGCCCCGGCCAATGAACTGATCCCCGTCGTCATGAGACCCTGATAAAACGCCCGCTCCTGGGCCTTCTTTTGCGCGTCAATCGCCCGCTTCTGCTGCTCCTTCTCGAACTCCTGGGCCTCGTACTGCTGTTTCCAGCGGTTCCAGGCGTCGAGCCCCTGTTGAAACGCGGCCGAACCGGCGGCCGAACGGCCGGAGCCGTAGGCCAGTAGCGATGGTGCAAATCCGCCGAGGTTCATTGGCATACATCACCCCACAAGTCCTGAAATCATCTTGTAATAATCCTGCGGATTGAACGCCCCGAGGGCCGACATCCCCAGCGCCTGCAATTCCTGCCGCGGCTGGTCGCGTCGTCCGAGATTGGCCGCCCGGACGCCCCGCTGGGTATCGAACGCCCCGGAGTAGTCATACGGGTTGCCAAGTTCCAAGGCGGTCTGGTAGTCACGCAGCCCGGTGTCGTATCCGGCCCGCTCCGTCCGGTAGGCGTCGCTGATAGCGCCGCGCTGCTCACCAAGCGCGCGGGTCAGCTCCTCGCCGCGCGAGCGGGCGTCACGATACCGTCCACGCCCCTCCTCGCTCATGTTGGCATAAATCTTCGCCCTATCCGCCGCACCGGTCCCGGCCTGACGCACGATGTCCGACAGGGCCGCCCCGCTGAACCCGCCGCCGCGCGACGCCGCAAGGTTCTCGGCGTTCTGCTTTACCGACATCGTGTTGGCCCCGAGGATGTTGTCCACCTGGGCCAGCGTATCGGCCATCGCCCGGTCGCCGTACAGGGCGTTCGGGTCTCCCCGGTCAAAGGCCGCATACCGCGCCAAGTCCGCATTGATGTTGCCGCGGGCCTCCTGCTCGTACCCGCCAAGGGCCGCCAGCCGCGCCGCCTCATCCTCCGCAGACTCCGTGCGGTAGGTTCCGGCGACATCTTGAGCCTGCCCCAATAGCCTTGCATTCTGGCTTTGCTGCTGGATGAACGCCCTAGCTGAGCCGGGGTCGCTGGTCACCGGCCCGCCGTCGATGCCCATCTGGGCGCGGAGACTCTGCACCTGTTCGTTCGACAGCCCGGCGGCGCGGGCCTCGGCCTCAATCTGGCCCCACGCCTCGATATTCATGTTGCGGGTATTCTCGAAGCCCTGCCCGGTAAGATCGTTGATCCGGGGTTGCAGGAACGTCCGCACCGGCTGCCGGAGCAGGTTGTAGTTCGGATTCTGCGGCGTCACCCCAAGTATCTGTGGCAACGTGATATTGGAAAGCTGATCGCCGGGCACGCCCGGAATCAGCCGCCCGCCGAGTCGGTCGCCGAAGTTACGCAGGTTGGGGAACAAAGGCATAAGTCACCTCGCCTTGATGATAGCGACTATGTTAAAGCGCTCGGGCTCCGAAGCCGAATGAATCGCCGAAAGGTCAATCTCCGGCGTGGCAAACGTTCCGTCGGCATCCACGCCGCCGTACCGATTGCCGATGATCTCGTAGAGCGCCTTGTAATCGTTCTTGTTGTGAAGTGCTCCATCGCACACCAGCCATCCGTCAGGGACCGCAAGCCGCTGCACGGCTACGTCGAGGTAGCTGATTGGCCACATGACGATAACGCCCGGCGGCAGATAGCGCTCGATGCGGTTGTCCAGCCGCTCGACTGCCCGGCGCGTGGGCTGGTCCTCCAGGTTTTCCGTCTGGCGCGGAACCGGCGTCGGCATCGTGGTCGTCATCATCCGCGAAGTCTCCGGCCATCGAACGTGATGGTAACGCCCGTCAGGTAGAAAAAGCTCGCCGTGGTCCCCGACGCCTTGACGCTGATCCGCCGGCAGTCGCCGCCGACGTAAATAACCGTTTCCTTGGGGTCGCCGCTCGCTATCGCAGTGCTGTTGCTGACCGCGGCGGACGATTCGCCGTCCAGATACACGTCCAGGGCCACCGTGCCGGAGGCGGCTCCGGACCATTGCAGAATGACTTCGTAAACGTGCTTGTGGGCGCTGGAATCGCCAAGGTCCAGCCACGGAAGCCGGAAGTTCCACGCAATCGCCGTCCCGTTGTCATCGGAGAATTGCGATTCGACCTGCGAAAAGTAGATGATCCGGCCAGTCGATGTCCCGGCGTATATCCAGCGGTCCTTGTTACCGTCGATAACCTGCGTTGCCGCCCGAACGTTATCGTTCGCCGATCCGAGCTTCCACGGAAGCCACGAGTTCGTTTGCGTGTCGTACACCAGGATGGTGAGGAAGCTGGCATCATCGCTAGTCCCCACCGATAGCATGTAGCGGTCGCGGAACGGGTCGTACCAGCCGGTCGAGTGATACCAGGTGAAGTTGGTTCGCTGTGAGCTTCCGAGAATGGTTTTCCATGTATCGGGGATGTCATTGCTGATTTTGAGCGTGCTTCCGCCGTCGAACTCGTAGGCCCCGATGTCGTTTGCCCAATAGAGGCGCGACGCGGCCTCGGGCAACGACTTGTTGCGCGCGATGGTCCAGTGCGAAGCGCAGCCTACGGCGTCCCGCAGACGCAGTTTGTAGGGCTCCTCGGGCAAGAGAGACGTATCCACGCGCCAAACGGCGTCTTCCTGGAACACCAGCAGGTCGGCTCCGAATGACGCAATCCCGGTGATGATCCCGCCTTCGGGGATGGTGAAGAAGTAGTTGACCGGGACGTATTCCCCGCCGGCTCTCCCCGAAAGCTGGTCCGTCGCCCGACTGTAATAGACGGTACGGCTGAACGCAGGAACGTAGAACACGCGGTCGCGGTGGAGGCACGCGTAATCCACGTTGGATGGCGGTTCGTGATTGAGCGTCGGGGCCTGGGCCAGCGTGCCGAGATCGTCCGGGTGGGTCGTGTCATCGAACGTCCCGGCCCCGGCGGAAATGTCATAGGTTCCCACCAAGTGCCACGTCGCGCTGGTCGATACCGACGTTCCGTTGTTCCTGTATATCTTGACGCGGTTGGCGAACAGGCGGTCTTCATTCGCGCCGTCCGCCCAGAACGTGCCGACGTTGGCGAATGTCAACCGTGTAGCAAGAACGCCAGCGCCGTGCGTAATCGTCGGCCCGGCGGTTGCGCTGCCGCTAAAATCCATCAGGCTCGATTCCAACTCGCTGCGCGTGTCGTACCAGGTGAAGCGGTATTCGTATGTTCCGGCGGGAATGACCGCCCCGGCCCCGGTCGATGAAAGTGCCACGTCGAACTTCTTGCTGTACGCCAGCGGCGTATCGTCGTACCCGTCGATGTCCCACGCGCTGGATGTATCGCTGGTTCTCGGTGCCGGCAGACCGGCTCGCCGCATGTAGCTCGTGCCGCTGATCCGCGCGTAAGCCAGCGGCTCATAGCCGGTTCCCTCGGTGATGATCGTCCAACCGCCGCAGTCGGTGAACGTCGGCCGGTTGGATGTCAGATCGTCGTAGGGCGTCCCGCCGGCGTTCGTCCCGGCGATCAACTCCGACCACGCCGATCCGGTCCACCGGAAATAGGCGTTGTAGGTTCCGCCGGACACACGGACGCCCTTGGCGATAATCTCGTCGCTCGTCGAAAGCGTCGCGTCCTGTATCGCGTGGATGCCGTAGATGGCCAGGGCATTGCCGCTGCCGAGCATCTGGTCTTCGTGCCGGTCGTACCCCGCCCGGCTGCGGATCGTTCCGCCGATATTTTCGACGTTGGACGCGGCAATGAACGTCGCCGGCGACTGGTTCTCGCCGGGAATGCGGTTTACCAGCCCGGTAAACGGGTGCCGGATGGACCCCATCGGGGGCGGGTAGGTGAATCGTTGCGACTGTCGAGGCATAACCTCTCACACATAAGACCACTGCATGTCGTTCTTGATCGTCTTGGGCCGCCCGGTCTTGGCCAGCGTGCCGTGCATGTCCTGCATCAGTTCGGCATACAGCGCCGCCGCCGGGTTGGACTGGTTCAGGTCCGCCCCAAGGAGCACAAAAGCCGTTCGGGCCGCAATCAACTCATGGAACTCGACCGGTATCTGCGTGTAACTGCTGGCCACGGCCGAGCCGTCCGTCGCCAGGTCGGTATTCCCCTGGTTGTATTCGACGTGCAGGACGTACCCGGCCGGATGGACCACCGGGAACTTGAGATACTGCGTGCCATCCTCGCCGATGCGAATGAAATAGACGATACGATTGCTGTCGTCGAACCCGTCAGTGTTGGCCCACATCGGCTCGTCGCGCTCGTCAATGCGATAGGTCGGCTCCGGGTCAGTCGTGTCGGTCCTGCTGACATAGAACTCGCGCACGAATGCGGCATCGCCCAGTGTGTATTGCTTGTTGGTCCCGTCCGTGGTGATGTCCACGGAATCGTTCCCGTAGTTCAAATGCCGCTGGTGCCTGCTGATCTGCCGGAGAACGAACCGCGCCGCCATGTTCAGGGCGGTGTAGACCTGCGCCGCGGTCCATCGCCGCGTCAGGGTGTCGTCCACCAGAATGCGAACCCACGTTGTCAGTTCGGCCTGGGTCATACCTGTACCGTGGTTTTACGGTCCTTTGGCCGATAGCGGCGGTGCTTGCCCTTCAAGGCCCGTCCGTCATCGACCTTTTGAAGCAGCGGACGCATTTCCTTCTCGAAGTGCTGTTCCATTTCAAGGACTTCGGCGTCGGCCTTGTCCTGCATCCGGTCCTGATCCTCGATGGCCTGCTCGACCGGGTCTTTCTCGTCCAGGGTGCGGCCCTTGAGCCGCTGCCGGACGGCGTCGACCACCCACCGGCCCGGTTCGCGCGGCACGCCTTCCGGCCACGGCTTGTCGAGGTCGTATTGCAGGCTGAATTCAAGGACCAGTTCGCGGTCGGCCGAGAGCCGGTCGCCCTTGACGCGGCGGTAAAGATGGTGCCCCGGCCCGTACTGCTTGGCGGTGTGCATGTCGTAGATGATCTCGAAGTTCGGATCAATCGAATGCAGCACCCGCATCGTGTCCGGGTCGGCGTTGATGCCGTGGTAACTTGATTGCGGGAACGCCGCCGCCTGCGCTCGCTTGAGCACCGTCTTAAGCGGCTTGCACTTGTTGGCCAGCCATTTCTGGCGGCGGGCCTCGCCCATCCCGTTAAGCATATGCAGGCTCCTTCTGAATCACGATAAGACGAGAATCAACGCCGAGGACTGGCACGCGCTCAAAATCGTAGTTCGTCCAGTCGTGTGAAAATTGGTAATAGCCGTCTTCGACGCCGACCGTCACCTTGATAATCAGTACCTTCCGCGCGGCGGCCAGCAGTTTGTCAATCACGCGATTGAAGTCCTCATGCTTGATGTGCTGCATGACATCTATGGCTAGAACCGCATCGGCCTCGGGGATGTCGTCCTTGGTGATGTCGGCGACGATGAAGTTGGTGTTTGGAAATGCTGCTTTCGCGTGCTCAATGGCAACTGGAGATATATCCACTCCGGTGTAATCTTCCTCCGCGTCAAGGCGGATATCTCGCAATCGCGCTGCCGAGCCGCATCCAACATCTAAGACCGTCGGCCACGGCGGCCCGCCCATTCCGGACAAGTATTCTGATACTTGCTTCTGAACCCAAATGTCTTCTGATTGTTGTGGCTCCGGCCCACCCGCCCCGCGCGGACCGGCCTTGTACCTCGCATCAAAGTATTCGCGATAGTCGTAGTCCTTGCCGCGTACTTCGGCGGGGATGATGCCGAGTGTTGGCGGGTCGTAGAATTTCGTTGTGTTCCAGCCTTCGGGGAGCTTGAGCCAGTTGCGGACGCGGGCCGCAATCGCTTGCGGGCTAAAATAGTCCTCGTCTTGCCGCGCATACACCTCTCGGATCATTTCTGCGGCGCACTGCAAATCATTCTTTGACGGATGCCTATACAGAACGGCATTCGTGCTATCGCCATTAAATGCTCCCTCCCACAGAACACGCCTTCCCATCAATCCCATCTCGACAACCGTGTTCGACAGTCCGTCATGGGTCAGCGGTCGAACGCCAACAAAGCACCGCTCGTACATCTCCCTCATCTGTTCGGGCGTCGCGTTTCGGTCGCGCTGGACGACCCACTCAAAATCCGGCAACAGCTTTTGAAGCTCGTCAATGAACGGCCCGCCGTACTTGGCCTCATCGCCAGTCGGCACAAACGCGAAGATGCCTCGCTTGCCGGCCCGCGGCACAGGCTTAAACAACCCCTCGTCCACGTTGCAGAACGGAAGCCGGACGTACTTCAACCCCAGCGCGTCTAGGTCGTCGGCGATGAACTTGCTGATGGCGACATGGCGGACGTTCTGGCCGAACGGATGTTTGCCAAGCGGCCCCAGCGCCTTCCGCATGTTCAAGGCGTCGGTCCCGGCCCAGATGATGACGGCTATGGATTGATGGTCCTGAATTGCCTTCAGGTCAATGGCGTTGTAGCAGCCGAAGAAAAAAGCCGGTGCGTGCGGGTTGTAATACTCCCGCAGGTTGTACCGCCGCTCGAACTTGTCCTTGTAGAACGGGATCGCAGGAGACATGCGGACCTGCTCAATCTTTGACTGATCCGACTCGGCGACGCCGCGAATGGCCTTGTCTCCGCTGGTTTCCCAATCGGAGAATCTCTCCTGATAGGTTTCGTCGATGGTGAAATCATGCAGATGTCCGACATGAATATCGGTATCGCACCACAGCGCAACCTCGGCCTCGATTTGCAGGCGGTTCACGAACGGCCAGTCGGCGCATGCCTTGCGCTCGAACGTCGGCCCGATGGGCGTCTCGAAGAACCACGGCGGCTTGATGTGGTCCAGCGCGCTCGTCTCAAACATGAGCACGCCGGACCCGCTACCGTGGACCCGCACCATCCCCCGATCCGGCCCGACCATCTCCGTTCTACTGCGGTCGCCGGTGATGATGTTTCCGTTCTCGTCCGGAATGTACCGCCAGACAATCGGCTGGAACGGCTTCGACCCCTGATCCGGAACATGCCCGCGAATCGGGACGCGCAGCGTGATCGCCTCGTACCCCTCACGGTATCTGGCAATCAGCCGCTCAAGCATGTCCTTCGGGTAGGTCTGATCGGCGCCAAGGAATACACACAGGTCCGCCCCCCAATACTTCGCTTGCTCAAGACAGTCGTTATGCCTGCGGCTGCTGCACCACGGGTCGGTCTCCGGAAAAAACCACTGCACTTCACAATCTTCCGGGTTACGAAGTTTCAACATGGACTTGACCGATTTCGTCCAAACAAATGGGCTCCCCCAGGGCGGCATACACGCTAATTTCAGCTTTTTCACTTGTCTGGCTCCTCCGGGTTATATAAACTATCTACATGGCACACATCAGTATTTGCTCAATTACCGGGTGCGATAACAAACACTACGCAAGGGGTTGGTGCACAAAGCATTACCAGAGGTTCAGAGCGCACGGCAACCCCAGTAAACTCTTGATTTCGGAAAGAGGGAGCGGCGCATGCTGGTCTGGTTATCGCGTTATTTACGTTGCAGATCGCAGGATCTTGGAACATCGATACGTCATGGAGAAGCATATTGGACGACGACTGCGCAGGGGCGAAATTGTTCACCACAAAAACGGAAACAAACTCGACAACAGAATTAAAAACCTGGAGTTGATGACTAACCCGGAACACTCTAGGCTTCATACCAAAACGTTCCTCGTCAATCCGCCTACGTTCAATCTGACCCATAAGTTGTGCGGAATTTGCAGAGAATGGCTGCCGCTGCCGATGTTCTACGTCAGGCGCACGCGACGCAATCAGCCCGTGGCTTACTGCAAGACATGTCAAAAACGAAAGAAACAACTCCAATCCTCCGGTTAAAAACAAAGGGCCAGGCCGAAATGGCCCGGCCCCTGAGATACTACCGTTAACCGGCCGATTACGTCATGCCCGGCGAGAGGATCGGACCCTTCGACACGGCCGAAGACGTTGAAGTTTGTTGCGTCGCCAGCCAGAGTCCGGCAGACGCAACGGCGTCTGACCAGAAGCAGTCCGCCAGCATGAGTCCGCCGCAGTCGAACGGCATGGCCCCTGCCAGATTGATACCGGTGCTGGAAACGCCGTACACATTCTTGATGATTCCGTCCGGCACGGTCGCGGCGTAGGAGCCGAGATTGCGAATGCCGCTTGAGTTGGCCCCCAGCATGATGAGGTTCTCGAAGATCGCGCCCGGATAGCCACCACCGGCCAAACCGCCGATGACGGCCGAATCCACGTTGACGGAGCCGTAGTTGAAAATGCAGTTGCGAACGATGACATCGTTGCAGGCCGCGGCTGTGGCCTTGATCGCCATATCGGGACCGGCGGAAGTTCCAAGCCAGTGACAGTTTTCAATGAGAATGCGGTGGGCCGCCGCAAGGCTGACCGCCTGGAGAGGCCCGGCCCCGCCGTGCTCAAACTGGCACCCGGAAACGTGGTTGTCCGTTCCGGATACGGCCAAGCAGGCCGACGCCGCACCGGTCTGCGACGTGCTGCCGACAAACCGAATGTTGTGAATCCGGTTGTTGTTTCCGCTTACGGTCAACCCGCTCACGTCGGCAGCGCCACAGGTCAACGTCGGGCGGTTGCGCTTGTTGCCGCCGCCGACAATTGATACGCCGCTGCGCGAAAGAGTGATGCCGGATGTCGAGAGTGTTTCGGTGTGCCCCGGAAGGACGTAGATGGCGTCACCGGCACCAGCCACCGCCAAGGCGGACGCCAGCGTGGTGAAGGCGCTCCCGCGAAACAGCCCGTCGGTATTGCCGCCGTTGGCACTGACGTAATAGAGCGTCCCCGGCGGAAAGCCGATGATCTGGCTGACCGCCATGTGGTCCTGGAATTTGACCTCGTCGGTCACGTTGATCTGTGCGCGTCCCATGTCTGTTCTCTCCTACTTGGAACTCACGTCCAAGGGGTAATAGCGAATGAACAAAACCACCTGTCCGGCCCCGCCAGACGCGGCGTTGCTCCAAACAAGCGGTGTTGATGCCGGAAGGACCGGAAGGCCAAGCGCCTGCTTACTCGTCGCCAGCGTGGTCGCCAGCGTCAACTGTTCCTCTGACCCCACCGTGTCGCTGCTGTCGGCGATGGTGTAGGCATCCACCACCGCATCCGCGTCCGCGATTGTGCCGATGTCCACGGCGGAGCCGGCCGCGGCCGTTTCCGTGACGTATACCACCCACATATCGAGGATGGCGAGCGGGCGGATCGGGTCGTACAAAACGGCTTCCGTCGTAATGGCCGAACTGAGGTCGAATACGCGCGAAACCTGGATGCACGTCTTGGCATCTTCGGTCATCTGAGAATTTGATACGCCGCCAGCGGGCATCGGAAACTCCTTACGCTGAAGCACTCAAGGCGGTCACCTGAGCCATGCCCACGCAGCGCGACGTGCAGACCTGTTGAACGGTGTGCATGTCGGCGCGATAGACGCGGCGGCGACGGCCGTTGACGGGGTGCGTGGTGATGGCCCAAATCGAGCCCGTGGTGTCGTCCCAGTACCATTCGCGGGCGATGAACCGGTAGATGGCCCCCACGTCGGCGAAGCGAACCACCGTCGCCGGGCAGTCGCGGTCACGGACGAACATGCAGTTTTCGTACTGGATGCCCTTCCAGCCGCCGGTCAGGGTTTGAGGCCGGCCGTTCGTGCGCTGGTCGCGCGATAGCTGGTTGCCGATGGCCCGCCAGTTGTCGTAGCGGACGAACGCAACGAGATCGACTTCTTCCGGCGCACGACGGTTGACGGTGTCCAGCACCGGCTGGACGTGGTCCTCGATATTGAACGTGGTCGATCCGGTCGCAGTCGCGGCGAGCGAATAGCCTTGCCAGAACTCATTCGTTGACCGATTGATATTGCCGTAGGTGGGCGAGCCGGAACCCCAGTTCGTCGGGTTGGCGTTGCTGCAAATGATCGACAGGCCGTTGATGTCCTCGCCCTGCTGGTCAAAGCGGTAGAGGCGGTCGTTGGTGTCGGTCCACGCCGAAGCGGCCGGGATCGTGCCATCTTCGTATTCCACGACAATCGTGGTCGAAGTGACCGCCGTAACCACCATCGCCTGCGCGGCCGACGAACGCTGTGTACCGTCGATGTCCTTGGAAACAAGGTGCGTGCCGACTTTGATGAGTGTGAAGTCGGTCGTCGATGGAACGGTGAACGTCCCGGTCCCGTCGTCATAAGCCGTCGGAGCGGCGACCTGTCCCGACCCATCCTGGTGCATAAGCCAGTTGAAGACGCGGCGGACGGTCTTCTTCTCGTCGTCCATCAGCTTGGTCATCATGTTGGCGACCGAACGCTGATTGCCGTCGAGGGTCTCCATCGCCAGCGCCGACATCTGGAATGCCGCCGAGTGGACCGACAGGTTGAAAATCGCCTTGTCGATCTCCTCGTGCCCCGGCTCGGGCAACCCGCCGGTTTCCGCGGTCGCCACGGCCGAGTTCGGGTTGAAGTCCGTATCCATCGGAATCCAGATACGGCGGCCTTCATGGTCGATCTTGGCGAGCGGCGGCAGCTTGTTCCCGCTGAATAGCAGATCGAGCGTCGGAGCGCCCTTGTTGTATTGCTGCCAGAACTTCGAGCCGAACGGATATACGTCTCGCGCGGCGTCGTCGAGTGCGCTGATACTGGCTGTGCCGGCTGGCATCGTTTAACTCCTATCGAACGGGAACCCCTCGCCGCTGATTGGAGGCAATCAGCGAACGGTAGGTCGCCTCTGCTACTTCCTCGGGATTGTTGTAGTTAATCGGCTTCGGCCGATTGACCGGTTGCTTGCCGCCGGGCGGCGGAAGCGCCTGCTTGTTGACGCCGGCAATCTGCTGCGTCGTAGTCTGCATTTCGCGGGTCAAGAGCGACACAAGCTGCCGGCCGCTGGTCATGGCCTCATGGAAGATGGCCGAGCGCACGGCACTGATATCCATACTCGGATTCGTGCGCAGGGCGTTCTCGACCTTGGCGGCTAAGTCGGCCTTGACGTGCTCGAAAATCGCCGGGCGGCTCTTGAACATCGGGACTTCGTTCGCCAGCCCATTGAGATAAGCGTTGGCGTCCGCGATCTTCGCGTTGGCCACATTGGTCTGGACGGCGTTGTTGAGAAGCCCCTGAATGCTGGTAACGTTGCGTTCCAGGCTGTTGAACCGCTGCGTCCACTGATCCTCCGCCTCCTCGGGCGTCGCCGGTTGCCGATACACCGGTTGCTGATACACCGGCTGCGGCGGCAACGGCGCGGGCGGGTTCGGCACGACTGGCGATTTGGTTTGCAGGAACCGCATGTAGGCGGCCGTCTGCGGCGGCAGGCGGTGTGACTCGCCGAACTCATCGACGAAATCAACCATGCCGTCGGCGACCGGTTGCTCCGGTTCGACGGCCTCGGCCACCGGCGTTTCCGGCTGGGCGTCGGTCGCCGTGGTCAGCAAATGCGGGTCGTTGACCGGGCGCGTTTCGACTGGCGGGATGTTTGCGGATTCGGGTGAGGCGACGGGCGTATCAATCGTATCGGGTTCGGGGCCTAGACCGCTATCCACGTTCTCCGGTGCGGAGGTGTTGACGAGAGCATGATCTTTCACGGCGTTCGTCCGATTCAGGTAGGCTTGCGGTTGCCTGAATCTTCCCGCGCTGAAATGTCCGAATTGCGGGTCGGACGACTAACAAAATCTAAGCCGCAGGCTTTTGCATGTCAACATTATTTTTTTCCGGACCTTGCGGCGGCTTCTTCTCGCCCGGCTTTCCGGGCTGCTGACCCTTCTGCTGGGCCATCGCCATCTGCACCCCGATGGGCATGGGGAACAACTGCAACCCCAGCCCCGGCTTGACCGATTCGAGCTTCAAAATCTGGTCTGTCCACTCCTTGAAGTCGGCCACGCGGGCGGTGTATTCGACCTTGATCTGCTCCCGAATCAACCCCTCCTCGTGCAGTCGCATGTGCTCCTCAATCATTTGCGCCATCATGGGTTGCATCATGGTCAATTGCGAATACTCTGGCGTCTTCATCCACTCGGTATGCTCCTCAATGTGGACCTGGTGATTGTCGAATTTCAGGGGCGGCGGGACTTCCTTGCCCTGCCGCCACTGGTCGATCTCCCACCCGGCCTTGGTCTCGTCCACGCGGGTTTCGTCGAACGCCTCCCGCACGTCCCCGAACCCAATCATCCGGAGTATCCGGCGGCGGTCCTTGATGGGGTCCAAGAGTGGCGGCGTGGAACTCAGCATCATGTTGAGCAGCGCGAACCGCTCGGCCTGGGTGCTCGGCAGGTTCCGGAAGCTCGTCACCCGGACAAGTGCCGGGTTCTGGCCATGCCCGTAATTGCTGGGCCGCAGGTCGTCGCGGGTAAATGTTTCGACTTCGAGGCGGTTGTCCTCACCAATCATGTGGACGATCCGCTCGGTGACGACGTTCTCCTGCAACAACGAAAGGTAGAGATTCCCAAGCTGCGACAGGCATTCGTCAAGCTGCTCGGCGAACCCCAGCAGCATCGCGTTGTTCTGCTCCTGGAGCGCGATGATCGCTTTGCCGGACTTCACGTTGTCCTGTTCGGCGTTACCCCAGTTCACAGCCGAAACGCCGGCGGTGTCATTTAAAAGCCGAATCACCTGCTCGATGTCGCGGTCGTGCTGGGTACCGATGTCCGGCATTTCGAGCACCTGCGGCATGTTCTGCATGGTCGGAACCGTGATCCGCCGGCCAGGTGAATTGCTGTAGTCGTAATCGTCGGTCGTATCGCCCTCGACGCACACGATGGTCGGGTTGATCTTGCGGTTGCGATAGTTGGCCTTTTGGCTGGTGCAAATGTTGATTTCCTGCTGCCCGTGGATCATCAGGTCCACCGTGCAGGTGCCGTAGAGCTTGCCGGGGACCGGCTTCTCCATGAGCACCTTGAGCGGCAGTTCATGGCCCGGCGTCGGAATGTCGTCCAGCTTGAACGCCTCGTCGCTGAACCCGTACACCACGGCGCAGCGCCCGCCCTCAAACCCGCCGACGCCCTTGGGCACGTAGAGCGTGAACCGGTAAATCACATCATCATCGGATTCATCCCATACCGACTGGTTCCCGCTGGCCTTGTCCCACGCCTGAACGACCGTGTGCTGCCAATCCTCCTCGCGCGGCGGTTTGGCCCACGTCCGAACCTCGTTTTCCGGCTGGCCGGTCTCCTTGGCTGCCTGCCCGACGCTGACCCGCTCGATGGCCATGAAAATCTGCGCATCTTTCCATTGCACGATGCCCCACGGCCACGCAATTACGTCCAGCGGCGGCAGCACGTTGCAGGACAGGTCGCCGGTCATCATCGAGCCGAGGCCGGTCAAGGCCGCCTGTTCGCCGAATACCTCCTCAAACATCGGCCCTTCGGGCATCTGCGGCTCTTGAATACCCTGTGGCTGCGGCATTCCGCCGCCGTAATCGCCGCGGAACGCTTCCGGGGTCATCATGATCGGTTCGCCCTTCATGGCATCCCACGTCCCATGAAAGAACGCCACGCCGGAAGTCATTGCCCACGTCGCCGCTTCGCGGACCTTCTCCGGCATTCTCAGGCCGTCGGTCCAGTACCAGCCGAGCACGTCGTTGGAGAGCCGGGCAACGGCCCGGTCCTGATGGTCATCGGTCGCCGGGGCCACCTGCCACGCCGGGTCGCGGCGGATCAACTGTGATAGCTTCTGCTCCATTGTGGGTAGGATGCGGTTGAAAACGAGATTGGCTTCCCACGGCGCCCGCAGGTCGTTCGGCTCCATCGCCTGCGATTGCTTGTCCCACCGATGCCACTGGTTGCCGACCACGAACTCGATGTTGCGCAGCACCTTCATCTTGATTTGCTGACGATGCGAGTCCTGGTCGCGCCAAAGTCGGCGGGCCAGTTCGGCCACGGATGTCTTGTTAGACCAATCGCATTCGCCAATCGTGTTGGTTTTGCCCTCGGCGCGCTGTTGGGTCAGAAGGTGGGGCATGGTATTACTCAACGTCAAGCGTAAGCCGCTCTGGAAGCCCGCCACTATCGCCGGGCTCTACGATAATTCTCCCAAGAGGATGATCTGGAGAATATTCCTCGTTCCAATCCGCAATGAAAACAGGCAATTCCGGATCAAACTCTTTGAGCCGTTCAATAAGTTCACGAATAGTCAATTCGCAATCTCCCCGGCCCCCACGGTTTCACGGAGGCGGCCGTTGGGCTTTGTTCCCGTCGCAACCGGCTGGGCTTCCACTCGCTGCGTATGCGGCGCACTCGCCGGGCGGCGGACAATGCCCGACAGCCGCGTAATCTCGGCCTGACAGACCGCAACCTGGTCGCGGTCGCGCTCGATGATCTCGTTTTGTGTGTCGATGAGCCGCTTGCACATCTCGACCGCAACGGTTACGGCCCCGTCGCGCTGACGGAGCAGGAACCACGTCCAGGCGCAGGCGGCGACGATCAGTGAGAGCCAGTGGTATTCGGTCATACATTCCATCCTATCACAAAAAATAGGCGGGCAAGGGCGGGTCCGCACACCCGCCCCGGCCCATTGGCTTGCGCATCGCCGTCGCCTCCGGCAAGCGGGTTGCTGCCGGACGCCCGCCATCAGTTCACCGCGTCCACATAAAGACCCTTCTCGGTCCTTAATTCCCGGTTGATTCCCATGCGATACAACCGCTGCTCTTTCTCCGTGAGCCACACCCGGCGCGGCCGCCGGTCCTTCGTTCCCCTGCACTCTTCCACCTTCTGCATGACCTGCTCGATCTTGTCCTCCACCGGCCGGAACCACTCGACGTTTCCGGTCAGGAGAGCCGCCAGGTGATTGATACCGTCCTCGACCGTCCCCTGCGACGTGCGCCCCGGCATCTTCGGCGCTTCCCACGGGATGCACGGCCAGCCGAGAAATCTCGTCATGTCGATATTCGTCTGCGGCTCCTCGCGCGGGCAGACCGTGACGCGCATTCTGCGGTCAGTCATCGTCTTGATCTTGCGTGCGATGTCGTTATGGGCCAGCGTCTTGTATTCGACGTATTCCTTGAAGACGTACACCGTGCCGCGCATCTTTCTAGAAGTCGTGACATACCTGAGAGCATCGACCGCGTCATCCCACCCTTCGCCCTTGATCGGGTCGCCGGTGTCCGGGTCGCGGCAATACATCTGTAGTGATTCACGCAGTACCTTGCACGACGGGTCAATCACCAGCCGCGGCGGACCATCCGGATTGTGTGCCACCCACAAATGCACGTTGGGGTGCAACCCGCCGGCCCCGTAGTCCATGCCTCCGCAGATTTCCCATTCCGGCCCGATGGTCATCGTCCCGACGTGCCCGCCGTCGACGATGGGCATATCCGAATACTGCGGGAATATCCTGCCACTGGCGACCAGGAAACAATCCTCGAACGTCGTCGCAAACTCGCGCCGGAACTTGGCGATGTCCGCCGGGTTGTCGTTACTGGTCACGTTCTGCTGGTACTGCATGTCATACCAGCGCATCTGCGCGTCGCTCAGCTTGAATTGCCGCTGTATCTCGGCGGCCAGGCCCGTCGGCTTCCAGCCAGGTTCGACCGCCCATGTCGCCGTCGGGTCGAGATACCACGGGAAGAAAAACAGCTTGAATAGGCCCTCGCCCTCCTTGGCCTGCTTGCACATGGCATGGAACTTACCGCCGGGGTAGCCGGTGGACTCAATCAGCACCGAAGTTTCGAGACTCATCGGTACGGAATTCAGCATGGCGCTGAACGCCTCGGCACCCTGCTCAACTTCGCGCTCGTAGAAACCGGCCTCGGAGAAATGCGCATGGTGCACGGTGTCTCCGCGGCCGCCGCCGTGACCGCCGATGGTCCGGCACTCGTAGGTGCTCTCGCCGACACCGGGATTGAAGACGATGCGGTGCGAGGCATCGACCTTGCGGCCGGATTCCAGATGAATGCGGCGGGCGATCTTGAAAATCTTCTTGGTGTCCAGGTCCGACTGCGCAAACGTCATCGCCGCCGTGTTCGGCGAAGTCTTGGCGACGTGGTAGTTCCACGCCTGGGCCTCGGTCGATATCCCGTGCTTGCGGGACTTCAAGGCAATCTGTCGGATCGGCCTCTTTTCCCGGATGCACTCGGCGCGATGGTCAATCAGCGCCTTCTGCACGAAATTTGGCTTGTAGGGAATGATCTTGCCGCTGTTCTTGTCCTGAATGGCACAGCGCTCATTCGTGATCCACATCCAGTAGGTAGCGGCGAGCTTGATAATCACTTCTTCGCCCCGCTCTCGCAGAAATGCGAGCAGTATTCCTTGTTCACCGCCGACGTGCCGTGATTCGACGGCCGGCCGCAGCGCGGACAGACATCCGGCTCGCACAACAAATCAATCAGTGCCGCATCGATGCTTTCGACGCGATAAGATTCGCTGTCTGCCTGATACGACATTTCATCAGATATCAGGCGGCGCAGCACTTCACAGATTTTCGTTGCCCGCTCGCGGGTCATATGGTCACGCCTTACTTTGTTTGGCAATCACACAGGCAATACAGGACAGGCCGCCGGTCCCGCCGATCACGGTCAACCCGCAGTTCACCGGGAGCCTCAGCCCCGACAGCCCGCAGGGGATCACGAACCCGGAACCCGGCGAACACGGGAGCGACGTAAACAGCGCGGTCGTGTCGTCGCCGGTCTTGGTGAACGTCACCGTCTCGGGACTCGCCGCCGTGCTCGGCTCTATCGCAAACAACGCCTCAATCACCCAGCAGTTGCCGGTTGCCGGAACCGCCAGCAGCGTTTGGGCGCTGGTCGTCAATGTCGCCTGGGCCACCGTCGCGGCCCGTGAATCCAATGCGTCTCGTGTCGTGGCCATGTATCAGGCTCCTAATATCGCGTTCACGAACGGCTGGATGTCCAGGCCGTCGGTTTTTCCGTCACCATTCATGTCCGCACATTCAATACACACTTCCGCACCCTCCTCATCCAGCGCATCCACAAACAAATCAACGTCGTCGAAGTCCACGACGCCGTTCATGTCCATGTCGCCCGGAAGCGGGCCGAAAGACATCGCAATCAGTAGCACCGCAAGCACTGTCACGCCCCCTGAACAGGCAGAGAGGCCCCCGGCCTGGTGCCTTCGGTCGTAAAGCTCTCGATGGCTCCACAGAATACGCCGTTAGCGTTCTCGGCGCAGGCGCGGTAATACACCGTCGTTCCCTGGGGCAGCGACTCCGTGTTCTCGGAAAACGACTCGCCGAATGTTCCCTCGCCGCCTGCCTCGTCGATAAACGTGAAATGCGCCTCGTCCGCCTCCGGGTCCCAGCTTCCTTCCGTGACACCTATGTACCCGAACACGAACCGCGCAGTGACCGCGGCGCCGCCGTCGTCTACGACTTCTCCGTTCAGGGTCCCGTCATTTGTCGTTACACCAGTCGCCGGAAGTGTAACGCAATCCGGAAGGCCGTTCGGGGCCGTATACGTTATGCACATCTCCGGGCGGTCGCCGCTATTCCCGCCGGCAATTTCTCCGGCCGCCCACCCTACGAACGTATCAGCCACCAGCGTCGTCGCGTAAATCCGGTAACGCCATATGCCGCTGCGATTGTCTATCGCATCGACAACCGACGCCAGCATGTCAGCGCCGCCATACGATTCGTCCACCCCGCCCAGACTCGTCGGAGTTCGAGCTATTGCAAATGGCGCGCCAGCAACCGATGGCTGTGTGTTCCAAGTAACAGTGTTCTCGTTGAATGAAGCAGTCAGGCGGTCGAACGAAAGGCTGTCAGGTCCGCCAAGCCCGGTCCCGGAGATTGTCACAACGCGGGTGTTCAATATCAGCGTCGCCGAATCAATCGTGCTTCCGGCCGGAATCCCCAGGTCGTTGATATCGAATTCCAGCAGCGTGCGAAGTTCGTCCGAAGTGGTGGCCCCTGCCCCGACAATCAACAGATCGGGGTTCAGATTAGCGCTGTTCGGGGCCGCGCGGTATACAAAGCAATCGGCGGACTGCGTCCCAATCGGCTGCAAGCACGCATCGCCCTCGGGGCCGGCGGCTTCTGTGTATGTAATCCGTATATGCCCAGGTGCTCCCGTTCCACCAGCCTGACTGACCGCGCCGCCACCACCGCCGCCACCGCCGTAATCGCTTCCGTTGTTTCCTACGGCCGATGGTGCCCCACCGTTGCCGCCATTCCCGGTCTCACCGCCATCACCGCCCGCACCCCCGACTCCTGGCGTCGTTCCGCTCGATATACTTTGTCCATCTTCACCGACGCCCTCTGCCGCTCCACCGCCCCCGCCGCCCGCACCGCCCGTCGCCGTGCCGGAGTTCGTGCCGCCGGTGCCGCCTGAGTTAGTTATATCTTTTGCAGGCGAACTACTCTCTTGGTCTATACCAGCCGATCCGCCGGTTCTGCCCGAAGCGTTACCGCCATCATCAACACTTAAAGCGACATCAAACGCTTCGTTGGTAAAACCACATTCTCCATTCGCACCGCCAGAATCTATAATAGCAGCCCATGTTTCCAACGGAATGGCGGGAACGTTTAACCATTTAGCGTACTCTCCCCCGCCACCTCCACCACCGCCCTCAACTGCACTTCCGCCGTTTCCGCCGGCACCCCACATTTCTACCGAGTCCAGCACCGTCACCCCGGCCGGAACGGTCCACTCAGTATCAACAGGCGTAAGATCAACCACCGCCATCGCATCACCGCCAAAAACAAACAGGGCCGGACAGTCTCACTCCACGCTGATAGCCTGACTCGCATACGTCCCGCACGGCACATACTCGCCGTTGACCGCAACCGCACTCGGAATGTCGTTCGGCTGGTGATTCGTGAACGTCAGTGTGCTCGTTCCCTTCGACAACCCCCGCACCGTGATCGTCGCCAGCGTGTGCCCGCCAGTCACGGGCGACAGCGACCCGGCCGCAAGGTCCAACTCGCCGCTGTGGATCGTGTTGATGAGCGGCAGCGTGTACGGGGAGCCCGCGTCGAACGCCGCCGACTCAATCGTCAACACGCCCGGATCGCTCGGTACGATGAAAGCCTGGTATGCGTCGGATTCGCAGTCTTGCTTGATGAACAGCGTCACCGTCGCCGTCTCGTTGACCGCAATCGACGTATCGTTGGCATTGAGGACCATCTTCGCCGTGCACACCGGCGGATCGCCCGGCAGCGCAGGCACCGCGGCCAACAGCAGGGACAAGAACGCAATCGCAATCGTTTTCATGTTGGACTCCTACCAGGAAAACACATACACCGCCCTTCGGCCTCACCGAACCACGCAGAAACGCGGCCCGGCCTGTTTATTAAACACACCTACTGCGTGTAGGTGATCTTGAACTTCTGATCTGGCGGCACTTCGGATTCAACCTCTCCAAATCCACCGCCGCCGAAATCACAATCTCCGAAATCGCCCGCCTCATGGCGCAGTTTCCGGTGATAGCTCTCCCATGAATGACCGCCCAGCATGAATCCAGTTGTCGGCAACGGGGCTATTTTCTCTTTGTCACGATCATCAATAAATGGCGTCATGTTCCACCTCGACCGTCCCGCACGGCTGTATGAATTGTTGGACTCCTACCAGGAAAACACATACACCGCCCCAATTCCGCCGGCGCCGCCGGCACCACCCGTATTCGATCCCGTCGTATTTCCGCCACCGCCACCCCCGCCCCCGCCGCCAGGCTGACCGCCATCGCCGCCGTTCGCGCCGCTCGTATCCGCGGCCGTGCTGCTTCCGCCGCCGCCACCGCCAGTCCCGCTGATTGCACTATGCCCGTTGGAACCGGCGGTTCCTGCAACCGGTGGCGTTGACCCGCCCAACGCACCGCCCTGTCCGCTCGTTATCGTGTTGCTTCCGCCGCCGGCCGTCGCGGCAATCACCGCAGGCACGGCCGTCGTGCTCGCCCCGCACCCACCGCCTCCGCCGCCACGCAAGCTCGATCCGCCATTACCCGTAATGCTGCTCGGCGTCGCGTTGTGCCCGCCGCCCGCCGCACCGCCGTATTCCGCGTATCCGCCGGCTGCGGTAATGCTCGAAGCCCCACCTGTTCCGCCAACAGCCGTTACCGTCGATGCCCCAGGCCCGCCGCCTGCCTGAGCCGTCGTTGCACCGGCCGCACCAGCAGCGGCGGTCCCACCGCCTGAGCCGCCGGACCCAGCCGTGCCGGCCACAGCGCCGCCGAGCCCGCCGCCGCCACCGCCCGCAAATACCCGTACCGTTGTACCGAACGTGCTATTGCCCCCAGCCGTTCCGTTGCTCCCCGCCGCACCAGCCGCAACACCCCCGGAACCCCTTGTCCCACTGGCCCCAACGTTCACCGATTCGGTCGCCGACAGGTCGCCGGCACGGAAGGTCCGCTCGTTATAGGCCCCGCCACCGCCGCCGGAACCGCCCATTTTGATAGCGGCAGCCGCAGCAGAGCCCCCACCGCCGCCACCCCCACCCCCACCGATGCAGATCACGCACACCGTTGACGGCGTCCACGAAGTCGGTTTCGTCCAGGTCGCGGCGCCGGAGCTGGTGAACGATTGCACGTCCACCGGCCCCGAGCCTGGCAGGTCCGTCGGCGTGATTTCCTGCGTGACCGCGATCTCGACCTTGACATCCTTGGTATCCCCCATGCCCGCAAGGGTCATCGTCAACGTGCCGAAAACGATCATATCGTTAGGCAGGTCAATGGTATGCGTCTGCGTGTAGTCGATGGTGTAAGTTCCGCTTGCTGGCCATCGGCTACCAGTCGAGGCCGTGAAATAGGCGGTATAGTCGCCAGTCGGCGGGCTGCTGCCGGGTATGAACGCGATTCGCACAACCCGGCCACGCAGGGTGAACGTGGCGACGAAATCGCCTCCGGCGCTGGATGTCGCGGCCAACGGCTGCACACCCTGCCGCTCGTCGTCCGACATCGACGGCGTAAACGTCGCCACTGATCCGGTTATACCGGTTAGGGTACTTGGGTCGTCTTTGATGGCGCCGCGGTCTGCCACGCTTAACCGTCCTGTTCGATATCTAACCCCAGCATTTGAGCGACCTTAGCGACGGTGTCCATGCTGTCGCCGGGGTCGAGGCGGATGTTGACCTGGGTATTGTTGATGGTCGATGTTCCATGTGGAACGTCGTCGCGGTCCAGCATCTCGGCGAGCTTGATACCGACCGCTGCCCGCCCTTGGATGGCAGAAAATGCCGCTTTGCAGCATACGCCGCGGTCGCGCTCCATTTCCGAGCGCGTCGCAAGCGTGAATAATTCGTCACGCAGAGCCTCGCCCTGTTCTCGTGAGAATTCCGGCATGTGCTTGAAAATGCGGGCGAGCAGGCGGACCCCAGATCGCTTCGGGCGCCCGCCGGGGTGATATTCGATTAGGCCGGATTTGACGCACCCCCCGCGACCCCCGGAGGAGTCGAGCCCAAGGGGCTGTGGTGATGTGGTGGCTTGCGGGACCACGGCGCAACCTGTTGTGGGTGTTGCGACCGTCTCCACATGATACATGGGAAATTCCTGTTGACAACAAAATTATGGGGCCTTACAGTTTGGACATGCAACACCAGGGAGCCGATTATGATTGAAGTTTGCTATTTACGAACCCCCCACCCCCCTGGTGTTGCGACCATCGGTGGGGGTTCTCTTTTGCGGGAAGAATTGGATTCAGCCGGGTCTCATAAGCCTGGCCTCGTCGGTTCGATTCCGGCTCCCGCGAGTCCCCTGGTTGCATCGCTAGACGGGAATCCGTCAAACGGACAATGCCCCGAGTACGCGCCCATTGTCTGCGGTGTGATGGCTTTGGGAAGCCACGGCCCCCGGCGCGGCCTGACACGGATTCCTCAGTCCCGTTTCAGGTTCACTCACGGCGGATCACACGCGATCCGATCGGCGCATCGCTGGCAACCCGATTGACACCGCTAAGGTGTTCTGCTGGCGTCGTCCTTTGCGGTCAAGGACCCCTGCGACCGCCGCGCCCAATAGTCTCAATAACCCCTGCCTTTGGGGGGTTAGGGGGGCGGCCCCGCGCCCCTTTCTGAGCCGTTGTCCTCGAACCCATTTCAGGTGGCCCTGTGTTTGACCGCAAAATAGACTGGCGCGGCATTCGACGAGACGAGGAGCTTGACCGTCGCACCGATCAATGGCTGCGCCGGGTTGGGGATAAGCGATGGCGTGAGCGTCAAGAGGTCGCCCATCATCGAAAGGCCGCGAAGCTCAAGCGAATTCGTTATTGTTCGCGGTGTCGCCACAATCTGATTAAGCGCAACGAACCCGCAGGTGGGCTCTGCGGCGAGTGTAAGCGCCAGGCTACGAATCGTGACGCTCCGTGCTGGTCAGAACACATTTCCAAGTAGATTACCCATTTTAACATTGAAAACATCGCCACGTTGCCCCAGGTCGAGCGCAGCGCCGCGGGACGTGATTGGGGTCGGGGCTAAATCGCAAGAAAATAATCGTAGGTTCCCCTTGACAGCATACGATAAATGTCGTATATTCAGGTGTCGGCCGAATAGGCGGTCGGCGAACAAGGGAGAATGGATATGAGAACCGCATTCGATTGCAAGCATGTGAAGTCGGTTCATGCGTGGGCATTATTGCATCCCGATGCACCGAATGGCCGCGGCGCCGGTCGGATTGTCGCCGACTTCTCGGATAACCCCGCGGGTGCTGTTTGCACGGCAACGGTCTGCGTGTGGGCCGGTCCATTGGCAGAAATGCCAGCTAGTACAGGCCGGGCTGGCGGGTATGGGTATTGCAAGTTTTCGGCGGCGGTCGATGAGGCCCTGTGCAAGGCTGGGCAGGATGCTGGAGACATGCACGGCCGCGGTGGATCGGCGATCCGCAAATGGTTTGAGGCCCGTGGCTATCAGTGTATTGAAGTGATTTGACCCCTTGTTCGCCCTGCGCCGTGCCCGTTGGCGGCGCGGGGCTTCTGTTTCCTATGTCGGGCGGGCAAGCCCGGCGGGCTTTTGAGAATGAGGAGCGAACCATGAAAGCGACGCATACGCCGGGGCCGTGGAAGATTACAGGCGGCAGGTTCGTTGGTGAAGGGCAGATGATCGGCGCGCCGTCAGGGCACATTTGCCGAGTGTACGCGCCGGACAATCGAGATGAATCAGCCAACGCCCGGCTGATAGCCGCCGCGCCGGAGTTGCTTGCGGCGTGCAAGGCGGTCATTGGGCACGGCTATTGCGCCAACACCAGCTCGGTGGCGTCTCAGGACTATGTGAGCAAAAAGGCCATCGCAAAAGTCCGCGCCGCCATCGCCAAGGCGGAAGGCGGCGGGGAATGACCGACAAATGCGCATACCCCTACTGCCGGCGAGAGTCCGACCTGCAATACGGGCCAGTGTACCTGTGCAACGAGCATTGGCGGGAGCTATGTACCGCTGAGTGTCCTGCTGAGTTCCGCCGGGCCATCGGCGTCGAGCTCGCTGAGGACGGAACGATTAACGCGCTGCCCGGTGGTCGGGCGGCGGGAACGATGGATGAGGATTGATTCGCCCCGCGCCCCACCGCCCCCACCTGGGGCGGAACGGCCTCTGGCGAATGAGACTCGGGGAGGTTTTGAGAATGAGGAGCGAAACATGAACGAGACGAAAGCGACGACCGATCCCGAGCAGCCGAGCCCGTGGGATATGCGAGTCAATGAGCTGGAGCATATCAAGGCCGAATTGCTTGCGGCGTGCAAGAGTATCGCCCGCGACGACGCTGATTGGCTGAGCGATTCGGCATCCGAAATGCTTCGCGCCGCCATCGCTCAGGCGGAAGGCGGTGCGGCATGAGTCGTAAATGGACAATGGACAACGACCCCCCGAAGGCCGCCACGGTTATCAACGACTTGAGGCAGGAATTACGATTTCGCAAGGAACAACTGGCGTCCGCCAAGCGCGACGTAGCCGCGATGTTGAGTATTATTCGCAGACTCGCCATGAACGGGGAATGCACCTGTGCCGACGGCGGGCCTGGGTTTCGGTGCGAGGTCTGCGAGGCTAAGGACGTGGTCGCCAGCATTGAATCCCGCTAGTCCTCATTCTCCCCGTGGCGTCGCCCCTGGGCGGCGCGGGGGGGGCCTTTGGAGCAACGAACATGACACCTATTCCCGGTGACCCCATTGAATGCCTGCGTCAACTGCGAGATGCCGATATCGAGATCGGCCGGCACATACGGGATATCGTTGAACTGCGTCTGCGGCAGAATCTTTTGCTCGCCCGGGTCGAGGCGTGGCATTGGGTCCGCGAGTCTATTCAGGAGTCCACGCCATGCCCATCACCCGCCAGCGAATGACCGTGCTGACGCTGATCTGTAGGTACTGCGGGGCGACCCGGCGGATCATCGAGGGCGAGGAGTTGCCGCGGTACTGCCCTGGGTGCCGGAACAAGGGATGGCTGGAGAAGCCGGCGAGGGTGGCTAAGAAGCCCAAGGCCGATTAGATCAAGGCTCCTTGGCCCACGATAACCCTTTAGATTCCAATTTTGCCGTCATGTCCCGCTTGGCTTTTTCAGACGAATGATCCCACTTGCGAATGGGGATGGTGTCAATGATTTTAGAGCCTGCTGGGATTTGACCTGTCGGCTTGCCCATTGCAAATCCCATCGGCTTACCGATCATGCCACCGAGTGATTGGTAGCCGTCAGGGGTTGAGTACCCGTAAAAGAAATCACACGTCTTTGTGGAACCGACTTGGTATACGACACAAGTGTCTGCTGTTACGCGGGCTGAAATTGCCATATTAAATCACTCCTGTATTCATCATGCCTTTCGATGATGTAGACATATCACCACCAGCCCAGCCACCATCACACATGCGACCATCCCCCCCACCCCCAAGTCCGCCACCATCGCCGGCAGCAGGTTCCTGGGGCTCCACCCCGGCAGGCGGTCGGTCCAGACGAGGGCGGCGTGGGCGGCAGCTATCCCGCAGATCATGCCCGTCGAAAATCGCAAGAAGGGTCGTCGCAACATGGTCAATAGCCTCCGGGTCGTTGGATAGGGTGTCGAGGTGGTTCATGGTGGAGGTATCGGCACGTTCCCCGCGGAACCTTAATTGCGTCCATCCAAAACATGCGACTGGTGCGCCATGCAGGCGCCGAGGGCGGCGCACATATGCAAAAACGCCGCCTCGTGCTGCTCTATGCTTCGCATCATTCCGGCGGTATCGACCCACTGCTTCGCCCTTTGCTCTATCTGTTCTACCGTGGCGATCTTCTTGATCGCTTCGATCATCTCTGCGATGGCCTCTTGCTGGACGGTCATGGCTCAACCTCCCCCGGAAACACGCGCTTGCGGACGGTCTGTGTGTCGGCGCCTGCGTTTCGCGCGTCCTTTCGCCGTCCGCCGCATGGCCTCAGCGAGCTTGTTTCTGGCAAATTCGACTTCGCTACTGCTGGCCTCATGCTCAAACCACCACATTGACGGCTCATCGTCCTTGCAATCCGGCACGTTCAACATGGTTTCGCTAATCAATCGTCTAGCCAAAAAGTACCACTTGTCTTTTTTCTGTCTCGCCATTGTCATTTCCTTGATTTTCATTTCGTGGCCCCGATCTTCGCCTCCGGAAACTCATCCCAAGTCCGCCCATCCAGCAGCCGCCCCGTCCGCTTCTTGTTCACGCCGCCCCACTGTTTGAAAAAGAACGGCACCCCCGCCGCCGCGCACTGATCCCGAATCGACCGCGCCCAGCTCGGGTGCATCGGCCTCGCCCCAGGCCCGCTCTCGCCGCCGACGATG
>FKKE01002724.1_pt1 | contig 48777 bp, 42 predicted proteins | sample 1106331 | NCBI WGS metagenome assembly FKKE01 (sample SAMEA3931202, study PRJEB13176) | freshwater metagenome | biome: Drinking water system; feature: drinking water; material: freshwater | place: China | collected 2013-02-06 | reverse complement strand
TAGTCGTAGGCCGGCAGCGTCAGCCGCTTGTCGGTCTGCGCGAGCAACCGTTTGCTTTCGGCTTCGTACGCCTGGAAGGCCTGCATCAACATGGCCACGTCGCCTTCTTCGAAGTTATATCGCGAGAACTGCACTTCGGTCTCATGATGGATGTCGCCGTACGTGATCCCGTCTGTCCACTCCAGATCGAACACGTTGTTCACCTGTTGAAGGTACATGGCGATTCGCTCCGTCCCATACGTGATCTCGCCCGTTATCGGAGCCAGTTCGATCCCGCCGATCTCCTGAAAGTAGGTGAATTGCGTGATCTCCATGCCGTCTAGGCGCACTTCCCAACCAAGACCCCAGGCGCCCAGCGTGGGAGATTCCCAGTCGTCCTGAATAAAACGGATATCGTGCTGCTTCGGATTGATCCCCAAACGGGCCAGACTCTCCAGATACAGATCCTGGATGTTGTCCGGCGAGGGCTTCAGCACAACCTGGTACTGGTAGTAGTGCTGCATCCGGTTGGGATTTTCTCCGTAGCGACCGTCCGTTGGACGGCGGCAGGGTTGGGCATAGGCGGCGCGCCAGGGTTCCGGCCCGAGCGAACGGAGAAATGTCGCCGGGTGGAAGGTCCCAGCTCCCATTTCCGCATCATAGGGCTGATGGACGATGCAGCCTTGGTCGGACCAAAAGCGGTGCAATGTGAGGATGAGTTCCTGGAAGGTCACGAACAGTCCAGCCGTGGTTCAGCGACTCAAGAATCGATCCAGAAAAGGAGCCAGAAGCTATCAGGATCTTGTGGGTACTGTCAAGAAAGCCCCTCTCAGATCAAGGAGTTGCAACGAATCCTCGCGATATCGATCAGGAGCCTGGAACAAGGGCTTAGCCCTATGCTCCTCTGAATGTGCAGGGATGGTGGTACTTGACGGAGTCCATCCCGCTCCTCTATTGTCTCAATTCTTGATTAACTCAGTCGATTTATCTATTTCATGAAGCTCTCAAAGAAAAGCGAATACGGCTTACGGGCCCTCCTGGAACTGACACTCGCCCACGGAAAGTCCACGCTGCAGCGCCACGATATCGCGGAGCGACAACACATCCCGGTGGAATTCTTGGAACAGATTCTTCTCGCCCTCAAGCGTGCCGGCCTTCTGTCGAGCCGGCGCGGCGTGAAAGGCGGCTACACCCTCATCAAGGCGCCCGAAGACATTACCCTGGGCCAGGTCATCCGGATTCTCGACGGCCCCCTGGCCCCGATCGGTTGCGTCAGCAAAACGGCGTACCAGAAATGCAGCGACTGCCCCTATGCCGACAAGGCAAGATGTCCGGTACAGCACGTGATGGGAACCGTACGTGACGCCATCGCCGGGATCCTTGACCATTACACGCTCGCAGATTTTGCTTCCAGTCGCCCCAAAGGATGAGCATGGATCAGATCGTTCTCGTGCTCATCACCTTTATCGCCGCAACAGTCAACGGCGCATTGGGTTACGGATTTTCCTCCATCACCGTCCCGGTCGCGCTCCTTTTTTATACGAATCGAGTTCTGAATCCGGCGCTGGTGCTCGTCGAACTGGTGATCAACGGCTATGTGCTGTTCCTGAACCGTCGGAGCATCCCGAACATCTGGTGGCGTGTCGCTCCGATCCTGATCGGCCTGGCGATCGGCGTGGCAATCGGCAGCTATATCCTCTCGCTCGTCCATCCGGCCTGGGTGAAGTTCGTCACCTATTTCTTCCTGCTGCCGTTGATTCTGTTACAAGCGGCCGGCATCAGAAAGCCGATCAAAGCGGAGAAAACCATTGCTATTCCCTTCGGAATGGGCATCGGAACGTTGTACTCCGTGACGACCATTTCCGGGCCGCCGCTGGCCCTCCTCTTCAACAACCAGGGCTATGCCAAACAGGATTTCCGCGCCGCGCTCGGCGTGATTCGCGTCGCAGAATCCTGCATGACGGCCGTGGCGTATGGGATCATCGGATTCTATAGCGCCGGCAGCCTCGAGATCCTGCCATACATCGTTCCAAGCGTCGTGCTGGGAATCCCGCTCGGCACCTATCTGATCCGTTGGATGGATCCGGAGACCTTCCGTCGCATCTGCATGGCCTTCGATGCGCTCGTCGTCGCGTTCGGCCTCTCACGGGTACTCGTGGAACTGAACCTCGCGACCACGATCACAACGTACAGCATCTTGACGATCGTCGTGCTCTTGAACGGTTTCTTGCTGTTTCGTTATTTCCGGGAGCGGACGGTTCCGTGAAGCGAGAAGAGGAAGGATCCGGCCGGCCTCGCATGAGGCCGGCCGGATGAGGGCTACTTCACAGTGATCGTTACGGCCGACTCCGCGGCCAGCGTCTTATGCTCATCGGTTGCAGCCACGACTTTGATCTCGTGCTTGCCTGCCGGCAGATTGGTAAAGGTTCCCTTGAACCCCTTCTGATACTTCCCGTCTAAGAACACGTGGGCGTGGTGCGCCTTCGCTCCCTTCGCCAACTCATATTTCAATTCGAGCGACGCCCCATCGACCGTTGCCCCGTCAGCCGGTGCAGTGATGGTGATCTTGGAACCGTCGTCCTCTCCAGCTTGCGCATCGACTGTCGGCGTGAAAAGCCCCATGATAGAGAATACAACCAAGCCCAGTAGAACACGCTTCATTATTTCCCTCCCTTGTTGTTGACGGTGCGCGATCCGTGCATGAGCACGCGGCACGTTGGGTCTCTTCATATCCGATCGACCCGATCTTGGTCAAACCTGTTACAGATCCCTCACAATGGACCAACCGTTCGAGTGAAGAAAAATGGGGAAGAGCCTCCCAAGTGTCTCCGGCACTGCATCCTAATCCCTACACACCTTCACTTTACATATGAACCAGTACGTTCGATTGGACTACATAAGTACTTATATTCACGAACATTGTCCTTGATTTTCTTTGAGGCATCTGGTTTGCTCTGCCCCCTCTCGGCCGATCGCTGCGAACCGTATACAAGGTCCAAACGCCAGGCTTACTACTTCCCTATTTGTATTTTGAAGAGGAGAGAACTTTCAATGAACTTCATTGGTGCGCAACAAACTGTTTTTCGTCTCACCTCCTTCCAGCGCTTCGGAAATAGTTCCATCGGTTTTCTGGCCCTTCCGCTCGCTTTGCTTCTGCTCTCTTTGGGCGGATGCGGCGGCGGCGATGGAGGGAGCCCTCAAAATACGCCCTCGGTGACCACCTCTACAGACACCGCCACTGGCGCGGCGATAGTCTCCCTTGGATGGCAGCACGTTGCGGATTCAACCGTCATCGGGTACGTGGTCCACTACGGATCGTTTTCGCCAAATTCTGAAGGATCCTGCGGTTACGATCATGCGGAGTTCTTTTCATCCAACGAAGGGACGATCGGCGCGCTCTCTCACGGCACCAGGTACTTCTTCGCCGTGAGCGCGTTCAACGGCCTTGAAGGTCCATGTTCGCGCGAAGTTTCCACCGTCACTCCGTCATGAATCATACTGCGGCACCTTTTCTTTAAAGGGGCCGCACCGATTCATTGACTCCCCCACCTCCGGTTTGCTAGCCTCAAGCCCCGCCGCCTTGCTGCCGATAGAGAGAACAGAAGCGACCGGCAGCAGTCCAGGCTTCCATGCCGAAAGGAGCGTCGATGGCCAGCGCAACGGTTCCGTCCGAATTGCTCACCGAGCTGCACAATAAGGCCGTTCATCTTCGCATCGAGAGCGTCAGGGCGACGAGCGAAGCCGGCAGCGGGCATCCTTCGAGCTGCTGTTCTGCCGCCGACATCGTCGCCGCCCTGTTCTTTTCCGTGATGCGCTATGACCCGAAGAACCCCAAAGCCCCTAACAGCGACCGGTTTGTGCTGTCGAAAGGTCACGCCGCACCCCTGCTCTATGCCGCTTGGGCCGAGGCGGGCCTCTTTCCCAAGAGCGACCTCCTCAAGCTGAGGACACTGACTTCCGATCTCGAAGGCCACCCTACGCCGCGCTTATCGTTCGTCGACATGGCAACAGGTTCGCTGGGCCAGGGCCTGCCGGTCGGGATCGGTATCGCATTGAACGCCAAGTACGTCGATAAACTTGACCACCGCACGTACGTGCTGATGGGAGACGGTGAATCGGTCGAGGGTTCCGTCTGGGAAGCCGCGGAACTCGCCCGCCATCACAAATTGGACAATCTCTGCGCCATCGTCGATGTGAACCGATTGGGTCAGAGCGACCCCACGATGTTGCAGCATGACATGGAGGCCTATCGAGCCAGGTGGTCCGGATTCGGTTGGAATGCGATCCTGGTCGACGGCCACGATATCGCCGCCCTCTTGAGCGCGTTTGCCGATGCCGCCGCAGCCAAAGGCAAGCCGTCTGTCCTCCTCGCAAAGACCTTCAAAGGCAAGGGCATCTCGTTCATGGAAAACCATCCCAGCTGGCACGGGAAACCAGTGCCGAAGGGCGAGGAAATGCAGAAGGCGATCGAGGAACTGTCGAGACAGCTTAAGCCAAACGGGACACCGCTTTCCGTCAAGAAACCTTCGACGCCGGGACCCAACGCGACAGCCGCCGCCGCAATGACTCCGCCGCCCTACAAGATCGGCGAATCTGCCGCGACGCGGGAAGCGTTCGGCGTGGCCTTCGAAGCATTGGGGAGCGCCAATCCATCGGTCGTCGGGCTCGACGCCGACGTCAAGAACTCGACTTACACGGACAAGTTCGGCAAGAAATTTCCGGACAGATTTTTCGAGAACTTCATCGCCGAACAAAACATGCTCGGCGCGGCTGCCGGACTTGCCGCCTGCGGGAAGATTCCCTTCGTCGCCACCTTCGCGGCGTTCTTCACGCGCGCCTACGATTTCATCCGGATGGCGGCCATCAGCGGCTCGAACATCAAGCTCGTCGGTACCCACGTGGGCGTGAGCATTGGCGAAGACGGCCCTTCTCAGATGGGGCTTGAAGACATCGCCATGATGGCGGCGCAGCCCGGCGTCACCGTCCTGTATCCGTCCGATGCCACCTGCACGTACCGTCTTGCCGAAGCGGCCGCGAATCACAAGGGCATGGTGTATCTGCGCGCCGGGCGACCGAAGTCTCCCGTGCTGTATGGACCGGGCGAAGAATTCCACATCGGCGGCTCGAAAGTCGTCCGTCAAAGTCAGTCCGACGCGTTGACGATCGTGGCCGCCGGCGTGACCCTGTTCGAAGCGTTGAAGGCGCACGACCAATTGAAAGCCGCCGGCATTTCGGTCCGGGTGCTCGACCTCTACAGCATCGTGCCGATCGATCGCACGACGCTGCTCGACTGCGCCAGGGCCACGCACGGCCGACTGCTGACGGTGGAGGACCACTACGCGCACGGGGGGCTGGGCGATGCCGTACTCAGCGCGGTCGCAGCGGAAGGCATCAAGGTGCACAAACTCGCGGTGCGGACCATCCCTCACAGCGGAAAGCCGGACGAGTTGGTCGACCACTTTGGCATCGGAGCGCGTTCCATTGTCGAAGCGGCAAAGCAAATCATCAAGTAATCCGTCCCGCGCCGATCTTCAAGCCGGCCTGGCGAAGATCCCGCTCCTCAGTATTCTCTCGAGCACGGACCGTCTTCGCGTCCTGAACGAGTTAAAGGAAACTCGCTACGGAAAGGACGATTTCATTTTCCGCGAGGGCGACCCTGCCGAATACTTCCACATCGTCAAAGAGGGGACGGTAAAATGCGTGAAGTCCTCGCCTCAAGGCAAGGAATGCACCCTCAAAATGCTGATGCCGGGCGATCTCTTCTGTTGCGATGCGGCGGTCTTCGACGGAGCCTGCCATCCCGGGACGGCCAAACCCATGGGCGACGTAAGCGTGTTACGCATCAGGAAGCAGGCGTACTACGAAATGCTTCGTCGCAATCCGGACGCGGCGATTGAAGTCATCAAATACCTCGGCAACCGGCTCAACGAAGCCCAGGAGAAGGCCAAGATCCTCGCGCTGGATCGGGCCGATCAGCGCCTTGCCGCACTGCTCGTCGACATGGCGACCAAGAGCGGTGTGAAAGACCAGCACGGCATCCGGCTCGCTGTGCGGGTCACCCGCGAAGACATGGCAAACATGGTGGGGACCTCGACGGAAACGGCCATTCGCATCATGAGCCGGTTCAAGCGCGACCAACTCGTGGTCGGGACGGCCAACCGGCTGGTCATCCGTAACCTGGAACGATTGAAATCCCTCGCCTACGCCTAACCACCCTTCCTCTTATCCAGAGAACTTCCATCACGAAACATGATTTTTGTCATGTTTTGTTCGGCTCGCGTCCGGTATCCTCCTACCCATCGAACGAGCGTATCGCAAGACTTGTGTGCACTTACAGGAGGAGCGCCAACATGGAAACCAGTGATTCTCGCCATCCATTCAACTCGCTGATGTCGGCCGGCTGTCTGTTGCTTGCCGGATTCGTTGTAACGGCAACGCCCGTCCACGCCAAAGTCCATGAGGTGTCGATGACGGCCGTGGAAACCGACATCGTCATAGACGGTAGCGGCGAGAAATACGCAGCCTGGACGTTCAACGGGACGGTTCCCGGACCAGTCGTCCGCGTCACCGAAGGTGACACAGTCAAGTTTACCCTGACGAATCCGGCCACGAACAAGAACCCCCACGCGATGGATTTCCATGCCGCGGAAATCGACTTCCTGAAAAATTACAGGGCCATCAACGCCGGAGAAACCATCAGCTATACCTTCGTCGCCAAAAAGCCTGGCATCTTCTTCTACCACTGCGGCGCACCCCCGATGATCCAACACGTGGCACGCGGGATGTTCGGAGCCATCATCGTCGATCCCAAGAACGCCAAAGCCTGGCCGAAAGCCGACCGGGAGTATGTTCTGGTTCAGTCGGAATACTTCAAGAATCCCGACGATGTGCAGGGCATGTTCGACAGGAAATTCGACGGAGTTATGTTCAACGGCGGCATCTTCAAGTACCATCCGTTTGTCACCGGCGGAGGCAAGCTCGACGCGAAACCAGGCGAGCGCGTCCGGGTATACTTCGTCAACGCAGGCCCGAACGAGTTCTCGGCCTTCCATCCGATCGGCGAAATCTGGGACAACGTGTATGAAAGCGGGAATCCGGCCAACAAGCTGACCGGCGTCCAGACATATGTGGTCGGTCCCGGCAGTGCCGCAACGTTCGACGTGGTTGTGGAATCGGCCGGCGCCTACCCCCTCGTCACGCATTCGCTGACCGGCGCGCTTCGCGGCGCGATCGCCGTTCTGCTCACCTCACCCGACGCAAAGCCGGCAACGTCATTGATGCCGATGGTGCCGTGGGAATTGCCGGCTAAATAATCGCCCCGCTTGCGTCTTTTCTCCGGCCTGGCTCTGGACGGGCCCGGCCGGAGGTACGGTGCCCAGCGCATTCTGCCCTGCTTTTTGCCGACGAAACGTTGTAGAATTGCGACCTTGACCGGCCTTGTGACGGCCTTCCGAACGGATCTTCCGATGAATCAGCCTTTCGCCAGCCCATCCCGAGCCGCATTGCGTTCCCTTTTGGCCAGCCTCCTCGTGGCCGTCGGTGGATGCCTCTCTCCTGTCACAATTGAACGAGCGGGGGTCGAATACGATCGCGCGGTAACAAACGTCATCACCGAACAGTTGCTGCTCAACATTGCGCGAGCGCGGCATCACCACCCGATTCACTTCACGGTCGTCTCCAACGTCGCGGCTACCTTCGACTACCGTGTCAGCGCCGGCATCACGGCACCCCAGCGCGACGCCAGCCCTTCGCTCCTCCCCGTCTTTACGAACACGGTGGCGGAAAACCCCACGGTCAGCATTGTCCCGGTCGAAGGAGAAGAGTTCACCAAACGACTTCTCACGCCCCTGGATGAGACCCGCTTTTATTTCCTCTCCCGACAAGGCGTCGATCTAAACGTGCTGCTTCGCCTGATGGCCCGGGAATTCCGTGGCGAAGGGGGCCAGGAAGAACAGGTCTTTGCCAATGATCCAAGCAGGGAAACCGAGTACCGCGAATTCCGCCGGCGCGTGCTCCACCTGAGCGCCCTTCAGGAAGCCCGCAAGCTGTATGTGGAACCGATGGCGTTTGAGAAGAATTGGGAACTGCCATTGAACTCGGCAGAAGCGTTCCAGGCTTTGGAGAAAGGATACCACCTCACGCACAATCCGGAATCCCGCTCGTATCATCTCAGGAAGCAGATGAACGGGCGCGTCGTCATCACGAACTACAATCCCGACATTCTGTCCAAAGAAGTCCGCTATCATCTCCACCTGGAGGCCAGCAACCTGCCTCAGAACCAAATCCTCGTGGATATCAGGCCCGGATATCCTGGAGGCGAGTACCCATTCCGCGGCAGCTTCTCGTTCAGAAGCTTCAATGCCATTCTGCGGTTCTTGGCGGCCGGAATCGCCGAGGAGCGGGAATACGACGTCCCCGGCGATCCTCGCTCGGGTTCCGTCCGCTTCAATCCTTCACGCACCATCGAGATCGTAGAATCGGACCGCAAGCCGGACGATACGGCCTTCGCTGTCAGTTATGGAGACCGGATCTACTCGCTGAAAAAGGGAACCGGCAACGCCTCAGCGGCACGGTGGAATCTGGAAGCCTTCCGAATGCTCTACATACTGTTTCAGATGACCGTGACCGACGTCTCAAAAGTACTGGTCCCAGCCATTACGATAGCAAAGTGACCGCATGCAACCAGTTCTCCCGGGCTCACGATGGGCCATCGTCGTTCTCCCGCTCGTCATCGCGATGACGGCGTTCGCTCCCACACCCGGTGCGGCGACGGCACCGCCGGAAGCGCAGGAAACAGCGCGACTGCTGGCCTTGCTCCTGGATGCAGGGCGCGTCGTACTGGCCGCCCATCAGAAGCTCATCAACGATGCCACGAAGGCAGACAAGGGTTTTACCGGAGACCTGTTCGAAACGCATGTCAACGAAGAGTTCAGGCGACGTTCGAACGGGATCGATCTCGGTCGGCTGGAAAACAGCCCGCTGTCGCCACTGGCGAAAAGTCTCCTCACCGCCCTGCTCGCAGCGGGAAAGGAAGTGATTCAAGAGCGGCAGGCAGTGATCAACGAGAAGTTTTTGGGGTATAAGAACGTGATCCCCGCAACCTGGGGGACCTGGACCAGCCAAAAGTTCTCACAGCGAAACCGTGTCAGNNTGTCAGGCTGAAACAAACGGCCCTGGACTTCCGCAACCCCAACAACGCACCGGATGACTTTGAAATCTCCGTGCTCCAGAAATTCGCTGCACCGGATTACCCGCGGGAAGGCGAACAGGTTTTCGTCGAGGTAACGGATGGAGGGACAATACTCCGCCTGATGCTCCCGCTCTACCACAAGAAAGAATGCCTCGCCTGTCACGGGCAGCCGAAGGGCCAAATCGACATCTCAGGCTATCTGAAGGAAGGCCATATGGAAGGCGGACCGGCAGGAGCCATCAGTGTCGCGCTGCCGATCGAGACGCCGCCTACGGATTCGGTGCCACGAACACCAAGACCTTGAGCCGCTCGGTCGTGTGATTCTTGACGCCGTGCTCCTCTCCGGCCGGCGCCATCGTCCCCTGTCCCGGCCCTAGTACTTGCTTCTCCGTACCGACCTGAAAGGTTCCCTCCCCTTCGAGGACAAGATAGACCTTGTCCTGTTCCCCATGAATATGCCCCTTCTGCTCTTGACCCGGTTCAAAGCAGTAGACGTCGCAGAAAAATCGAGGCGTTTGAAAGATGTTGTTTTTCTTCATCTTCTCTGAGCTAAACTGCTGATAATCCGCCAACTTGATCGCCTTCATTCTTCAACTCCACTCCTTATAAGATGGTGATCGGCCGATACCGGTTCTTCCCGCTCCGAACTCGAGCGCCCTTTGACCCCTGAATCCGGTTTCAGCTAGGCTGAGTCCGGAGCTGGTGCATCATGAATCGTTCGGAGCGGCGACGTCAAGAAGCACGGCAGGGTCTCGGGCACCATGGCGGACTCACCGCGCTGCAGTCGTACCTTGACCAAGGGAAAATGCATCAGCAAGCGGGCCGTCTGATCGAGGCGGAGCAGGCCTATCGACAGGCGTTGGACCTCGCTCCGCAGAACCCGGACACGTTGCATTTGCTCGGTCTGGTCTGCTACAGGCTTCATCGTATCCCGGAAGCCCTCGATCACCTCACCGCCGCCATCGAACAACAGCCCGCTTCGGCCGTATATCGATTCAACTATGGCGTGATCGCGCAGAAAGCGAATCGCCCCGATGAGGCCATCGCCGCCTACCGGAAAGCCGTTGAACTGAACCCGCGCTATGTCGAAGCTCATGTCAACCTGGGGAACGCGCTCCGTGACCAAGGCAAACTGGAAGAATCCATCTCTTTCTATCGAGCCGCTTTAGCTCTGAATCCCTCCCTGCCTGACACCCACAATAACCTGGGTGTCGCGCTCAAAGATCAAGGACGGGTTGATGACGCCATTGCCTCCTACCGCCGCGCATTGGCTCTGAGATCGAGCCACGTCGAGGCCTTAAACAATCTCGGCCTCGCCCTGATGGAAGCTGGCACCTTACGCGACGCCATCGCCTCGTTCCAACAAGTCCTGACGATCATGCCTGGTTATCAAAAAGCGCTCTACAATCTCGGTATCGCCTGGTCCTGGGCGGGCGATGACGCCAAGGCGGTCGAGTGTCTGAGCCAGGTCGCCAAGGCCAAACATGATCAGGGCAAGCTGATCGCTGAGCCGTCTATCTATCGCTCACGCCTCAAGCACGACATCGAACAGATCCGCTACTTGCTTGCGAGGGGAAAACTCGAGGAGTCGTCCCGTCCCTACCTGAGCGCGCTCGAACAGCTGCAACAGGAAATCGGACCGGCCAACAACCCGCACAACCGGACGCCCATCGAACCGGAGCGGCTGATGCCGATCGCCGCGTCGTTCGACCGTCTGCTCCATTGGCCGCTGCCGGATCGTCTGGCCGGAGGCGCGCTGAATCCGGCGCTGGACGTGGCGGCCGTCGAATCGCGCTATCTTGCCGAACAGCCGGAAGTCACCTTCGTCGACGGGTTGCTGAACCAGGAAGCGCTGGATGCGTTGCGCGAGTTCTGCTGGGAGGCGACCATTTGGAAGAAAGATTACGAGAACGGCTACAGCGGGGCGTTCCTCGGAGACGGCTTCGCCTCGCCGCTGCTGTTTCAGGTCGCCGAAGAGCTGCGACTGAAATTCCCGCGAATCTTCACGCACCACCGGCTCACGCAAGCCTGGGCCTTCAAGCACGACAGCACCAGACGCGGCCTCAACATTCACGCCGACGCCGCGGCAGTCAACGTCAATTTCTGGATTACGCCGGACGAGGCCAATCTCGATCCGAACACAGGCGGGTTGGTCGTGTACGACAAGGAAGCGCCCCAGGAGTGGAACTTCAAGGAGTACAACAGCGAGCGGAACAAGCCGAAGATTCTCGCCTGGCTGAAAGAGGTCGGCGCGCAGGCGATCCGGATTCCCTATCGCGCCAACCGGGCGGTAATTTTCAACTCAGATCTGTTCCATGAAACCGACGAGATCTCATTTAAGGACGAGTACGTGAGCCGCCGCATCAATATCACTCTGCTCTACGGCTATCGAGCTCATGCATAGCCTCAACTCCCACCCAAGGATGGCAGTTTTCCTATTTTCGCTCACCGTCCCATTCTACAGGTGCTACGATGTTTTCCATGAACAAGGTTGACAACCTGCATGAGGCGAGCCACTACACCACTAGGACGCTGCCTCGGACGGCCAGGCGAATCATTCTCGGCTGTATCCCCATCTTTACAGCTGCGATTTTCATCACGGATCTGTATTTCCCTCTCGGATACACCGTACCGATTTTGTACATTCTTCCGCTGTTCTTGACAGTGTACCTTACCCACCGCGGACTTCCGTTCTTCGTCGCCGCTGCAGCCACCGTGCTGAGCATTGTCGCAATCGACTTGTCCCCTCCAGGTTTCCTCCAAGCCGCATACTTTAATCGCGCTCTTGTCGGCTTCTTGATGTTCACCCTTGCTCTACTGATTTCCTACCACATCCATCTCACCAGGGTATTGCAGATACGAACCGAGGCTCTACTGAATAGTGTGCGGGTCGTGAGAAGCTTTTTCGAGGGAAACGCTGTGATGATGGGTATTGTCGAGCTGTGCGGGGAAGAGATCATTCATCGGGCGGACAACTTCGCCGCTGCGCAATTCCTCGGCAAAACTCCTGAGGATATGCGTAACCGATCGGCTTCTGAGCTAGGGGTGCCGCCGGAAGTCCAGCGTGAATGGATCCGGCAATGCCAAGAGTCTGTTCGCTTGAACAAACCGATCACAGTCGAATATGCCCGCACCTATCCGCTCAATCCTCGCCAGCCTCCGCACTCGATCAGCCTTACCATTTCGTACATCGGGACGTCCTCCACGCAGAACCCGCTCTTCTCGTTTATCAAGGAAGACATCACCGAGACGGCCAGTAGGCTGGAGCGTGTCCAGACACGCTCCCCCGGACAATTTGTCTCCTCTATACCGTAATGGCAGGGACAACAATCCGCCGAACGCCACGACGACCTCTCACGGATGCTTTTGAACGGAGCGGAGAACCGGTCTACGCGGCTTGCGCCTCGTTCCGGCCGCCCTTTTGGTAGGGATGCATCTCGAGTTCGGTGACAGTGTGCTGCAACCTGGCCCACTCCTCGGGATCCAAAGTCACAAACTCTAGTCCGAATTGCTGGGCACGGCTCCAGCGGACGACCGCTTCTTGAACCTTCAGCGGCGGCTCATCCTCTGATGCCTGAACCCGCAATTCCAAGGATGTGCCGGGACGTACATCGATATCGCTCTCGACGCGTGCGCCACGCAGCGAGAGATCGACCAGGATGCCGTCTCCGCCGACGATATTCAAAGACGTGAAGGAACTACGGAAGCGAACAGGAAACCGTTTGTTCTGTCGGTGTTCCATGAGTCCTCCGAATTCTTCCCCGCTTCCTCAAGAGGACGGCCTCGATGAGGCTCCCATTGCGCGCCTGAAACGAGCACCACTCATTCGTTCAATTTGGTTGAGTTCCGCGTGCGCGTTTCGCGAGCACAGGAGACTCATGAGATCGTCCTCGGTTCACCCTTTAATATTGCCAATGGGACGCAGTTCCGCCACTTTTTTTGTAATTCCCGCACGATCCACCGTTTCCACGACGTCCGAGATGTTCTTGTAGGCGAATCCAGCCTCTTCTGCGAGACCGGACATCGACACGGCTTTGACGAGAATTCCCTGCCGTTTCATCTGCTGCTGCAACTGCTCGCCTCTGATCGACTTTTTCGCTTGGGCGCGCGACATCGTCCGCCCCGATCCATGCATGGTCGAACCGAAGGTATCCCGAACGGCCCGGTCCGTCCCAACCAGAAGATAGGACCCTGTCTCCATGGAGCCGCCGCAGATCACCGGCTGGCCCGTCTGTTTGAACGCCTCTGGCAGACCCGGGCTGTTCGGCCCGAAGGCGCGAGTCGATCCTTTGCGATGCACGAGTAGATCGCCCTCAGAATAGCGTTCCACCTTCGCGATGTTGTGCGCGACGTCGTAGACCAATTCCATGCCGAGTTCCTCCGCGGACTTTCCAAAGACGGCGGCGAAGGAGTCTCGAATCTGATGGGTGATCACTTGACGGTTGGCGAATGCCGTGTTCGCGGCGCAATTCATCGCGGCGAAATAGTCCTGCCCTTCCAGCGAATGGAAGGGCGCACAAGCCAATTGCTGGTCCTTCACATGAATCCCGTACCGCCGCATCGCCTTTTCAAACACCTTGAGATAGTCGCTGGCGACCTGATGGCCGAACCCGCGTGATCCGCAATGGACCATTACCACAATCTGGTCGTGTCCCGTGATGCCGAGCGCTGCCGCCGTAGGTGGGTCGAAGATACGATCGTTCGACACCACCTGCACTTCGAGATAGTGGTTGCCGGATCCCAACGTCCCCAGCTGGTTGATGCCGCGTCCTACAGCATGGTCGCTGACCTTCGCCGGATCGGCTCCTGCAATGCACCCTCCTTCCTCGATATGAGCCAGATCACGGTGCCACCCGTAGCCCTGCTCGATGCACCAACGAGCGCCCTTCAGCATCACCTGATCGAGCGACTCCCGGTTCAACCGTACGAATCCTCCCGCGCCGACGCCAGCCGGTACTTTGCGGAAGAGCTCGGTCATGAGCCGTTCCAGCTTGGGCTGCACGTCTTGAAGCGTGAGATCGGTCCTGATTAACCGCATACCGCAGTTGACGTCATATCCCACGCCGCCGGGAGAAATCACGCCGGTCTTCACGTCGAACGCCGCGACCCCGCCGATCGGGAACCCGTAGCCCCAATGCCCGTCCGGCATGCAGAGCGCGTACCGCTGAATCCCGGGTAAGCACGCCACATTCGTGACCTGATCGAACACTCCGCGATCCATCGACTGCAGAATGCCGGGGGTCGCATAGATGCGCGCGGGCACCAGCATGCCGGATTTCTCCGACGCAGGAATCTCCCACACTTCGTCGGTAATCCGATTTACCTGCATGTCCGTATTCAGCTTCATCGCACCGACGCGCCTCCGCCTGCCTCACACATCCAATACGACCCAGGCTTTCCAGCAGTCGCCGTCACGAACGACCTGGTAGAGGTGTTTCGTAATCCCCTTCACGTCGTTTCGCAATTCCTGCGTCTCCCGATCCACCGGCGCCCCGATCAATCGAGCCGTGAGACTCCAATTCGCACCTTGTCTTAAAAGAGCGATCGGCGCCTCGTGGAACACGACACCGGCCGCATCCTTCCAATACACGATGTCGGAGAGCCAATCAAAGAGGAGATCGGCGGGATCCTCATCCGTCTTGGTGATCCGCTGCTCCCACACCGCGCCGACCGTCGCCGGATCAGCCAAGGTCTCCAGCAGCGCCTCCGTCGCGCCGCGGAAAACCTCTTCGAGCGAATCACCCCGCGCCTCGAAGGCCACGTCCGCCACGGCGATGTCGTCGAGAAACCGAAACGAATAGGCCATGATAGAAATTCGCGCGCACTGAAGTGATAGGGAGGCGACCCGTTCCGTGCTAGTCGAGCAAGAACTGCTTGGGGTAGTTGGTCAGATTCCGGCAGCCGTCGCTGGTCACCAGCACCATGTCTTCGATGCGGACGGCGCCCAGGCCTGGGTAGTACAGCCCCGGCTCGACCGTAACGACGTGCCCTTCCTGCAGCAACGATCCGGTTCGGCTGATGCGGGGGGCTTCGTGGATGTCGAGCCCGACCCCGTGGCCGGTCCCGTGAAAGTAACCCTGCATGCGCCCGTTTGCCAGCCCGGTCTTATAGCCGGCTTTTTCGAACCGGTCGCAGATGCCCCGATGGATCTTCATGCCGTCGGCGCCGTCTCTGATCTTGGTAATGGCTTCCTCCTGGGCATCCTTGACGATCTGATACAGCTTGACCAATTCAGGGCTTGGCGTCCCGCGCACAACCGTGCGGGACATGTCGGCAAAATACCGCGTCGTGGCTGAGCGGGGAAACACGTCGAAGATGATGCTCCGGTGCGCGGGCAACGGACCGGTGCCCTCGTTGTGAGGATCGCAGGCTTGCTCACCTCCTGCCACGATCGTGTGCTGAGCTACGCATTCGCTTTCCATCAGCTTGACATTGATCAGCTTCTTGACCCGTTCAGACGTCACCACAGCCCCGTCGTGCCACAACTGACCGTCCTTGATCGTCGCCTCGCAGAGGAACGCATGGGCGGCCGCTACCGCCGCTTCCGTCGCGCGCTGGGCCGCTTCGATGTGGCGCACTTCTTCCGCCGTCTTGACGACCCGCTGTTCGTAGAAGGGATCGGCCTTCGCGTGGACTTGATACCCCAACTCTTGGAGCCGGCTGGCGTGGCTGAAGGGAAAGTTTGCCGGCACCTGGACGTGCTTGATTTTGGATTCCCGCAGGACGACGTGGACGATGTCCACACTGCCCGGAGACGCGGCCCCGTGGTCGCGTGCCCGCTTTTCGATTTCGGAGTAGGACAGCACGCGGTCGACCGAAGCTTGACTCTTGGCCCGGTCCATCTCCAGGTCGTTCATCACCATGATCCGTTCGCCCTTGATCTCCAGATAGATGAAGGGGTCCGGCGCGATGAACTTCGTCGCGTAGTAGAGATTGGAATCCTGCTCGCTGGCGGCAATGAACAGGGTGGCCTTATGGGATTGCGAGGACGATCGCGACATGGTGATACGATTCGGAATCTAACATGGGGCTCCAGGTCGGTCAAGAAACCGACGGCCCGTCATGGAACGGCCGGCGCCGGCTCGGGTGAGGGAATGACCTCCTTCCCCGCCGCCTTGTCCTCGTTCGGAGTGATCAGATCGATAGGCAACATGACCGTATTCTTCAAGACATCGACCGCCAATTGTGCCAAACCGGTCAATCCGGTCGTAAAGGACTTCATGGGGAGATAGGTGACCTCGGGATCCTCGATGGCGCCCTTGACGGAGAACATCGCCGTGGCAAAGCCCTTTCGTTCGCCGGCGAAAAGGCGTCCGAACAGCGGAATCGTTTTCAAGAACTGCGAGTACGAACCAAAGGGGCTGACCGCCCAGACCATTTCCAGCTGGTCGGTCGGCAAATCGTAGTTCCCCGCCGCAGTAATTTTCACGATCGGGCTGTCGATGATCAGGTTCTCGGTTTCGAACTGACCGTTGCGGATGGTCACGGTGGAGGTGATCTTATTGTACGGAAGCCCCTCCTTCTCCAGATCGACTTTTCCCTGCAAGACCGCCGGCAGGTTCAAAATACTGATGATCTTCCAGGTTACGCGCTCCTGCGACTTGAAGATGCGGCCGTTCTCCATCAATAGCTCGGCTTTTCCATTCAAGGAAGGATACACGCCGTGGGGATTGCGTCCGTGGCCACGGATCGTCCCGCTGACCCTGACTTCTCCGGTGATCCCTCCCCCTTTGGTCCCTGTAAGCTTGAGGATGTCGTCGACCAGCACGCCGGTGGCCCGCATGGAGATTTCCGTTTCAGCCGGCGCGCCACGCGGCAATTGCACGACGATCCGGCCTGCCACTTCGCCGTTGGTCGATTGGCCCACGATGCGGTCCACATCGAGCACACCGTCCTGGATCGTAATACGCGACGAGAGTCCGCCGAACTTCATGTGCTTGTAGTGGCCTCGTGCAATCGTCGCGTTCGCGTTCACCTTGCTCGTCGCAGCCAAGTATTCCAAGAACTCACGGATCGGAGCCCGTTCTCCTTTGGGAATCAGGAGATCCAGATCGAGACGATTGGATTCGATCTTGGCAGTAATCGCCGGTTTCGAGGTCCAATTTCTCACCACCGCTTCCAATGAGACGTCGCTGTCCAGGAGGCGAAAGGACAACCGCTTCAGTTCCGCCGCGTCCTTGGTCAGAAGCAGCCGCACATACAGGTCCTCGATCGGGCCGCCTGTTCCCTTCGCATGCATCAACCCGTTGCTGAGGGCCAACCAGCCGGACGTTTTCCAGGTCCGCCAATCACGCTCTTTGCCTTTGACGTCGAGAGACAACTCGAGGTTTCCCGCTTCGAACCCTCCCTTGGCAATCCATTCCGGTACTCTCGACAGGGACACCGTGCCTGTCGCCAGCGCGGCATCGATGGAAAACCGGTCGCCGATATGCATCTTGCCTTTTACCGGCAGGCGGAGCGGCGGCAGGTCGATTTCCACGCGAGTCAGCGTCACGCCTCCCTTGGGCATGACATCCCCTTCGTAGAAAATCGTCGCAGCGGCGCCGGCAGGCTTCTCGAGAATACCGGGCCACGTCACCCGGGAATCTGTCAGGACGATCTCGCCCCGCAGATGAGGAGCAACGGTCTGTCCCGACAGCGCCAACCCCACATTGGCGAGTCCCTCCACAGCTCCTTTCGGAACGACCTTGCCGGGCAACAACTGCGCCATGTGAACGGAGTCGCCGTTGACGCGAACTAAGAGGTCGCGAAACGCGCTGGCGCTGCCTCCGGTAATCCCCCCCTGCAGCTGCACTGTCAGATCCCCCAGATGACCCACCACCTCGTCGAATCGCGTCTCCCCCTCCGACATGACGAACCGGCCCTGCACCGCCGTCAACCGTTCGGGCAGCGAGGGATGGGTGAGGCTGACATGCTGCGCGGTGATTTCACCTCCGGCGAAGGTGATCCCATCAGGCTGGTTGAGCGGACCGACCAGACGAAACGTCGGGCTGGCGGAACCTTCGACATCCCGTGCCGCCGCCAACTGGCGCGATAGTTGTTCCGACTTGACGGTCTTGGTGAGGAATTGGAGCAGGTCTGCCGCCGACATCGTCCCGACCACTTCCATTTCCAGCCAGGGTCCCGCCTCCAGAAAGGAAATCGTTCCTTTGCTGGCCGTCATGTGGATGGCTCCATAGAGCCCGCTCACGTTGGTGACGCGAATACGTCCGGCCTCCACCAACACGACGCCCGACAAGTCTTTCGCTTGTACACGGCCGTCGCCGACGAGAGCCTGTCCTTCGCGAACGCGGAACTCACCGGTCACCGAGAGCTGCGGTCCTTCCGCGTAGGACCCGGTCACGGTGGCTGAGGCAACCTCGACCACCCCGTTGATCTGACGATCCTGCAACACCGCCGCCAGCTGGGGATGAAACCATTGAGGAGGGATTTTTCGGAGCAGCTCGCTCAGTTGAATCGGCGTCGCGGCGAAAGTGACGGCAAACGTCGGCTGCGGCGTCAGCAGACCGGAGAGGCTCGCGCGGCCCGAGACCGCCAGCTTCTCGAGGTTAGCGGTGAGATCCGACAGCACGACGTCGTATCCGGCCACTCCGGGGATGACGCGGATCCCGCTCCGCACGTTTACCATCCCCTGGACGTGTTCCGGCACCGGCCGAGGCCCGAAGAAATCCGCCGCTTCACGCAACCCCATGGCCACCGCTTCCAAACTGCCGTCGAATTGCAGCTGCAGCGAGGGTCTGGGCGCGTTCGTGGAGGACATCGACTGCTGCTCGGCCCGCTTGACCGTCCCGCCGAGCGAGAAGGCGGACATGCCGCGCTCCCCGGCATGACTGGCTGATAGATGAAGATCCGCCGTGCCCCGTTCCAGGTGAATCTTGATCGCCGCCTCGACGGACTCCAGCTTCATCGACCTGACTCCGTCCGGCCTGGCTTCGTCGATGAGGAACACCGTGCCGCCTACCAGCGTGGCTTCCCTGATCCGGAACACCCGCGCCATCAGCTGCATCGCTTCGTCATCACTCGCCGGCACGGGACTGGGGCGATCGAAGACGTTCCAGTGGCCGGAGCGATCACGGCGCAGCGTCAACGTCGGCTCTTCGATTAGTAGCCGTTTCCCGACCACCTGCTTCCGCAGCAACGGCAACAGCCGGAGGACGAGGTCCAGCTTCTTCGCCCTCAGCAGTACCTCATCGGAGTTCCGTTCGTGGATGGCGACTTGGGTCAACTCCAGCCTGATTTTGGGAAGCAGGACGAGTTTGATCCGATGGACGTCGATCTTCCGTCCTAGGTTCTGTTCGAGCTGTTGGAGGAAAAAATCCTTGAGGTAGTCTTCGCCGGTCAGGTATGGGGAAAACCAAAGGAACGCGCCCCCGGCGACGATCACAAGCACAACGAGAAGGGCGACTACGCGAACTGCTGACACTCAGACGCTCCAGGGTGTCCGACGATGACGCTGAATTTCATCTTACCGAAACGGTGGAGTGAAATCCACTAAGCCTGCGTCCTCACAGGGAAATTTCGTCATCTCGTCCTCGATTTTGTCTAGAGAAGGCCGCCGCAAACCGGTATAATCCGCTCCTCCTAGCGACATCGACCGTTCGCGCTGTGCATGTGACTACCGTTCGAATCCCCATCACCCCAGTCGGTTGGCTCATACTCGCGCTGCTCTTCTTGACCAGCGTCGTGACCTACATCGATCGCGTGAACATCTCGGTGACGGCCAGACAGATGATGCCGGCCTTCGGTCTCACCGATCAGGAAATGGGCCTGGTCTTCTCCGCCTTCGTCGCAGGCTACGCAATCTTTCAAATTCCCGGCGGATGGCTCGCCGACCGGTTCGGCCCCAGGAAGGTGCTGGCCGGCGCGCTGATCTGGTGGTCTGTCTGCAGCGCAATGACCGCGCTGGCCGCCACTTCGCCCTTGGCAGGTGCCGTCGGAATCGTGGGTGCACTCGTCGCCGTGCGGTTCATACTGGGAATGGGAGAAGCGGTGGCCCTTCCGACGTTCAACCGGACCGTGGCAAACTGGGTTCCTGACGACGCACGAGGTATCGGCATCGGCATCGCCATCGGCGGCATCGGATTGGGCTCTGCCGTTACTCCGCCGATCGCCGCGTGGATCATGGTGAATTGGGGCTGGCAGACCGTGTTCTACCTGTCGGCACTGGCCGGGCTGGCCCTCGCCATCCTCTGGTGGTTCCTCGCCCGAGACCGGCCTGCAGAACACCCTTTGGTCATGAAGAACTCCGCCGCCGATCCCTCCGACGAATCGGAGACGCCATATCAAGCGGTTCCCTGGCGGACGCTCTCCGGCACACCGACGGCCTGGTGGCTCGTCGCCAGCTATACCTGCCTGGGCTACGTGGCGTATCTCTACCTCTCCTGGTTCTATCTCTATCTGGTGAACGTGCGAGGCTTCGACGTCCTGCGCGGCGGGCTCTATGCCTCGACCCCATTTCTTGCCATGCTCGTGGGCTGTCCTCTCGGAGGCTGGGTGACCGACCGCCTCGCCGAGAGGTTGGGCGTGACGCCGGGCCGGGTCGTCGCCGGAGCAACCGGCATGGTGCTGGCCGGCGCCGCGATTGTGTTCGGCGGGTTCGCCAATTCTCCTCCGCTGGCGATCGGCAGCCTGTCGCTTGGCGCCGGGTTCCTCTATTTTACCGTCGGCGCCTATTGGGCCTCCACGACGGATCTGTCGAAAGCCCATGCCGGCACGCTGTCGGGCATCATGAATACCGGCGCCAATGTCGGTGGAACCATCTCGCCTACACTGACGCCATGGATCGCAGCGCAGTGGGGCTGGCCCGTCTCCCTCGCTTTCGCCGGATGCGTGGCGTTCTTCGGCGCCCTACTCTGGTTGAAAATCGACCCGGGCAAAGGTCTGAAGAACACTGCTCGGTCTTGAATGATCGCTGTTCGATGGGGACAGTGCTCGCAGCAACCGGACATTCATCAGTGCAAATTGAACGTTGCTTCCAGCGACATCCCCTTGTTACATTCGAAACATGTCGCTGGAATTTAGGAAGATCGACCCACGCGTCACGATCACGACGAAGTTTGGGGATATCAAAATTCGGTTCTACGCCGGCGAGGCGGCCCGCCACGTGGACAACTTCGTCAAGCTCGTGAAATTGGGTTTCTATGACGGGACCACGTTTCACCGGGTCGTGCCGGGGTTCCTCATTCAAGGCGGGGATCCGCTCAGCAAGAACCCAGACCGCTCGCTCCACGGCACCGGCAGCCCCGGGTATTTCCTGCCTCCGGAGACCAGCGACCGTCCGCACAAACGCGGATCGATCGGCATGGCCAAGGTGCCGCGCGAGAGCAACAGCACCCGCGACTTCAACGACAACGGCTCGCAGTTCTTCATCAGCGTCAACGACAACAGCGGCCTGGACCGCATGTACACCGTCTTCGGCGAGGTCTTCCGCGGGATGGACATCGTGGACAGGATCGTCGCCGTTCCGCGCGACGAGCGCGACAACCCGCTGGAGCCGATCACAATGACGGTGACGCTGAAGGAATAGTCAATCGACAGGTACAGCCCCCTGGGGATGGCCCGTCGAGGATCCAGTTGCCCACCGACCGCCCAACACCTTCAACCAACGCGCCCAAAAATTCCTGCGATCAGCAACCCGGATTGCGAGGAAATGCTATGGGCAAATCAGCATAAGTCAGAAGCTCTGAGCCGTAGAGAAAATCCGTGCTGTCACCGTAGAGACAGAACGCACCTGCTTCGGCAGAAACCGCTTTGCGAGTCTCGTCGGAGAACCGCGGAGAATTCGTGGAGACCGTACCCTGATCAGCCGGCTGGCAATGGTGAAGATGTCAGGAAGCTGCTGCGTGGTGCCCATCTATAGGCACTGTGACACGGGGAATTAGAAAAAGGCCATCGATGCGTAGGTGACGGTCGAATTGTACTGGTCGGTTATCCCCCGGTCGTAGCGGAGGACCTGCCCTTTGTCGGCCTGGATAAGCCGGAGCAGGCTGTAGATGGGGGAGAACCCGGAGATGCGACGCTGGTCTTTTTCTTTCTGGATGTAGCCGGCGAATTCCTCCGGCTTCAGGTCTTCGGCGAACTTCAGCATCTCGAGATCGTATTGCATGGACCGATGAAACGAGAAATCGGTCGGGGGCGCGCTGTCGCCGTAGCGCATGCCGAGGTGGGCCAGCTCTCCTGCCGCAATAACACAGCAGACCTTCCCCGAGGCAGCTATCGCTTCTTTCAGTCCGGCCAGAAACCGATCGACGGAAGCGCGAACGGTCGGATCGGCCAAACTCATCGCAGAAAACGAGGAAAGGATCGGCACGATGGTGCAGGGCCCCGTGGCGCCGGTGTTGGTCTGTAAGAAGGGCAACTGAAATTCGATGGCATGTTCCTGGATATGCGCCGTATCCTCAACGAAGAATTCAGGAATGGTTGCTTTGAGCCGATCGACGATTGACTTCTCGGTCGGCACCACGCCCAGCGGTGTCTCAAAGTCTTTGTCCGTGACGGCGAACAAGTTCTCCAGGCCCGCATTGGCCGTCCCGATGATGACGAAGACGTCAGCCTGTTGCGCTTCCTGTAATTCCTTGTAGGCCCACGCGTAGATCGGTCCTGCTTGCTTGAGATCGTAGGTCGGCGCGACCAGTCCCTTGATAAGCTTGCCCTTGTTCTCGGACGGCTTGAAGTCCGGCCCTTCTTTGGACGTGAAGAATCCGTCGATCTGTTTCTTGAGCTTGGCGCCATACGCCTCATAGCTCCTGCCCGCGAACGCCGCGGACCGATGAGGGGCCTGGCGGTAGGCGTTCTGCGCCTGCAGCTTCGCCGCTTCGGCTTTGTCACCTTCGAGAAAGAGTTTCGTCTCGAGGTCGGTGATCAGTTGATCCATCTTGCTGGGCATCAGAAACTCGCCGAATCGCTTCAAGTACAACGTGCCTATTTCTGACGTGGAATGCTCGCCGTCGAAATGTTGAACGATAAAGAAGTAATTGAGCGGGAGGACCAGCTTTTCTTTGCTGAGTCCGGTCGGGTCCCAGAGGACGACGTATTGCTCCTCCCCCTCTTTGATGGGTGAGAACTGGAGGTTCCTCAAAACCGGGTACTGCCTGAGATCTTTGGCGGTGCCTGTCGTCATGGGAGGGCATTGTAAAGGAGGGTTGGAACGGGCTGCAACCGTCCTGTTCTCCTGAGCTTTAACGTTGATCTTCCGCCGGAGGCCCTGCTTGCCGACGGCGGCTCAGTACGATCAATGCACCGACCGTCAGAATCAGCAGCCAGAGGGTAGGGCGGCCGTATGACGCGTTCGAGAATTCGATCAGGTCCGTCAGTCGGCCGATCAGCAGCGACATGCGAGCCATGACCGTATAGCCGAACGCTGCGCCGAAGGAAATCATCAGAAAGATGATTCCCGTCCGCGCCACCATGCGTCCCGGCCCATGATGTTCGATTGAAAAGAAGAAGTAGAACAGGACAGTGCTTACGCCGATGAGGATGATGATGGCGTTCAGATTGCTGGCTGGATTCAGCAGGTTCATGGAGAAGGTCACGCCGTCGGTGCCGGCGAGCGAGAGCAGGGGCCTCACCGTATCTTCGATCTGTTTCAAGATGAACGAGGAGATGGTTCTCGGGATGGCGAGCCCTGAACCGATTCCCACGATGAAGGCGAAGGCGTAGCGGGACATCCAGGCGGCCTTCGGAACGTACCGTGTCAACATCAGCAACCCGATGAACACGGGAACCACCAGCGACCACTCCCCGTTTTCGACAATCGGCTTCCAGATCAGGTGCACGATTACCGTATCGTAGGCTTTCACGATCGTGTAGCCGACCGAGACGCCCACGTAGAGATGTTCGGCAAGCTTGAAGAGCGGATTGTCTTTGTACAGGAACGAGAAGATGAACAGGGTCAGTCCTGTCGCCATCCAGGCCCCGAATATCGACTCAACTGACATCAGCGTCTCCAATTTCAGGCTGAGATTGAGGTTTCAGCTCAGCTTTTTTGCTTTCGCAACGAGAAGTAGAAGAGATTACACATGACCACCAGCACGATGATGGCCAGATGGGTCGCCGACTGCGCATCCATCCCGGCGACGGCCCTGCCCTTCTGCCCGATCAAACTTTCGTATTCCGCGGCGCCGCGCAGGCCGCCGATCAAACCGTTGATCTGCCCGCTGCGCAACAAAGGATAGAGCCCCGGCGCGATGACACCCGTGCAGCCTCCGCCCAGCTCGAACTTGTACTTGTCCTTCCCGAACACGTACCAGGCCTCGACGCCGGGATTGCCCGCCCCCAGGCTGATGGCATAATTCACGTCCTTGAGACTGTGTACGCCCTCCAGTACCGGCAAGCCTTTGGTCAGCTTCCCACCGTAGTCGCTCGGAAAGGTCTGATACAGATCCTGGCCCATGTTGATGATCACGGCCGTATTACCCGGGCTCCAGCCGAGAAACACATAGTCCTTTCCGTTTTCTTTCCCCATCTCCTTTGACACCTGCGTAACCAACTGATCGGCCATGCCCGTACCGGAGACCCAAAGCGTCATAGCCACGACGCGCAAATTCTTCCTGAACGCGTGACGCAGAAGCGCGATCGCTTGCGGATGCAGTTCCGGTTTCGACGCGGGATCGAAGTCGATGGAGAGGAGAAACACGGACCGCTCCGGGAGCGACTCCATGTAGTCGTAGACGCTTTTTACTTCAGGAGAAATCTTGATCGGCAACCCGACCGGGTAGAGCAAGGGCAGAAGCGTGCACAGACCGATCACGAGAAAAATGATCCGCCGATCGATCTTGAGCATGCGATCTGAAAAACTCATTGTGTGACCGCCATTCGTGAATCGCGTGGATCCTCGCTAAACGAATACCGTTGAACGACTCACGTCACTCTTTGCCTCCGCCCAGATACGACCTCTCGACGCCGAAAATAATCTTGAAGGATAGGGCGACTGCACCGAGGCTGACGCCGATGAGGATGGCGCGGCGCACCGAGGCATTGAGCACGTTCAGAATCCATGAGGACACGTCGCCGCTGAGCGGAACCAGATACTCGCCCAACGGCACCCGGCCCATCATCACGATCACCGCAGCGACGAGCAGCACGGCCGCCTCGCGGCTGCGGGCGCGGAACGACCGGTACGCCGCCGAGGCGATGAAGAACGCCAGGATGGCGAACATGGTCCCCTGGAGCGGGACCATCATGAAAGAGTATACCCAGCCGAACGCGGTCATGGCTCCATCCACGCTTTCTTTTCCGTTCGCCCATAGGCCGACGGCGATCGTGCCCAGGATTCCGGCGTATAACACCAGGCTGTATCCCCACCCGGCTTCCTTCCGGCGGATCTTCGCCGCATGTTGATGGAAGAGACTGGTAACGCCCAGCACCAGGGCGAAGCCGCCGATGATTTGCAGCCACTTGGTCGCCGAGGTTAGGAGTTGCTCCGAGGCCGGGTGCGGAACGTAGTACTGCCCGGCAAACAGCAGACCGGTGATCATCGTGATCAGCAGCGGAAGTTGACGCCGAAGGAAGATCATTTCACATCCTTGAAGAGATCTAAGAACAGTTGGGGCCATTGTGCGCCGGTCACTGCCCCGACCGTCGCCAGCGCCGTTCCAACCATGATGGCGCTCAGAATCAGCGCCTTGCCGATGTCCTGCCCCCGCAATGTCCCGATCTGGATCGGTTCTCTCGAGAGATAGGCGCTGGCGGCGTAGAGCTCTTCCCCGATCAAGGTATAGTCGCAGGTCGTGACGAAGAACGGGAGTTGGTGATCGGAATCGGTCCCGGCAATCTGAATGGCGCCTGTACTGGCCCCTGTCTCGGTCAGCAACAAGGACTCCGCAAAATAGGCTCCCATAAAAAAGTTCGCCGCCGGCTTTTTCCGCAGCATGATGCCGTCCACGGCGGCCGTATAACTGAACTGGTCGGCGGTGATGAAAAAGTTGGCGTCTTCCTTGAAGAGATCCGGCTTCCCCGCTTCCAGATACGCCTGTTTGGTGATTTCCTGGCAGACCGCCATCGTAATCGGATCGCGATGGGGCACCATCAGTTCCGTTTCATAGGCCGCCGTGCGCTTCGCCACCCGGCCGAGAATGACCGCAGCGGCGATCGTGGAAGGATCGCTCATGTCGTGCGCGCCGGTGAGATACAGAATCGGCTTGCCGAGTTCCGTCGAGCGGCCGATCGCTTCATCGACGGCGTCGAGCCCGGGGATCCGACGCAGAAAGATTTCGTTCCGTTTCGCATGGCTGATGGCGTAGAACACCAGCGCGCCGAAGCCGAGCGCCAGGATCAGATTGTTGATCTGGTTCCAGTTGAACCAATTGGGCGCCGGCGTCGCCTTGTGTATGAGACTGACGACGCGTTCTTCCCCCTTCACGAGCGCAACGGCAACCGAATAGGACGTTCCATCTTTGAGTTCGATCCCCTTCCCGTTCCTTATCACGAACTGATGCCAAGTCCGCTCTGCCGGTTTCGTCCACCACGCCGCTTTGACGTCTTTGACCGAACGAGTGTTGGCAGGAAACTCCGCAACGACTTTCAACGCCGTCGCTTCCGTCACATGTTCCTCGCCGATTAAGATCTGATAGCGCGCTTCAGGGGTATCGGCAGGGCCAGGAGCCCAAATGACGGTGAGACTCTCCCCGCCGTCGTTCGGTGTATCGAAGACCTGCAGATCGGCAGGAGGAACCAAAACCGATTGGGCGAAAATCGAACTGCAAAGCGAGGAGGGAAACACCGATAGAATCGTAAGGCAAACGACCGTCCTCCAACGGAGTCTACGCTTCACGCCCAAGGATTCACGTCTCACGATCGTTAAGTCCCTTCGATGACTTCGACGTTCGTGCGCGGGATGACGGCGCGGGAGCCATCACCGAATTGCACTTCCAACACCCGCACATCGCTTTCCGTCGGGATCCTTGTCAGTTCCGATGGAAGCCCGGAGACTTCGCCGATCTTCCCAAAAAGCGGATCGCGGATGATGCGGACCGGGTCGCCGAGTCGAAGCCCTTCGCGCTTCAACTGGGCCGTTTGTCCAGCCATCCCGGACGTCTGCGGAATGATGATCTCCGGCCTGATGACTCCAGCCCGAATCTGGGTCGCACCCGAGATCGACGCTTTCTGACCCGCGTGTGCAGCGAGCAGCTTGAACGTCTTGGAGGCCATGGGAATCGTCCCGAAACCTTCCGTCAGAATGAGGGTGAATCCGACCTGTTCCGTCCCGGTGATGGCGACACCCAGGTCGTATCCGAGCAGCGCGCGGAGATCCTTGTCGTGAATGCCCCCGACTACTAACCCGGCAACGCCGAACTCCTTGGCCTTTGCCATGGTTTCCGCCGAGAGAAACGATCCTCCGACGACGATCTTGCCCTTCATGTCGGGCTTCAGATGCGCCGGGGTCAAGGCCTCCTCCGGAGCCTGCACACCGACCACGAGTTGTCCCCACACCTCGCCGCCGATACCGAAGATTCCCTGGACCAGGGTACATGTCGCTTCGACGACGACCCCCTGCAGCGGGATGACTTCAATGACCATTCCGTCTATGTAGGCCAACAGATCGAGGATACGCGGCGGTTCGCGCAGGAGGACCTGCCCTGTCACCGTCGAGAGTGATTCGATCGTCCCGCTGACCGGCGACTTGATTTCCGTCTTGAACCATTTGATCAGCGGCTTGTTCTCGGCCAGAATCTCGTCCTTCCGGACCGGATCGCCTTCCTTCTTGACGAGGTACTCCTTGATCTCATCCGGCGCAACGCTCAGCTGGTTGGCCAAATTGATCGGATAGACTTTCCCCGGCAATTCGGCCCGTGCCACCGCTTGATCCGACCGTACTCGATCACCCGCATTGACGAGCAGTTTCCCCGGCAAGGGGAGGAGACGCCGACGGCGAATGACCGTCCGCTCCGTGACCGTCAACCCAGGCGTGTAGGAATGTGCCATCTAGCCCTTCGGGTAGAGATCGACCGCCTCATACCATCTCGTGAGTGCCGCTACACGAACAGCCTGCTCACCCGGCAGCTGGAGTGGACGGCCGCGCCCGTCGATCAGCAGGCCGACTACGCCGCCTTGCACCTCGCGCGTTAGCGGCGCCCCCACACCGGCTCCCAGATTCACTTGCTTGGCCGGTTGGATCGTCAGTTTCGCATTCTTGCCCAACTCAAGCGGATAGAGCCGGAGGTCGCCGAACCTCAGTTGCTCCTTCACCCGTTTGCCGTCCGGAAAGTCGATCTCATAGTCGGCGCAGAGCTCTCCGGCTTTTCCCTGCCCGACCGGCGCCACGCAGGTTCCCAGGTAGATCATGCAGTCCCGGACAAACACGTTGGTGGCCGCCCGTTCATTGATCGTGGAAAGGACGCCCAGGTGAGGCATCATGAAGATGCTGTCGACGGACAGCATCGTCACCCCCAGCGGTTCATAGGCATCGACCATCATCAGCATCGACTGGATGCGGCGCGGCGCATGGGACAAGATGCCGCCGCTGCCGACGATCAGGTCCAGCTTGAGCATGTCGATCAACGTCTTTCCGGACTGCTGCTGCTCGAACACATCCGAAATCGTGCGCTCCTGCTGCACTCCCTTCAATCCCGTCGCGAGCGCCTTGTGATGGATCAAAGCTAGCCGCAAGGCTTCGCGGGATATCGCGTGCTCGATCTGCAGCTCATCGAGCGTCTGCGGAATGGTCGTGGGACGGATCATCTTGTTCTTGATCCGGTTGCGCAGCGTCTGTTCGTCGATCGTGAAGGGAACCCAGCGCATGATGTTGGCCAGCCCCGCCTCCGCCAGCACGTTGGAAATGCTGTACGACATGCCGAGGTTCGCGCTCACCGTGCGGTTGAAGACGCCCCCGAACACGGAGAATACGTCCGTGGTCGCGCCCCCGATATCGACGCCGATCAGGTTCAGGTGTTCGCGCTTGGCGATCGTTTCCATGATGAGTCCGACCGCTGCCGGGGTGGGCATGATCGGAGCGCCAGCCATCTCGATCAATTTCTTGTACCCGGGCGCTTGTTGCATGACATGCTCAAGAAACAGATCGTGGATCTTGGTCCGCGCAGGAGCGAGATTTTCTTTTTCGAGAACCGGACGAATGTTCTCGGTGATTTCCAGCGCCGTCTTCTCGCCGAGAATTTTCTTCACTTGCGGCTGAGCGTCTTTGTTGCCGGCATAGATCAGCGGCAGCTTGTACGTCACCCCGAACCGCGGTTTCGGTTCGGCCGCCGCGACATATTCGGCCATCTCCACCACATGCGTCACCGCTCCCCCGTCGGTGCCGCCGGACATCAGGATCATGTCCGGCCGCATGGATCGAATGCGCTCAATCTTTTCGTGCGGGAGCCTGCCGTCGTTGGAGGCAAGCGTATCGATGACGATCGCGCCGGCCCCCAGCGCGGCCCGTTGCGCGCTTTCCCCGGTCATGTTCTGCACGACACCGGTGACCATCATCTGCAAGCCCCCGCCGGCGCTGCTGGTCGACACGTAGATGTCGACGCCGGTCTTCGCATCCCGGCAGGGGGTAAGAATCTTGTCGCCGTCCAAAATCTTGCGTCCCGAGAGCTCCTCGATCTCCGCGATGGCGTTCAGCACCCCGCGCGTCACGTCCTCGAACGGCGCTTCGACCGTCGTCGGCGCTTCACCACGATACGTCTGGCGGTATTCGTCCCCTACCCTTTCGATCAGGATGGCTTTGGTGGTGGTGCTGCCGCAATCGGTGGCGACAATAACGTTGAGGGGACGATCGATCGTGGGTTGGCTTGCAGCGGCGGACGTCATTGAGCCGCGGCCCTCGGCGCAGAAGACTTCGCTTCGATAGCAGCGACCAGTTGGGAGATCGTGTCTCGGCGTTCAAGCAGCCGAGCCACCTGCTCGATGTCTTTTGCGTGAAAGGCAAGCTCAATGATGGGCGTCAGGAAATGGAGGGCCTGGCTGCCAAGGAAGTTCATCGGCCCCATGGATTCCAGGAAGACCGTCGCCGGCGCCGCCATCCCTCGTTTTACGATTGCCTCGGCTACCTGCTCCAAAAGGTGAACGTCTTCGACCGTTAGCGGCTTGCCGCCAGCATGCGTGGCAAAGGCATGCTGCAACCCGGTCCGCAATTCGCGCAGTCTTTTCGTGAGGTGTTCCCTGGACAAAGAGCGCATAAGTGCCTGTCAAACCAGGCCAAAACCGAAGCTGGACGGCATTATATTGGTGGGGGGAAATAGAGTCAATCAAGCGGAAGGATTCACTTGGCTTCGCTGCCCGATCTTGCCCTCTGTCCCCTTCCACAGCCGCACGATGTTGTCCTTGTGCTTGATCCAGATCAGTGTGCTGACGACGATGGCAAAAAAGAGAAACTCCTGCCGTTGCTCGTTGACGATTGCGACCACTGGGAAGGTGCCGAAAGCGGCCAGCGCGCCGCCTGATGAATAGCGCCAAATCGCCACGGTCCCCAGCCAGATCAACAAGAGCAACGTCCCCATCGACGGTGAAAGTCCCAGAACGGAACCCAGCGCGGTTGCCACGCCTTTGCCTCCCTTAAATTCAAGGAAGGGTGAGAACATGTGCCCAAGGATCGGCGAGATAGCGGCGATCATGATGAAGGATTCGGTCGTGAGCCCCTGCATCGCGGCCCAGGCGACGATCCATCCCTTGCCCATGTCACCGATCAGCGTAAGGATACCGGCCTTGGCGCCGGAGACGCGGAGGACGTTCGTGAAGCCGACGTTCTTGCTGCCGACGGTTCGTGGATCAGTGAGTCCGAGCGCAGAGGATACGACGATGCCGAAGGGCACCCCACCCAGCACATAGCCGAGCAACGTCATCCCAACCCAGATGAGTTCCTCAGGCATGATTTAGAAATGAAGGGGGGAGTTGCGCATCGAGCTGGCCCGTATTACAAACCCTTGGCGACGACTTGCTTCCAAAAACTCCACACATACTGAGCGCCCGACACGTAGCCGAGTACCAGGGCCAGATAGAGCGTGACGATTCCGGCCAGATGGAGATTGCCGAGTTCGGCAAGGCCGGTGCCCTCGAGGATGAGAAGGGTGACAGCAACCACCTGCAGAGCCATCTTGTATTTGCCCGTCGCTTCCGCGGGAATGATCATGCCCTCGCCGGCAGCGATCGCTCTGATGCCCGTGACGGCCACTTCGCGGGCAATGACGAGGATCGCGATCAGGGCGCTCACGCGGTCGAGATTGACCAGCAGAATCAGCGCAGACAGGACCAAGAGCTTGTCGGCGATCGGGTCGAGTAGCTTGCCGAGCTTCGTGACCTGCCCCGTCTTGCGGGCAATGTAGCCGTCCAGGAGGTCCGTCACGGCTGCAACGACGAAGATGAGGGCTGCACTCAGAGACCGGTCCGGCGTCGGCGTGATGAACAGGATCACGAACACGGGGATGAGGAGAATGCGAATGAGCGTGATCAAGTTGGGCAGGTTCAGCGATTCCTGACCCACCGCCCGCCACGCCGCCAACAAGAGATTCATGGTCTGCCCAGTATCCTTTAAACGATCCCGTTCTTCAACAAGTCATGCAGGTGAATCACGCCGGCGATGCTCCGGTCCCCGTTCACCACGACCAACGTCGTGATCGAATGGCGCTCCATGATCTCAACGGCCTTCGCCGCTAAGTCGTCCGGTTCGATCGTTTTCGGGTTGCGTGAGGCCAATTGCCCGGCCGACATTCTCTGAAAGTCCTCGCCGCGCTGAAGCGAACGCCGGATGTCGCCGTCGGTGATGACACCGACCAGTCCTCCGTCTCGACCGACGACCGTCGTCATGCCGAGCTTCTTTGCCGACATCTCCAGGATGGCTTCCGTTCCCGTGGCCTCTACCCCGACTCTGGGCACGTCGGCTCCCGCATGCATGAGGTCCTTCACCCGGACCAGCAGTCGGCGGCCGAGCGTCCCTCCGGGATGGAACTGTGCGAAATCCTCTTCCTTGAATCCGCGTTTCTGAAGCAGCGCGACTGCAAGGGCATCCCCCATCGCCATGGTCGCTGTCGTGCTGGCAGTCGGGGCTAGGCCCATCGGACAGGCCTCTTCGGACACCGAGACGTCAAGGGCGACATCACTGTTCTTCGCCAGAGTAGAACTCATGCGACCGGTCATCCCCACCACGGGAATGCCTTGGCGCTCGACATAGGGCAACAACTGAAGAATCTCCTGGGTTTCTCCGCTGTTCGAGATGGCGATCAGGACGTCGCGCCTCCCCAGCATGCCAAGATCCCCATGGATCCCTTCCGCAGGATGCAGGAAGAACGCCGGCGTCCCGGTGCTGGCCAATGTCGCAGCGATCTTTTGGCCCACCAGACCGGACTTCCCCATGCCCGAAACCACCGTCTTCCCTTTGCACTCGAACAGCAGATCGACGGCTTTCGTGAACCGGCCGTCCAGGCGGGCGATCAAAGCGTTGACGGCATTCGCCTCGATGGTCAGAACCCGCCTGCCTTCATCCAGCGCACCGCCGCCGGCGTTGACTGTGGGACCGGATCCGGTCCGCGCCGTTACCGTTTTGGGTTTGCCGCGTCGCATATCCGCATCACCCGTTCTAGAAGCGACTTGAGCTGATGCAGCGGAACCATGTTCGGCCCGTCTGACAAGGCCTGGTCCGGATCAGGATGCACTTCCATGAAGAACCCGTCGACGCCGGCTCCCGCCGCGGCGCAGGCCAGAGGCTCGACGAATTCCCGTTGCCCGCTGGACTTCGTTCCGCCGCCCCCCGGCAGTTGGACGCTGTGCGTGGCATCGAACACGACGGGGTAGCCAAAGCTGCGCAAAATCGGAAAGGACCGCATGTCGACGACCAAATTGTTGTAGCCGAAAGAAGAACCCCGCTCAGTCAGCACGATCCGCTGATTCCCGCACTCTTCGACTTTCTTGACTGCATTTCCCATCTCCAACGGAGAAAGGAACTGTCCTTTCTTCACGTTCACCACTTTCCCCGTTTTGGCTGCGGCGATAAGCAGGTCAGTCTGCCGGCAGAGAAAGGCGGGAATCTGAAGGACATCCACGACCTTTCCCGCTTCCGCGGCTTGTTCTTCCGTATGAACGTCCGTCAAGACCGGCACACCGATCTCCTTTTGGACTTTGGCCAGGACTGCCAGCCCGTCCTTCACGCCAGGGCCGCGAAACGACTTGATCGACGTGCGATTCGCCTTGTCGAAGGAGGACTTGAAGACGTAGGGAATCCCGAGGGACTTCGTGATCTCGGCAATGCGCCCGGCCGTCTCCAGAACCAACTGCTCGCTTTCGATCACGCAAGGCCCGGCTATGAGAAAGGGCCGTTCGCCTGCCCCAATCTTGAATGATCCTATGTCGACGAGACGAGGCATAGTCTAAAACAGCCAGGATAAGGTCGAGATTAACCGGGCAGGATACCGCCCCGCCAGACGGAGTTCCAACTCAGCCTTGAACTTGACCTCAGCCTTCATTCTCAGTGCCCTAGTTTGTTCCGCAGCGCCGCTCCGATAAATCCGCTGAACAAGGGATGAGGGTGGTGCGGCCGCGAGCAATACTCCGGATGGAACTGGGTCGCCAGAAACCAGGGATGGTTCTTCAACTCGACGATCTCGACAAGGCGACCGTCTGGCGAGAGTCCACTCAAAACTAGCCCTTTCGACGTCAGCTGCTCGCGATAGGCGTTATTGAACTCATAGCGATGCCGGTGCCGCTCACGGACTTCACTGACACCGTACATTTTCTGAGCCAACGTCCCTTCGCCGAGCTTGCATAGGTACGAACCCAATCGCATCGTGCCGCCCTTGTCGCTGACGGATTGCTGGTCGTGCATCAGATGAATGACCGGATGGGGGGACCGCTCGTCGAACTCCGCGCTGTTGGCCCCTGCCAATCCGGCCACGTGGCGTGCGAATTCGATCGTGGCGCATTGCATCCCGAGACAGAGGCCTAAGAATGGAACTTGACGCTCCCGCGCGTATCGAATCGTCGTGATCTTCCCTTCGATTCCGCGCGACCCGAACCCGCCGGGAATCAGGATGCCATCCGCCTCGCGAAGAATGCGCTCGGTCCCTTGCCGCTCGACGTCTTCCGACTCGATCCAATTGATGTTGACCTTGGTCTCATGATCGATCCCGCCGTGGACCAATGCCTCCGCCAGGCTCTTGTAACATTCCTTCAACCCAGCATACTTGCCCACCAAGGCGATAGACACTTCATGCTTGGGGTGCTTGATCTTCTGCACCATCGCATCCCACTCGCGAAGATTCGGCGGGCCGGTCTCCAGCTTCAACTGCTTGACGATCAGCTCGTCCAACCCTTCCTTGCGGAAGACGATCGGCACTTCGTAGATCGTTTCGACGTCCTTCGCCGTGATCACCGCTTCTTTTTCGACATTGCAGAACATCGCGATCTTGGCCTTCATTTCTGGCGGAATGTAGCGGTCCGTGCGGCACAAGAGTATGTTCGGCTGGATACCGATCTCACGGAGCTTGTTGACCGAATGCTGCGTCGGCTTCGTCTTCAATTCACCCGCTGCACCGATGTAGGGCACGAGCGTCAGGTGCACATAGAGCACGTTGTCGCGCCCGACGTCGTAGGGCATCTGGCGGATCGCTTCGAGGAACGGCAAGCTCTCGATATCGCCGACGGTTCCGCCGATCTCGACGATCGTCACGTCCATCCCCTTGGAGATCCGCATGATGCACTGCTTGATCTCGTCCGTGATATGCGGAACCACCTGGACGGTCCCGCCGAGATAATCTCCGCGCCGCTCCTTCGTAATGACCGAATTGTAGATCCGTCCGGTCGTGTAGTTGTTCTCCTTCGTCAGGGTGAGCGAGGTGTACCGCTCATAGTGCCCCAGATCCAGATCCGTTTCCGCTCCGTCGTCGGTCACATAGACCTCGCCGTGCTGATAGGGATTCATGGTGCCGGGATCGACGTTGATGTAGGGATCCAGCTTCAGGAACGTAATCTTCAATCCCCGGCTTTCGAGCAAATTGCCGATCGAGGCCGACGCCAGGCCCTTGCCGAGCGAGGACACGACGCCGCCCGTGACAAAGATGAACTTGCTCATCGTCCCTCCCATCGATCGCGACCGCACGAACATAATCCGCACCGGTTCCTCATCGGCTGGCCACCGTCTTGCCAAGCCCCAGTTCCCGCTTGACCGTTTCAAATTTTTGCAGCTTGTCCGCTACGACCGGCGCATCCTCCGGTGTATCGACGCGCAGCGACGCGTGCTTCGTTTCCCAGACGCGGATCTTCATGCCTTGCTCGAGCGCGCGCAACTGTTCGAGCTTCTCCGCGTCTTCCAGCCGTCCGGTCGGCCATCCGGCGAACCGCAGAAGCGCCTTTTTCGTATACATGTACAGGCCGAGATGAACATAGTGCAACCCGCCGACGACGCGCTGGGTCGCCGCATCGCGGACCAGCGGGATCGGCGCGCGGGAGAAATAGAGCGCATGGCCCTGTCCGTCCGTGACGACCTTCACGACTGCCGGATTGGCCACGTCGTCCAGAGAATCCATCGCCCGCTTCAACGTTCCCATTTCGGCGTCGCTACCGAGAAACGGTTCGATCAGATCGTTCAGGAGATCCGGATCGAGCGGGATTTCGTCGCCTTGCAGGTCCACGAAGTATTCGCCGGCGAACATCCTCGCAACCGCTGCTACACGATCAGTGCCGGTCCTGTAGTCCCCGCGAACCATCACAACCCGCCCGCCGAACTGCTCCACCGCCTGTTTAATCCGGTCGTCGTCGGTCGCAACCAACACATTGGTAACGGACCTGCAGCCGACCGCCTGCTCGTAGACATGCTGAATCATCGGTTTTCGGCCGAGCATCACCAACGGCTTGCCGGGAAACCGGGACGACCCGTACCGGGCCGGGATGACGACGGTCACTTCCCGAGACTTACTCACGATCCAACGCCTCCGACAGCTCTTTCCCCGAGACCGTGGCCGTGCCGACCAGGCCGACCACGATGCCGGCCGCATGATTGGCCAACGTGGCCGCCTCGCGCATGCTGGCGCCGGTTGCCAGCGCCAGGGCCAACGCGCCGATGACGGTATCGCCGGCTCCGGTGACATCGTACACTTGGCGGGCTTTGGCGGGAATATGCCAGGACACGCCGTCGGCTTCGAACAGACTCATGCCCCGCTCGCCGCGTGTGATCAGCACCGATTGACAGCCGAGCCGCTGGCGGATCGTGGCCCCTGCCTCCTGAATGGTCTGATCACCGTCACCATGGAGCCCGGCTGCCTGGGTAGCTTCCAGGTGGTTCGGCGTGATGACCGTCACACCTTTATAGTAGCTGAAATGCTCGACCTTGGGGTCGACGATAACGGGGATCTTTCGCAATGAGGCCAGCCTCGTCAGTTCCGACATAAGCGAATGGGACACGACGCCTTTCGCGTAATCCGAGACCACCAGACAGGACAACTCTCGCAGCCGCGATTCCACGTACCGGAGAATCCGCTTCTGGAGCATCGGCTTGAGTTCGCCGCGCCGTTCGACGTCGTACCGCACGATCTGCTGATTGTGGGCGACCACCCGGGATTTTCTCGTGGTCGGCCGTTCCTGATCGATCACAACGCCGCCTCTGCCGGAACGCTTCGAACCGAGCTCCTTCAGCAGCATGCGGCCGGTCTCATCGGAACCGATGACGCCGCAAAGATCCGCCTTCCCGCCGAGAGCCAAAATGTTGTTGAACACGTTGGCGGCGCCGCCCAGCCTGACGGATTCGGAATCCACGTGCACAACCGGCACCGGGGCTTCCGGTGAAATCCGGCTGACACGACCCCAAATATAATGGTCGAGGATGAGGTCGCCGATCACCAGCACGGACGCTTGAGGGAATCGCTGAATGTACTGGCGTAGAGCCGCCGCCGACACCGCCTCGCTCCGCCCCGACGCCTCCGCCCCGCTTGAGCTTGTTCGCTGTTGCGTCTTGTTCATTGAATCGCCTTTCCGAACCGCTCCCAGCGCACCCACTCCGTCCATGAGCCCTGGCCGCTCCACGACCAATAGATACGGAAGGCCTTCCCCCGAATTTTTTCCTCTCTCACATAACCCCAAAACCGGCTGTCAAGACTTTGATCGCGGTTGTCGCCCATCACGAAGTAGGACCCCTCCGGCACCGTAACCGGACCGAAGTTGTCACGAGGGTTGATCGTGCCGTCGATGATCCCAGGATCAATGCGCTGCGTGAACCCCTTGTCATCCAGCGGAACACCGTTCACCAACACCGCTTTATTCTTGAGTTGCACGGTATCGCCCGGGATGCCGACGATTCGCTTGATGAAGTCTTTCTCCTCATCCTCCGGAAACCGGAACACGATGATGTCCCCCCGCTGAGGTTTTCCGAATGCGACGATCGTTTCCGACGCATAGCAATTCACCGGCGGAAACGCCATCTGAAACTTGCATTGGCTGGGCCATTGCACCCCGTACGACAGCTTGCTGACCAGAATGTGGTCGCCGATGAGCAAGGTCGGAATCATCGAACCGGAAGGAATCTTGAACGCCTGGACGACGAACACGCGAATCGCAAACGCGAGCAGCATGGCCACCACGATCGCTTCCGCATATTCGCGAAAGACCGACTTCTTACCGGAATCCGCCTGCGCGGCCACGCCGGGAGCCGCCTCTCGCACCGACGACACCAGATCATCCGCCCCAGGCCTGTTCGAATCTCCGCTCATTCGTCTCCTACTTTCAGAATGGCCAGGAAGGCCTCCTGCGGGACCTCGACGCTCCCCACGGCCTTCATACGCTTTTTACCTTCCTTCTGTTTCTCCAGCAGCTTCCGCTTGCGGGTGATGTCGCCCCCGTAGCACTTCGCCGTCACGTTCTTCTTCATCGCGCCGATAGTCTCGCGCGCGATCACTTTGTTGCCGATCGCCGCCTGAATGGCAATTTCGAACATCTGCCGGGGAATCAGTTCTTTCATTTTTTCCGCAAGCTGGCGACCGCGCGGATACGAACGGTCCCGATGGGTGATGAACGACAACGCGTCGACGGCCTCGCCGTTCAGCAAGATGTCCAGCTTGACGAGGTCGGATTCCCGGTAGCCGAGCAGCTCGTAGTCCAACGAGGCATAGCCCTGCGTGCGGGACTTCAACTTGTCGTAGAAATCGAGGATCACCTCGTTCAGCGGCAACTCGTAGCTGATCATGACTCTCGTCGGATCCAGGAAATGCATGCTGCGCTGAATACCGCGGCGTTCTTGGCACAGTTGGAGGATCGCCCCCATGTACCGCTCCGGCGTGATCACCGTGGCCAGGATGAACGGCTCTTCGAATTTCTCGATGCTGTTCGGCGGCGGCAGGTCCGCCGGGTTGTCGATCTCCAGCACCTCGCTCTTGGTGGTGGTCACGCGGTAGACCACCGTCGGCGCAGTGGTGATCAATGTGAGCCCGTATTCCCGCTCGAGCCGCTCCTGGATGATCTCCATGTGCAACAGCCCGAGGAACCCGCAGCGGAATCCGAAGCCCAGCGCCAGGGATGTTTCCGGCTCGTACACGAACGAAGAATCGTTCAGACGCAGCTTCACGAGCGCGTCGCGCAGATCCTCATATTTGGAGGTGTCGGTCGAATACAGCCCGCAGAAGACCAGCGGCTTGACTTCCTTATAGCCGGGGAAAGGAGCGGACGTCGGCGTAATCGCGTCGGTCAAGGTGTCGCCGATCTTCACGTCGGCGACTTCTTTCATGTTCGCACAGAGATAGCCGACCTCGCCGGTCAACAGTTCGGACTTCTTCATCCGCTTCGGTACGAACTGGCCGACCTCCATGACTTCGAATGTTCTGTCGTTGGACATTACCTTGATCTTCATGCCGGGCTTGACGGTGCCGTCGACGATTCTGGTAAGCACGATCACGCCTTGATAGTTGTCGAACCACGAATCGAAAATCAGCGCTTTGAGCGGCGCGGTCGGATCGCCGGACGGCGGAGGAATCCGCTCGATGATCGCCTCCAGCACTTCGGGAACGCCGCGCCCTTCCTTGGCGCTGATCGGCAGCGCGTCGCTGGCTTCCAACTGCAAGACATCGGCGATCGACACCTTCGTGTTCTCCACATCGGCGCTGGCCAGATCGATCTTGTTGATGACCGGGATGATGGTCAGATTGTTGGCCATCGCCAGATTCACGTTGGCGATGGTCTGAGCTTGCACGCCCTGAGTCGCATCGACCAGCAAGAGCGCTCCTTCGCAGGCGGCCAGGCTCCTGGACACCTCATACGTAAAATCGACGTGGCCAGGCGTATCGATCAAGTGGAGGGCGTACGTATTCCCGTCCTTGGCGCGGTACTTGATCGCCACGGCATGCGCCTTGATGGTAATGCCGCGCTCACGCTCCAGATCCATGGCATCCAGGATCTGGTCTTTCGCTTCTCGAGCAGTGACAGCGCCTGTTGCTTCGAGGAACCGGTCAGCGAGGGTCGATTTGCCGTGATCGATATGGGCGATAATCGAGAAATTGCGTATAAGGCTTTGCAAATCCTGGCTCTTTCCTGAAGAAAATCGCTTCATTATAGTAACTGCCCCGAAGGTTGTCAAAGAATTCACCCCCCCGTATAATCCCCGTCGCGCGCGGACTGCACGCCTCCATCGGCCGCAAGGTTTCTTGCGACGTCGTCCCGACCTCTCCTCGATCATGCGGACACGACACGGCACCGAACACTTGGCGGATTGGGACCGGAAGTATGTCTGGCACCCCTTCACGCAGATGCAGGAATGGGAAGAGGAAGACCCCCTCATCATCGAGCGAGGCAGGGGGCCCTACCTCTACGACACGACCGGCAGGCGTTATCTTGACGGCACCTCGTCGATTTGGGTGAATCTGCACGGCCACCGGCATCCAACGCTCGACCGAGCGGTTAAGAACCAGCTTGACCGCATTGCACACTCGACGCTGCTCGGACTTTCGAATCCCCCTGCCGTTCGTTTGGCTAGGGAGCTGGTCCGCATCGCCCCCAAGGGCCTCACCAGAGTCTTCTACTCAGACAACGGCTCCACCGCGGTGGAAATCGCCTTGAAGATGGCCGTCCAGTATTGGCAGCAACGAACGCCCTCAGCCGGTTCCAAGAACAGCTTCCTTCATCTCAAGCTCGCCTATCATGGCGATACGATCGGTGCGGTCAGCGTCGGAAACATCGAGCTGTTCCACTCGCGATTCAAACCCTTGCTCTTCCCGACCGTCGATGCCGAGCCTCCTTACTGCTACCGATGCCCGCTCAAACTGGAATTTCCCGGCTGCCGTTACGCCTGCATCGAGCCAATCGAGGCAATCTTGAAAACCCGTCACCGCGAACTGGCCGGCCTTATTCTCGAGCCGCTCGTGCAGGCTGCCGCCGGCATGATTACGGCTCCACCCGGCTACCTCGCACGCGTCAGAGCACTCTGTTCACAGTATGATGTGTTGTTGATTGCCGATGAGGTCGCAACGGGATTCGGACGAACAGGGAAGATGTTCGCCTGCCAGCATGAAGGCGTCACGCCGGATCTCATGGCAATCAGCAAGGGGTTGACCGGCGGATACATGCCATTGGCTGCAACCCTTACGACCGACGAGATCTTCGATGCATTTCGGGGAACCTACGCTGAGTTCAAGAGCTTCTTTCACGGCCATAGTTACACAGGCAACCCGCTCGGATGTTCTGTCGCATTGGCCAATCTGGATGTTTTTCGGAAAGAAAAAACACTGGCACGGCTGCAGCCGAAAATTCGGGCGATGACGCGCCTGCTGCGCCCGTTGAAGGAGCTTGCGCACGTAGGCGACATCCGCCAGTCCGGATTCATGGCGGGCGTCGAGTTGGTTCAGGACAGAAGTACACGCATCCCGTTCCCCCTAGAATCGCGCATCGGGCATCGCGTGGCCATGGAAGCGCGCAGGCAAGGCCTGCTCCTTCGCCCTCTCGGCCACGTCCTCGTCCTCATGCCGCCGCTTGCGACGAGTGCGAATCTTCTTTCGAAGATGGTCGCCATCCTGTCCCGTTCAATTCAGAAAGTCACAACGACACAGCTGTAACGTTATTCGCACAAGTCTCCCCTTGCTCAGCTTCATCTCCCCGCTGCGGAAACGCCAATTTAGAAGCATAAACTTCTACCAAGATTTCAATTGTTTAGATGAACTTTATTAAAGTGATAGACTCTATATATCCCGCACGATCATGAACTATGCAATAGATGTGGCCAATGCAGAGGCTCTTGACACGAACCCTGGCCCTTTGCGCGATGCTGCTCCCTTTCTCCACGGGAACTGCTCACGGACAGGATTCCAACCAAGCGCTCCACCGTTGGAGCGGCTCTCTCTCGGATCAATCGTTACAGTCTAGCTCGACACAGGCTACCGACTCTGTCTACCAGTTGACGACGGCGCCGACCTTCTTCGCCTCACCGGTAGTGTCGCCGCGACTCCGCGACCTGAGTTCTGAAACCGATCGCCCGCGAACCCAAGGCCTGCTCACCTCGACGGTTTGGATCAAGGGCAATTTTGTCACAGAAGCGGAAGTAGCCTCCAACCAAGGCTGGTCCGATTCGCTCCAAGCCAGGATGCCAGGGGACGCTCGCGACGATGGCCGCAGCCGGATGATGCGCCTCGGACTGATGGGAACGTCCGGCAGCATGAGGTACGGCATGAGTTATCGTCAGGCCGGACAGGCCTTCTATAACGGGCCCGATCTCGCCTTGAGAGAAGCGTGGGGAGAATGGCGCAAGAGCTCCGCCGCGCTGAGGACCTCTGTCGGACAACAGTGGAACAACACAGCGGGAGATTCCTCCCGTTCCCGCATGGAACAGGCCTACGGGCGAATCGGCTTGACCTGGAATAAACCGGAGTGGCCGAATCTTGCACTCAGCTATTCAAGAAACTCGATCAGCAGTTCGCTGGATCCGCTGGGCGTGACGCCACAGCGCGCCGAGAACCACTCGCTCGAAGCCGCTCTTGCCTACAGTACCGCCACATGGACGGCGCGATTGGCGTCGAGTTATATCTTGGGAAGCGACCTGATGAAGCACGGCGCCGAAAACTCCGTCAAGATGCAGATGCTGACGGCTTTATTCCGTCCTCTTAATACGCTGACGATTGCGCCGACTTTGGTCTACCGTTCAGAACTACAGGATTGGTCGGGAGTCCGCATCGACTCTCCGACGGCCTCTCTGGCCATGCACTACAAGCAGAGCCAGCGCCTCCTCATCAGCGCGACGGGCAACTATGCCGGCACCAGGTCAAGCGACGGCCTCATCGATACGGAAAATCTCGGGGGGAAGGGAGTATTGGCCTGGGACCTTCAGCAGACCGGCCGATGGGCGACGCTCATCTCACTCGAGGCGGGATACACCAGGATTACCAACCATGTAACTCCCGCAGCAGACACGGAAGACATCTCCGGGTTAGTCCGGATCGTCCTGGCTTCTCTCTGATTCTCCAACCCGTACGTCCCCTCATTCCTTTACGAGAGCCTGACCTGTTCCCCGCAGCCGACCTGAAGCTGCGATGCCGCACTGGCTTCTTTGAGAAATATCTCCAACCTGCCGTTGCTGTTGATCAACGCGCTCGGGGAGTCGCCGCTCCCTTCACCATAGTTCTCAACCAGCCCCGCAGTTACATAATCACCGATGCGCACGGACGGGTGAGGGCGCTTCGTCACAGCCTGCAACTCCTGAAGATGTCCCCGACCGAAGTTCGTGATCAGATTCCCGAAATGGTCGACATACACCACTTCCCCGACCAACACCTGCCGTTCCCAGCGCGGGCTTCGGATCCCAAATACAACAGGATCCGCAATCGTGCGGCCAAACGACGCAACTGGCCGCTGCTTCGTCAACCAGGCTGCGGCCGGAGCAAATACGTCCCGTCCGTCGAAGGTTCTCCCCTCCGGTTCCAACCCGTACTGCTTATTCTCCAGGATGCGGACTTCGACATTCTGTCCCTCTGCCAAGACGTGGCTCAACAACCCGTTGTCCGGAGCCAGAAAGTAATACTGATTCGTCCTGACCAAGATCGGCCTCCTCGTCCCCCCGACTCCCGGATCGACGACGGCCACGTGTACCGTCCCTACCGGAAACGAGCGGTAACAAGACTTGAGCACATAGGCCCCGTTTTCAACGGCGTGGGAGGGGACGTGATGGCTGAGATCGACGATCGTCGCCTGAGGGTTGATGGACAGGATGACCCCCTTCATGCTTGCCACAAACCAGTCATGATCGCCGAAATCGGTCAGGAGAGTGATAAGCCCGAGAGGGTGGGGCACGCTAGAATTCCTCGAAACGGATCTCCATCACCTCGTATTCAACCATTTTTGCCGGCGTCTTGACCTCCACGAAGTCGCCGACGCGCTTCCCAATCAGCGCTTTGCCGACCGGAGATTGGATGGAGATACGGTTGAACTTCATGTCGGCTTCGTCCTGACCGACCAACGTGTACTGGCGCTTCGCCTGCGTTTCCTGTTCGACGACGAGAACCGTCGCTCCGAAAACCACCGTGTCCGAGATTCGTCCGGCGATCTCAATGATGCGGGCATCCGCAAGTTTGCTTTCGAGCTCGACGATGCGCGACTCAATGAAACCTTGGCGTTCCTTGGCTGCGTCGTATTCCGCGTTCTCGCTCAAGTCGCCATGCGCGCGCGCTTCCGCAATCGCTTCGATGACCTGAGGTCGTTCCACTTTCCGGAGGCGGTCGAGTTCGGCCTTCAGCGCGTCGTAGCCCTTCTTGGTAATCGGCGTCGGCATGGCAACGGTCCTTCTGCTGTTACGCGTGATATTCCTGCAACGTCCGGATCGAGAGCTCCTTCTTGAGCGAGGCTTCGATTCCCATCACCGCGGCCCTCGCCCCGCGCATCGTCGTATAGTAGGCCAGACCCTTGTTGAGCGCCTCGCGTCGTATCGACAGCGAATCTGTGTGCGCCGATGCCGTCTTGACCGTGTTCACCACCAGAGCGATTTCACCGTTCTTGATATGATCGACGATGTGGGGACGCCCTTCCGTCACCTTGTGGACCGTTTTGACGTCGAGCCCCTGCTCGCGGAGGTAGGCTGCGGTGCCGCTCGTGCCTTGGATCGAAAACCCCAGGTTGTGCAATCTCCTCGCCACATCGAGCGCGGCCATGCGGTCGCTTTCTTTCACGCTGATGAACGCAGTTCCCCCTTTGGGCAGCACCGCGCCGGCGCCGGCCTGTGACTTGGCAAAGGCCCATCCGAAATCCGCGTCGATCCCCATGACTTCTCCCGTCGACTTCATTTCCGGTCCGAGCAGTACATCGACTCCGGGGAACTTATTGAAGGGAAATACCGACTCTTTGACGGAAAGATGAGCGGGATTCCTGGCCTTCGTAAATCCGAGGTCTTGGAGGCTTCTGCCGACCATGGTCTTCATGGCCAGTTTCGCCAGCGGCACTCCGATCGCCTTGCTGACGAACGGCACCGTGCGCGATCCCCTCGGATTGACCTCTAGGACATACACCGTATTGTCCTTGACGGCAAACTGGGCGTTCATCAGTCCGACCACGCCCAACTCCAACGCCAAGACGGTCATCTGACGCCTGATTTCTTCGACCGTGGACTGGGCAAGCGAATAGGGCGGGAGGGAACAGCCGGAATCCCCGGAATGGACGCCCGCTTCTTCGATATGTTCCATGATCCCGGCCACGACGACGTGGGTCCCGTCCGAGATCGCATCGGCGTCGACTTCGATCGCGTCGGACAGGTATTTGTCGATCAGGACAGGATGTTTGGGAGAGGCCTTCACCGCCGATCCCATATAGGCGAGCAGCCCCGCTTCGTCGTACACGATCTGCATCGAACGTCCGCCCAAGACGTAAGAGGGCCTGACCATGACGGGATAGCTGATCTTCGAGGCGACTTTTACGGCCTCGTCGACGGATCGGGCCATCCCGCTCTCTGCCTGTCTCAATCCGAGCTTGTTCAGTAGATCGCGGAATCGTTCACGGTCTTCCGCACGGTCGATCGCGTCCGGACTCGTCCCGAGAATCTTGACGCCGGCCTTCGACAGTGGCAATGCGAGCTTCAAAGGGGTCTGTCCCCCGAATTGCAGGACGACGCCGAGCGGGTTCTCGCACTGCACGATGTTCAGGACATCCTCCTCCGTCAACGGCTCAAAATACAGCCGGTCAGACGTATCGTAGTCCGTGCTCACCGTCTCCGGATTGCAGTTGACCATAATCGTCTCGATACCTTCTTCCCGGAGCGCCATGGCCGCATGCACGCAGCAATAGTCGAATTCGATCCCCTGCCCGATCCGGTTCGGCCCGCCCCCAAGGATGATGACTTTCTTCCGATCGGTCGGTCGCGCTTCGCATTCGCTGCCGTATGTCGAGTAGAGATACGGCGTATGGGCTTCGAACTCGGCAGCGCAGGTGTCCACCCGCTTGTAGGTAGCCCGGCGGGGTCCCGCGGAGCCGGTGCGTTTTTTCCGGACGGAGGCAGAGGTGACGCCCGTCAAGTGGGCGATCCGTTCATCGGAGAATCCGAGTTCTTTGGCCTCCCACAACAGAGAGTCATCCTCTTCTGAAGTAATCTTGGTGCCGCAATCGACCAGCTGCGCCTCGAACCGCGCGAGATCACGAATCTGTTCAAGAAACCAGGGATCGATCTTCGTCAGGCCGAACAGTTCTTCGTTCGAGAAACCCAGCCGCATGGCATCGGCCACGTGCCAGACGCGCTCGGGAACAGGCGTCCGCAGCAATTGAACGACGCGATCGGCGGCGCCCTTTCTGTCGAACCCATCCGGCAGCCCACGATCGATGCCAAGACGTGAGACCAGACCGTACAGTTCGAGTTCGAGGGAGCGAATCGCCTTGTGGAGCGATTCTTTGAAGGTCCGTCCAATCGCCATGACTTCCCCGACCGACTTCATCTGGGTCGTCAAGGTAGGATCGGCCCCCTTGAACTTCTGGAAGGCGAACCTCGGAATTTTCACGACGACATAGTCGATCGTCGGCTCGAACGACGCCTTCGTCACACCGGTAATGTCGTTGGTAATCTCATCCAGCGTATACCCGACGGCAAGTTTGGCGGCGATCTTCGCGATCGGAAACCCCGTGGCCTTGGATGCAAGTGCGGAACTCCGCGACACGCGGGGGTTCATTTCGATCACGACCATGTCGCCGTTGTCCGGATTGACACCGAACTGGATGTTCGACCCACCCGTGTCGACGCCGATTTCGCGGATGATACGGATCGCGGCGTCTCTCATGCGCTGGTATTCCTTGTCCGTCAACGTCATGGCGGGGGCGACGGTGATGCTGTCTCCCGTATGGACACCCATGGGATCCAAGTTCTCGATGGGACAGACGATCACGACGTTGTCTTTCAAGTCCCGCATCACTTCGAGTTCGTATTCCTTCCATCCGATCAGGGACTGTTCGATCAGCACCTGCCCGACCGGACTCATCGCCAGAGCCCAATCGATGAGTTTTTCGAACTCTTCACGGTTGTAGGCGATGTTGCCCCCAGTTCCTCCCATCGTAAACGACGGGCGGATGATGGCGGGAAAACCGACCCGCTCCAAGATACGGATCGCCTCGTCACGATTGTGTACTGTGCCGCTCTCCGGTACGCGGAGGCCGATCCGCTGCATCGCCTGCTTGAAAGCATCGCGGTCTTCTGCCTTGTGAATCGCCTCAGCGGAGGCGCCGATGAGTCTCACCCGGTACTTGTCGAGCGTCCCGCGTTTGACCAGGCCCATGGTCGTGTTGAGCGCCGTCTGCCCTCCCATGGTCGGCAACAGGGCATCCGGACGTTCCCGTTCGATGACTTTCTCGACGACATCCAACGTGATCGGCTCCACGTACGTGCGGTCGGAGAGTTCGGGATCGGTCATAATTGTGGCGGGATTGCTGTTGATCAGCACAACCCGGTAGCCTTCTTCCTTCAAGGCCTTGCAGGCTTGTGTGCCCGAATAGTCGAACTCGCAGGCTTGACCGATTACGATCGGGCCCGAGCCGATCAAGAGGATCGTCTTGATATCCGTTCGTTTCGGCATAGTGTGTTAACCGGTGGGCGGTACCGGACCGATGACAGGTTTGTGGGGGACCGGCGTTGGGGGCGGAGGGCTTCCTGAACCATGATAGTAGTTCAAGGCCTCAGGCAGCCATGCTTCCAGTTGATTGATGCGTGTCACGTCAGAGGGATGGGTCGATAAAAACTCGGGAATGGCATGCTGCGACCGGAAACACAGCTTGTCGATCATCTGGCGTGGACAGCCGCTCATTCGTTCCCAGAACGGCACTGCTTCACGGGGATCGTAGCCGGCTTTAGCCATCAGGCGCAGGCCGACATAGTCGGCCTCGGACTCCTGCCGGCGGTTGAACGGAAGTGAGACGTTGACGCCGTAGGCGCCTAAGGCCCCTTGGATTGCCGCGCCGCTGGAATGTCCGGCCGCGGCCGCGCCGATCGCGCCAAGCTGGGCGATCTGGTCGATGATGCTCCGGCTCATCCGTTCCACGCCGTGGCGCTGTAAGGCATGCGCGATTTCATGGCCCATGACCGTTGCCAACCCGGCCTCCGTTTTTGTGTGCTTGAGGATCCCGGTAAATACGGCGACTTTCCCGCCAGGCAGACAGAAGGCGTTGATTGTCTTGTCATCCTCGATCACGGCGAATTCCCAATGGTATTCCGGCTTGCTCGCAGCCTGGGCAATTCGATTGCCCACGCGTTGAACGAGCTCGTTGGCTTCAGGGTTGCTGCTGATCGGCGCTTGGCGGAGCACTTCACGGTAGGCGCTCAATCCAAACGCCAGTTCTTTTTCCTCCGAAAAGAAAATCAGCTGGTCTCTGGCCGTCCCGGGCGCTTTGTAGCAGCCGGCAAGCCCGCCGAGAAGACCCAACCCCGCACCGGCCCCCAACGCCGTGCACAACCCGACCGCGCTCCGCGCTCCAAGCGCAAGCATCGCCCGCCTGCCGATCGGCTCTGCCAAGATCCGCTCAATCGCCTTACCCCACGCTGGGCCGTATGTTGAATCCGAATTCGCCATCGTTTGTCTAGGGTATCCAGAGATACATGAACTGCGGCGTGCCGCCCCGCACCATCGACAACAGGTCGAAGTTTGCGAAACTCGTCCAGGGAGAAGCGGTGCCTGTCAGTGCCCGTGAGTAGATGTTGTTCTGGTACTCTCCGGGCCGCCGGTAGGTGACGACGCGCGCTTCGGAGACTCCGGCCTTCTTCTTCGCCAACTCGATCGCCTCGTCGAGGTAACCGATGTCATCGACCAGCCCCGCGGCCTTCGCCTGCTCACCGGAGTAAATACGTCCGTCGGCCAGTTTTTTAATCTGCTCCAGAGAGAGGTTCGGACGGCCCTCTTGCACGACCGTCAGGAAGCGCTGATAGAACGAATCGATCACGCCTTGGAAAATGTCTTTTTCCTCCGGTGTCATCACGCGGAACGGCGATCCCATGTCCTTGCGCGGACCGGACGTGATCGCATTGGCCTCGACACCGACTTTTTCTAGAAGCCCGCGCGCGTTGACCGTCAGCATGATCACGCCGATGCTGCCGGTCACGGTCGAGGGATGCACGAGGATGGCATCGGCCGCCATCGCCAGGTAGTAGCCCCCGGACGCCGCCACGTCCATCATCGACACGACCACCGGAATCTTCCTGGTCGCCTTGAATGACTTCAATTCGTGATACAGGATGTCCGAAGCGGTCACCGTGCCGCCCGGGC
>FKKE01002372.1_pt2 | contig 49589 bp, 47 predicted proteins | sample 1106331 | NCBI WGS metagenome assembly FKKE01 (sample SAMEA3931202, study PRJEB13176) | freshwater metagenome | biome: Drinking water system; feature: drinking water; material: freshwater | place: China | collected 2013-02-06 | reverse complement strand
CAACCAGCAGCATCAAGGCCTTGTTTGTAATTTCATAGCCTTTGCCTGCAACAATTTCCTGTATCCATTCCGGTAATTGGTTTTCATAGATCTTTTTAGTGGAAAGTAAAACACCATTTTCTTTTAGCAGCTTTGCAAACTTTGTTCTGCCATCAACTTTTTTTTCCTTATACGAAACCACAAGGATGGTAGAGCTAAGCGGGTTTTCAATATAGGCTTCCAGCTTTTCAATATCCTTCATTTGCTGGCCTTCCTTTAATAAAACCACTTGCCGTTCAGAAAACATAGGATATCGACGGCAGGAATTTATTACCTCAGGCCAGGATGCGTCTTTACCATAAAAAACAGTGAGATTAAAGCCTTTTTCTGTTTCGCTCAGGATATTATGCTCAGCATAATTCACAACCTTATCAATGAAGTAATCTTCTTCCCCTTCAAGCCAGTATATAGGCTTAAAAACTTTTTTTTTCCACTCTGCTATGATCTTTTCATGCGACATAAGGCGCTAAATTACAAGCTTTCGCAATCATTGATACGAATAGTTGTTGACAATAAATTATAGTAAAAATGCTTTTTTTGGCATGGTTGTTTCTTCAATGATGCCGACACAGAATTGCGATTGTGTTAATAAATAATCCAGCTTAATTTGTTACGATCCAATTTATTTTGAAACTGTAAAATTCAAATAAACATGACAAACACTAATTATCCGTCTGCTACTCCTGTATCACAGCCCCAGAGAAGCAACAATTCAAAAAACATTATTATCGGTTTATTGGCTGTAGCACTGCTCGGTTCATGGGCTTACTTTCTTATGAAAATAAACAAATCTGATAAAGAGCTTGTTTCTACAAAACAGGAAGGTGTGCACTATATGAGCCAGCGTGACTCTCTTGAATCTCTTTATAAGTTCACACTTGATAAGTATGATTCAGTAACTGTTGCAAACAATGATCTTTCTGGTAAATTGACCGGCAAGCAAACAGAAATTGCAAAATTAAAAGGCGAGATCAGTTCTATTCTCAGAAAAAGAAATGCCACTCAGGCTGAGCTCTCAAAAGCAAAATCTTTGATCGAAGAATTGAATTCCAAGATCATGAACCTGGAAGCTGAAGTAACCAGATTGACTGGCGAAAACCAGGTGCTTACTACAGAAAAAGCTACCCTAACTGTACAAAGAGATTCTTTACAAACTGACCTTACCACTACACAGGCAGAAAAAGTGGTTCTTGAAAGCACTGTTGATGTAGGTTCTACTTTCAGCGCAAGCAATATCGCTATCACTCCAATTAATGAGAAGGGCAGCGGTAAAGAAAAAGAAACTACTTCTGCTAAAAGAGTTGATAAGCTGGTTGTTTCATTCAATGTTGAGAACAGAATAGCTAAAAGCGGCCCGACTGATATGTATATTATCGTAACTGGTCCTGACGGAAAAGTGATCTCTTCTGAAGCTACTAATGGTGGTACATTCACAACAAGACAAGATGGCGATCTTAATTATACATCTAAGCTTACGGTGAATTATGAGCCAGGTACCCGCCAGAATGTTCAACTTCCATTGGCCTTAGGTAAATATTCAACGGGTGATTACAAGATCCAGGTTTATCACAACGGTTTCAAGATTGGTGAAGGTGTTAGAAGTTTGAAAAAAGGCGGATTATTCAGCTAATCAATATCCACTATTTGTAAATATGTTTGATCCAATATTCAATGAATCCCCCAGTTTTCGGGGGATTTTTTTTATCCGGGATTTTTCCACATTAGCATATGACCTGCATTCCGTCTTCAATTATTAATTAGCTTGACGCCGTGATGAGAGATTCAAAGTCGCTTCTTCTTGCCCTGCTTGCTACAGGTCTTGTAGTTACCTGGGTATATCATATTTACGATAAAAGCAAGTATGCCAGCCTTACCAGGGAGGTTTTTGTAAAAGATTCCATTGCTGTGGCTGAAGCCGTGTCTGATTCTTTAAGAAAATACTATACCCGGACACTTGACCAGCTTGGTGTTGAAAAAATGCAGATAGATTCTTCCAATCATTTATTAAAAGGGGAATTGGGAAACAAGATCACCGAGATAAATAAACTAAGAGCTGAAATAGGCACTATCTTAAAAAGAAAAAATCTTACTCAATCGGATCTTGCAGAAGCAAAAATAAAAATAGATGACCTGCAGCAAAGAATTGATGATCTTAAAACAGAAAACACAACACTGACTGATGAAAGATCAAAGCTCAATACTATCCTGGCACAGTTGAATGGTGAAATGAATTCACTTCAGCAGAATATGCAAAAAGTGAGTGCAGAGAACAAGGAACTTATTCAAAAAATAAACGATGCATCAGTTTTCATTGCCTCAGAAATAAAATTTGCTGCGGTAGCTGTAAAAGATCAGAAAGAAACAGAAACCACTCAGCAAAAAAAAGCAAGCAAGTTTGTTACATCTTTTACTGTTCAAAACAATATTCTTGATATGGATAATGCTGAAGTAGTGGTTGTCATTTCCGATCCTGCCGGTAAGCCTCTTAATACAGAGGTATGGGATGTTGGGAGTTTTGAAACAAAAACCGAAGGAAGAAAAGTATATACCCGTAAAGTAAGATTTGAATACAATAAAGGGGAGGCTAAACAATTAATATTTTCTCTTGAGCCAAATAATTTTGATAAAGGAACTTATAAGCTTTCACTTTATCATAATGGTATTCGTATTATTGGCGGCACCAGTTGGAAGCTGAGTTAGGCACCTGGTGTGATAAAGATGAAATGATGTTTTTCTTTACTACTTTTTGGAAAAAAAACTCCGGCAGCGGGATAGGCTCATATAAAATGTATAGCCAAAAAAAAGTCTTGCAAATTGCAAGACCTTTTCTCCTAATCATCCTTGTTTTTAGAAAATATTGTAACCGTAGCTTACATAGTATAAGCCACCAACATATGGGCTACCATACCCTGTTCTGAAATAATCATTAAGAATATTGGTGCCGCCAAAGCGGAATACACTTTTAGATTTTGGCATTCTATAGCTTACCTGTGCATCTACCCAGGTAAATGCAGGCAATGTACCGGCAACAAAGGTTCCTTCATAATTATTTACATCCTGCCATTTAGCAATGATATTAAAACCAACTCCTTTCCAAACATTATCATTTCTCAGGCTCACATTTGCACGATATTTTGGCGCATTAAAGAAGCTTACCAGTCCTGCCTGAAGGTCTTTTAAATTATCAGAGAATAAATTAGCGCCTAATAAATAACCACGGCTCAACTGGTATTCCAGGCCAATACCCCATCCTTGTGCTTTTACTATTTCAGTACTGTTTTGTGAATATGAAAAGTTGGTTGAAGTAAAGGGGTTAAGTGCATTTGTGGGTGAAGATGATTTTACAACAGCAACACTGGCAAAAAAGTTCTTATAACGGCTATAATATGCATATACATCTATAAATAACTTTTTACCCAGGATGCCCTTATATCCTATTTCTCCGGATGATACGCTTTCGGGATCTACGATATTAAAAGTCGAAGGTTTCAGGCGACTGGGATCAGAATTAGCTCTTGCATCAGCCACAGATTCTGCTGTATACGTTCCGGAATTCAAACCATAATAACTGATAAACTCAGGTAATGCACCGATCAAAATAACAGATCCGGTATTCAGATCTATGTATTGGTTTTGATTGGTAGGAAAACGATAAGCGGTTTGAAATGACATACGGATATTATTATCTTTTGCTACCCGCATTACTGCAGTTATTCTTGGCGTCCAGCGACCATCAAAGTTTGTTTGCTTATCCCACCTGATAGCACCTGTTAAGGTCAGGAATTCTTCAAATAATTTTTTCTTTAACTGGATATACCCACCGAATTCACTGATGTTGATGGCACCGGCAGTATCCGCAAAAATGGTTCCTTGTGAATTCAATACCCACTGTTTCCATTGCAATCCACCGATCATTTCAATCTTATCGGAGAAGTTAAAAACATCAGAAATATTCAACTGACCTTCAGCAGCCCAGAGGTCAGATTTGTCGAGGAACTTAGCACCGCCTCTTCCAATGGCTGTTGTTCTTATTTTATTTTTTAGATTTTCAAATGTAGCCGTGCCGGGCAAAGGCCTGTTGGCATCAGCTATTGATCGTGCATATATATGCGCATTTAAATTGCTTGGAGTTCCTCCCATAGTGACAAAGTCTGTAAATTGTTTTGTAAAATAACTTTGAACATAAGTGGGATACCATACCGTTGCACTGGGGCTAAAGGCTTCCTGCATCAATCGTCCCAATGCGGTTGCCTGGTAAGCTTCCCCTGCATTTTCCTGTGTAGTATATCCACGAACGAACCAGTTCTTATGGCGAACCTCAAGTTTATGCTGCGCTACTTTGAAATTACGCAAAGAATACCTGTCAGCACCGGTATAAACTGAAGTACCGGTTCCCCAGTAAGTATTCCATGATGCTTCAATACCCGGAGTCAATTTATAATGCAGACCAGCGGTCCATTTAAAATTTAATGCACCATAATCCACAAGATCTCTTTCATTATAGCCGGTTCTTGAAACAAATTGATTATTCGGATACCAGTTGTTTCTTAATCCCCAGTAGAAAGGCAACATTTGATTTATGGTTGGAAGTGCAGGAGCAGCAGGTCCTGTAAATGTTGCATTCAGTATCGTTTGTATTTGTGCATAGGTAGCACCATTAGGTATAATAGCATTTAGTGTAGGAACAATATTAGGAATTCCGGCCGCGGCTAATCCTGCAGCGTATTGTGCCTGGGCTCCTAATGCTACAGACATAAAATCGAGTTTAGCACTTGTTTCATCTCCATATACATTTACACCATCATAATTTGGATCTGTGATCCTGTTGCCGGGTTTTGTTTTGCTTAATATGCTTGTCCTGGCTACATTATCATAATCATTTGCCTCCCAGTCCTGGGCTTTTATTAATTGCCATGCAAATTTGAATGCAAGTTTATTTTTAAAGGATTTTGCCCATCGCATTGTCCAGTCATAATAGGGAGAAGCAGGTCTTTGTTTACCATCAACATGCATGACACCCTGCTTTATATTAAAACTTAATCCCTGGAATTTAAATGGGTTTTTACTGGTGATCAATAAAGTTCCATTCATACCTCCGGAACCATATAATGCAGACGAAGCACCGGACAAAAGCTCCATATTATCCACGTCAAGTTCAGTTAGACCAACAATATTTCCCACGGAAAAATTCAACCCGGGAGCCTGGTTGTCCATTCCATCTATCAGTTGATTGAAGCGGGTATTACCACTGCTTACAAAGCCACGGGTAGTAACCGTTCTGAATGTTAAACTTGCTGTGTGCATATCTACACCTTTCAGATTCGTTAAGGCCTCATAATAGTTAGGCACTGCCGCATTGCGAAGAGCCGATGAGCTTAATCTTTCAACAGTTACCGGGGCATCTATGATCCGCTGTTGTGTACGGGCGGCTGCCACTACTACCTCCTGCCCTATTGTTGAAACTGATACAAAATCAACTTCAATAACAGCAGACGCATCACTTACATTCACTTCTTTGTTTTCAAAACCTATGGAAGTGAAAACTAAAATGAATGGCAACTTTGCCGAAGTAGGTAATGAGAAGTTTCCTTTATCATCCGTATAAGTACCGTCAGAGGTCCCTTTGATACTTACAGAAACAGCGGGAACACCTTCTTTAGAATCAGAATTACGGACGGTTCCTTTGATGGTTACGGTTTGTGCAAAAGCTTGAAGTGAGAAAAATACAATTACGAGGCAAGCGGTCGTAAAGCGCAGGCTTTTACTCATATGTAGCAATTTTGGTTTTAAAATGTAATGGCAAAGTAAGAAGACTAATTTGTATCTAAAAATCTAATTTTTAGACAGTAAGCCCGCCTGCACAAGTTGTTATCATCATCTTTTTATGCATCCCACAGGGATAAGTTGTTAAAATCTTGCTGCGCATTAAGCTGGGTAAATTTTTCGCTGCTTTATACTTTCGGGCATGACATATTTTAACTTTCCAGGTCAAACAAATTTTTACAAGGGAAAAGTTCGTGATGTATATCATATCGGGGATGATTGGTTGGTAATGATCGCTTCTGATCGCATATCTGCCTTTGATGTTATACTGCCCCGCCCTATTCCGTTTAAAGGACAGGTGCTGAATCAAATTGCCTCTTTTATGCTGGCACAAACAAGAGATATTTGTCCAAATTGGCTTGTGGACGCCCCGGCTCCGAATGTTTCTATAGGGAAAAAATGCCAGCCATTTAAAATTGAAATGGTGGTCAGGGGAAATTTAGTTGGCCATGCCTGGCGAACCTATAATTCAGGAAAAAGAATTTTATGTGGTGCTAAAATGCCGGAAGGATTAAAAGAGAATGATCATTTTCCTGAACCGATCATTACACCATCAACAAAAGCTGATGCCGGACATGATGAGGATATTTCGCCGGATGAAATAATAATAAAAGGCTTAGCAACTAAAGACGAATGGGATGTGTTAAGCAAATATGCCTTGCAGCTTTTTGAAAGAGGAAAAACGATAGCTGCAAAAAGAGGGTTGATACTTGCCGATACGAAATATGAATTTGGAAGATCAGGAAATGAAATTTATTTGATGGATGAAGTGCATACTCCTGATTCCTCCCGATATTTTTATGCGGATGGCTTTACTGAAAGACAAAAGAGCGGCGAAAGACAGAAGCAACTAAGTAAGGAATTTGTAAGAGAATGGCTGATCGCTAATGATTTTATGGGTAAAGAAGGCCAAACTGTTCCCCCCATGAGTGATGAATGGGTAAATACAATTTCACAACGCTATATTGAACTTTATGAAAAAGTGATCGGAGAAAATTTTATTCCCAAAAAATTAAGTGATGAAGAAACCTATGAATGTATAGTGACATCACTAAAGAAATATTCTTCCACCTAAATTTTTGTTTATGACACCTGATTCCATTTTCCAAATATGCAGTATGGTTGCTATGTTGGGCTGGGTGGTATTGCTTTTGCTTAGTCCTTTCTGGAGTAGCTTCGATAAATTCCTGATAGGAATTATTATTGTGTTGTTCGCAGTTGTTTATGCCTGGCTTATTCTCCAGGTATTCACTCCCGGCGATTTTCAAAAGTTCGGTTCACTGGATGGAGTAATGGATTTATTTACCAATAAGACTGCAGTTACTGCTGGTTGGGTGCATTATCTTGCTTTTGATCTGATGGTTGGCATTTGGATAAAAAAGAACGGCCAGAGATATACTATTCATCATTTACTGCTTGTGCCTTGTCTTCTTTTTACTTTTATGCTGGGGCCTGCCGGTCTGTTGTTATACTTGCTGGTACGGTTTATCAAAACAAAGCAATACTTTATTGCTAACTACTAAAATACAATTATGAATTTCTTACGGGAACTTAAAAAAAGAAATGCGTTATTGTTTTGGTTTGGTATGTTCAATCTTGCTATGGCAGTTCTTTGTATTGCATTAATGCCTTTTGAGGAAGTAAAAATTCTTGGCGTGAACCGCTGGCTAAAACCTTTTAAATTTTACTTATCAGTTGGTATTGTGATCCTCACATTGGGCTGGTTGATGTATTATTTAAATAACCAGAAAAGTGTGAAAGTATATTCCCTGATCATGACGATCGTTATGTTTTTTGAAAATGGCCTGATAATAATGCAGGCTGCCAGGAAAACAACCTCTCATTTTAATATTACTTCAGCATTCAATGGAATTGTATTCAGCCTGATGGGAATATTGATCATGATCTTTACATTCATAACTATTTTGGTTTGCATTTCTTTTTTCCGGCAAACTAATTTCACCATAACCCCAGCTTATGTGTGGGGTATCAGGCTGGGGATCTTGTTTTTTATTATTTTTTCACTCGAAGGTGGAATGATGGTGAGCATAATGAAACATACGGTTGGCGCTGATGATGGCGGCCCGGGATTACCTATAGTAAACTGGAGCATTCAGTATGGGGATCTCCGCATAGCACATTTCCTTGGGTTGCATTCTTTACAGGTATTACCTTTATTTGGGAATTATGTATCAAAAACAAAAACGCAAACTATAGTATTTTCAATCGGCTACATCCTGCTTTGCAGCCTTTTGCTTTTACAAGCTATTAATGGAATACCTTTGTTTTTCTAAAAATTAGTATGCAAAAAATTTTATTTATCGGCGCATCGGGCATGTTGGGAAAACCAGTGGCTCTTGAATTAATAAGGTCCGGGTTTCAGCTTACCCTGCTTGCGAGGGATGCGGGGAAAATGGAAAAACTTTTTCCAAACATAGCGGTTGTAAAAGGGGATGTATTTGATATAAACTCTTTAGAAGCTGCTATGAAAGGACAGGAAATTGTTTATTTAAATCTTTCTGTGTCTCAAACATCCAGGAAAAATGATAAGCAACCCGAAAGAGAAGGAATAAGAAATGTGATCGAAGCAGCAAAGAAAACAAATGTTAAACGCATAGCCTATATTTCTTCGCTGATAAAAAATTATGAAGGGATGAATGGTTTTAAATGGTGGTCTTTTCAATTGAAGCAGGCTGCTGTTGATGCCATAAAAGGATCAGGATTGAAGTATAGTATTTTTTATCCTTCCACTTTTATGGAATGTTTGGATCAGCAAATGCTGCAAGGATCAAAATTAATGCTGGCCGGAAGATCGGAAGCACCCATGTGGTTTATTGCAGCAAGAGATTATGGCAAGCAAGTGGCATGGGCATTGAAAAAAGCTGAAAATGAAAACCAGGAATATGCAATACAAGGTTTGGAACCTTTTACATTTGACCAGGCGGCAAAAGTTTTTTGTGAGAATTATAAAATACCTGTAAAGCCATTGAAAGCTCCACTTGCTCCCTTGAAATTCCTGGGGCTTTTTAACCCGCGGATGAATTATACATTTCATATTTGCGAAGCATTAAATAAGTATCCTGAAAAATTTGAAAGTGAAAAAGCCTGGAATGACCTCGGCAAACCATCTATTACATTGGCAGAATATGCTGCTTCTTTAAAACCTTAGTCTTTATGATAAGATCCATTTTAGTTTTTCTTTTTTTTAATCTTCATCTCAATGCCGGACTTAACGCACAACCATCAAAAGAAAAATTTCTACTCATCGGTACATATACTTCGGCCGGTAGTGACGGCATCTATGTTTACAAGTTCAATACCGAAACCGGCGAGAACAGTTTTGTAAGCTCAGTAAAAACTTCCAACCCTTCTTTTCTGGTCGTATCACCGGATAATAAATTCGTGTATGCAGTAAATGAAGATGCCCCGGGTCATATTAGTTCGTTTATTTTTAACAGGTCAAATAATATGTTGATGCAAAAAAATCAACAACCATCACAAGGCTTACATCCTTGTTATATTACAATTGACAAAACAGGAAAATGGGTTATTGCAGGAAACTATAGCAGTGGTACTGTTGCGGTTTACCCGGTTAACAAAGATGGTTCAATAGGTAAGCCATCTGATTCTGTAAGACATGAAGGCAGCAGTGTGAATTCAGAACGACAAGAATCTGCACATGTGCATGCTACTGTATTAAATAAAAACAATAAAACTTTATATGTCCCTGATCTTGGTATGGATAAGGTAATGTTGTATGATCTCGATACTAAAACCGGGAAACTTAAAGAATTCAATCCGCCGTTTGTAATTACTGAGGCTGGAACGGGTCCCAGGCATATTGATCTTAGTCCGAATGGAAAATATGCATACCTGATGGAGGAATTGACAGGAACAGTTTCTGTTTATAAAATTGAAAAAAATGGCTATTTAAGTTTAGTGCAAAATATTTCCGGCTTACCAGCCGATTTTACAGGAACAATTGGCAGTGCCGATATTCATGTTTCTCCCGATGGAAAATTTTTGTATTGTTCAAACCGCGGGGAAAGCAATACAATTGGGATATTCAGAATCGAACAATCAACAGGTGAATTAAAATGGATCGACCATCAATCAACACTTGGCAAAACACCCCGCAATTTCAATTTCGATCCTGCCGGTAATTTTCTTTTAGTGGCAAATCAGAATAGTGATGAGGTTGTGATATTTAAAAGGGATAAGCAAACAGGACTGTTGACAGATACAGGAAAAAGGATCAGTGTCTCAAAACCGGTTTGTTTGCAATGGATGAATGTTCAATGATGGAAATTACAAAGCAACATATTGAAGATGCTCATGAAAGGATAAAACCTTTTGTACATAAAACTCCTGTACTTACTTCCAGAACGCTCAATCGTATGTCAGGAGCAGAAATCTTTTTTAAATGTGAGAATCTTCAAAAGATCGGCGCATTTAAGATCAGAGGTGGAATGAATTCGGTGCTTTCACTTTCTGAAGAAAAAAGAAAAAAAGGAATTGCCACCCATTCTTCCGGCAATCATGCGCAGGCAATTGCTTTTGCTGCCCGGGAAGTGGATACAAAAGCATTTATTGTAATGCCCGACAATTCGCCCCGGGTAAAAGTAGAGGCGGTAAAAGGGTATGGCGCCGAAATATTCTTTTGTCAACCCAATCAGCAGGCAAGAGAAGAACTTTTACAGGATGTTGTAGATAAAACCGGTGCCGAGTTCATTCATCCTTATAATAATTATGATGTAATAACCGGACAAGCCACTTGTGCAAAAGAGCTGATCAAAGAAGTTCCTTCGTTGGATTTTATATTAGTTCCTGTTGGTGGCGGTGGTTTATTGAGTGGTACATTATTAAGTAGCCATTATTTTTCTCCTGCTACAGTTGTGTATGCCGGCGAGCCGGAAGGAGCAGCAGATGCAGTATTATCTATTAAGAATAACAAAATTGAAAAAGCAGCTTTTGTAAAAACAATTGCTGATGGATTATTAACAACGCTTGGTGATAAAACTTTCCCAATCATTAAACAGTATGTAAAAGATATACTGACCGTAAATGATGAAGCCATAATTGCTGCCATGCAATTGGTTTATGAAAAGATGAAATTGGTGATTGAACCAAGTGCCGCCGTACCACTTGCTGCATTATTAAAAAACGCAAATCTTTTTACAGGCAAACGGGTTGGCCTCATTTTCAGCGGCGGCAATGTGGAACTGAAAAAATTGGGTGAATGGTTTTAAAATATCCAGAATCTACCTGCTGATTTTTTGAACCCCTATTATTTCTCCATTATCATCTCGAACTGTTATTATATAGATCCCTTTTGAAGCTTTTTCCAATTCACCCAGCAGTATGTTGTTTTCACCAATAAATACTTTTTTGGTTTCAGTTCTTACAACTTTACCACTGATATCGGTTAGTGTGAGAGTGATTGTCTGTACTGATCGGGAATGAAGTGTAATATTCACCTTATCCTGGAATGGATTGGGATATACGTTGATTCCTGCCTCAAATGTTTTTCTGGATATTCTTACAATAGTGGAGTATTTGAAGTTATTATCAATATCCACTTGTTTTAGCCGGTAAAATAGCTGTGAACCGGGCGGATTAACATCTCTGAAGCTATAATTCCTGGCATTATTACTAAACCCGGCCGCAGTAACGGTACCGATCTTTCCCCAGTTATTATCGCCTTTACTTCTTTCAATTTCAAAAACCGATGAATTGAATTCATGGCTTGTTGACCAGTTCAGGATAACATCATTTGCCTGCCAATGTCCATTGAAATCTGTAAGAGTTACAGGTAATGTGCTTTGTTGAAATGAAACCTGGCCAACGGCTATCGATTGTGCGGCTGGATTAGCGTTTGCCCCGGGTGCATTGTCATATCTTATAGTAACAGAGTTGATAGTAACGGAACCAAAATTGACAGTCACCGTTCCCCGCTGATCAGATGCATCGGATGCACAATTTCCACTTTGCCCGCTGGTAGTATTAACGCTTGCCGTATTACCACTGATCACTAAAAAATTGGGATCTGTTGTAGCATCATACTTTGTTATGGTGGGATTAAATGTACTGCTTCCATCGGTACCTGTTACCGTTACCCTGTCGTAGTAGATGGTACTTGTTGCATTTGCTTTGTCAATATCAACAATTCTGAAAGTCACATTCGTTACCTGGCTTGAAAAACTCAATACAATATTTGTATAGCTACTATTATTTGTATAGTTGGGCGTTACCTGTAACCTGCTTGTAGCACCGGGTACGCTAAAAACAGCACCACTTACTGTTGGGGTTATTGCCCCGTAAGATCCCAATGCCAGCACAAAAACACCACCACCATTCAAGGTTACAGTTGTATTACAATTAATACTGCTACCATTTACATTATTTGCAGACCCGCTTAAATTCCCATTGCTCCATAAAGGAGAAAAAGAGGAAAGCCAGTCTAGATTATATTGAGAGTGCAGTTTGGTACAGATCAGGCACAAAACGATGCCTGTCATGAGTTTAGGGTTCTTCATGAACTAGGATTATTGGATGAACACTAAAAACGATAATAGGAAACTCTTAGTGTGTGGCGGGTAAAAAAAATAGGAGTATTTACTTAAAAGATAGGTGGATATTTTAATAGCAGGGTACTTATTTACCTTCCAGGTTCTGTAATCTTAATTTATGTTGCCTTGCTTTATTGAACACATTTCTACCTTTATCGATGCCGCTTCTTAATCTTTTTTGTTCTTCCGGGGGTAAATGAATAAAATCCAAACATTCCCGGCTGCAGGTGCCTTCCATTTTTTCTTTGCACTCTTCACATTGAATAAATAATAAATGACAGGCATCATTTACACAATTTACATGCGTATCGGCCGGCTTGCCACATTGATGGCATTGTGAAATGATCTCTTCAGTCACCCTCTCTCCCAGCCTTTGATCAAATACAAAATTCTTTCCATGAAATTTTAAAGGCAAACCTTTATCTTTTGCCTGGTTTACATAATTAATGATACCTCCCTCAAGGTGAAATACATTTTTAAAACCCATGTGGAGCATATAAGCAGAAGCTTTTTCACAACGAATTCCGCCAGTACAATACATAATGATGTTTTTGTCTTTGTTTTCTTTCATCATATCAACAGCCATGGGTAGTTGTTCCCGAAAAGTATCTGATGGGATCTCGATTGCATTTTCAAAATGTCCAACTTCATATTCATAGTGGTTACGCATATCGATCACTATAGTTTCTTTATCATTTGTCAATTGATTGAACTGTTCTGCATTTACATATTTTCCTTTATTTGCCATGTCAAATGAAGGATCGTCAATGCCATCGGCCACAATTTTATTCCTCACTTTTATATCAAGTACATAAAAGCTCTTTCCATCATCATCAACGGCTATATTTAACCGAAGCCCATTTAAAGGCTCATATGAGTAGAGATAGTTTCTGAATATATCAAGATTTGCCAGTGGCAAACTTATTTGTGCATTGATTCCTTCTGAGGCAATATAGATTCTTCCCAATACACCTGACTCTTTTAAATGCATGTACAGTTCATTTCGAAAAGCCTTTGGGTCTTCAATTTTAAAATAACAGTAAAATGAAATTGTAATTCTTGGTGTGGGGTCGTTCTTAATACGTTCTTTCAGCTCCTTGCGGGAGATGCGATTGTGTAATGCGGCCATCCTGTTTGAATTTTAGTTCTTAAGCTTAGAACCCTGATTGCAGGTCAGGCAAAATTCTAAAGCAGAACAAAGGTAAGAATTGTTCGGGGTTCGAAGTTTTGAAATCCGACGCCGGATAGATGATCAGTTTGAATAACATCAAACTTAATAATCCGAAAGTTAATCTAATCCTCACTTCTTCTGCTGCCACCAAGTCCTCTTACAAGACCGATTCGGAAATTGCTGTCAAATTTTTTTCCATCCTTTTGCGACCAGTAATAATCAATACGGATGAATTTCAGGATATTTTCCAGCCCGATAAAAAATTCTGTATAGTCTGTACTTCTGTAGTGAAAAGCATTTACCCCACCCACCAGATACCAATTCAATTTTCTAAAGCCGGGGATTTTATTGGTTAAAAATCCATTGAAGTGATGTTCAATATGAGCCAGTGCATAAAATTTTGCTGTATTACTGAATTCATAGATCGGCAAAATCTGAAAACTGTTCAGATACTCGGTTGCTAATCTTGAAATGTTTCCATTGAAATGCTGAAAATCGGGCACCTCAACCCTGTTGCTTTCAATGAACCCACCCATGCCGATGCGATAATTCAATAATCCAATTAATTTCAATCTCCAGATATCCGTTACGGAAAAACGCCATTTTGTATAATCTACATCACTACCTACTATTTCATCAAACACACGGGTATATCCAAGTGAGAATGTTGGCCATTTGGAACCGATATTTATTTTTTGATCAGGCAACTCAATGTATTTTGCTCCCGGCTGCCAGGCTATTCCAAAGTTCAAAGTAAAAGACTGGTGTCGTTTAAAATTCTCATTTATTAATTCCGTGGGATAATTTGGCGTAAACTCTCTTCCTTTGGGATGAAAAAATGAATAATCCGTTCTGTTATCCAATGGCATTCTGTCCTGGAATTCGAATCCCATACTCCAGGTTAGTCCTTCGCCAATACCTTTTGTAATTGAGCCACGCATATACCAGGCTTCATATAGTTTTAAGAGATTTCTGCGGCCAATGAGTGTGGCCATAGTATTACTTCTGGCACCGATAGGACTGGCGTTATTGAATTGAAAAACTCTTTTTCCGCCTGATATATTTATTGATGAAACATATTTCTTGCCATAAGTATAGGTTGCCCCTATCCATGCATTGAAATGCTGATTGGCAAATCCATAACGTAAATTTGGACTGATGCGGATGCTTCTTCTCCCTACTGTTGAATCCAGACGCTTTGTCCAGCTTCCTCCTGCATTTAACACAAGACCTTCAACAATATTATAACTCACCTGCTCAGTTAATGAACGGAAATTATAGTTCACTCTCTTTTTCTCATTGCTAAAGTTTTGCCCGGTCAGCAAAACGCCACCCAATGTGATCTTATTTCTTGCCCGGTCAATTGAATCAAGATATGTTGGATTCTTCGACAATTGTTCAAGACTGTCTTTTTTTCTATAATCTTTCATTTCTTCATCCAATAATTTCATGGGCCGGGTCTCATCCCAAAATGATTCTGTTTTGCGATTGGCGCTGTCCGTGTATTTTAAAATTGTATTGTCAAAATAATTTCTTTTAAATTTTGGATCCGGATCGAATTTTGAATACACATTAACAAAACTTCCATACGCATCCACACCAAACATCTTTATGGAAGGATAGATTGCCTGGTTGTGTAAGACCCATAAACTGTCATTATAAGGAATATATAATTGCTCGATCGTCAGCGTATCGAGATATTCCATTTGCGATTCTTTTAATAAATTAAGCTGTAATGAATGGATTCGCCAATCATCTTCAACAATGTTTATAAAGCCTGAAAATAGCGGCTCGTATTTTCTTTTTGGAGTTACTCTTATACGATTGATCTTTTTACCATCTTCGAAAAAAGCGCCTATATATTTGTATTTATAATAATTTTTTGCATTATCTGAAATGGGGGAAATAAAACCGCGGGGGTTCAGGCTGGTTCCGATCTGCACATTATTATCATACATTGAATAAAACTGCGGTGCTGCCAATCCATAGCTGTTACTGTTGCCGCTTACTTTTGAAGAATGAACTTCTACCTTCCTGTTATTCGGTTTTTGTACTGAATAAGTGGAAATGGTTTCCGATAAATAAATGATTTTATTCTTGCTTGTATCGCCATCTCCGAAGTCAACATTCTGTCCCAGGATCTTTTTGGGATAATCCCGCAGTCTCATTATACCTTTTGTATAAACTTCACATACAAACTCATCAAGCTGTTTTTGATAAACAGGTCGCATCCTGATGGCATTAGCCATTATATCATTTGCAATATTTCCGCCTGATTGAACGATCACTTCTTCCATGGTAAAATCAACCGGGGAAATGGTAAAATCAAGAGAAATGTTTTTGTCTGTGATCGTAATGGTCTTTAAATCTCTTTTATAGCCAACATGCTGGGCAATGAGGGTATATGTACCAGGCGAAAGATGTAAAAAATAAACACCTTGATTATTACAGGAAGTGCCGCCTTTTTTATCCCTGATATATACTGAGGCATTGGGCATCGGATTTCCTTTATCATCTCTTACAATTCCGGATACCGTTTGAGAAATAGCAGTGAAAGAAAAAATAAAAAGAAATAATGAAAATAATATCTTCAGGAAGTTGGTCATTAAATACTTTTTTTAGGTGATGAGCGGAGGTAGCTTCCACTCATTGCAGCAAATCCGGCGATCAGGCCTCCGATAATTGCAGTTAAAAAAATTAATAGCCATTTTGATCCCCCTAAAGGTAAAAGCGATGCAATTTTAACTGCTAATACGCCATCATTTGCATTATCCATCCAGAAACTAAGCAAAAACCAAAGTAGGAATAATGCAAGAAATCCGGCCAGAAAAGCTTTACCTGCTTTTTGATGGATCAGTAAAGCTACAAGCAAGGCAACGATCGCAAAGAACCACCAAACAGAAATATATATTCCCGCTATAAAACTTAACAAGGCAGTCAATATTGTTGCAATTAAGAATTTCATTTTATTTTATGATTTCTGAAAGGTCATCTTCCATTTTACTTTTTTATCCAGTTTGTCACCTGCATGCATGAACCAGAGCTCATAATATTTCCCGGCAGCCCATTGATCAATAAAGGAATCATAATACCTGCTTCCGGGATTACCGTTTTGGCCACCAGGGTACACCCCATATGCTTCTACCCCATCTGTTAAATGAACGATCATTTTCCAGCTTGGACCATGACTATGCTGTGTTGCATTAATAATATGTGTGCCTCCCCCTATCGGTAATGATGCTCTCGCAAATGGCATGGCTGATGTTCTCAGTAAATGATAAACTGTAGTGTTCTTATGTTTGCCCCATACCAGTTTATCTTTTTTATCGTTTTCTAATAATACCGGATTTGCTTTTTTCAATGCAGTCGTAACAATGTCATTTAAGGTTTCTTTTTCTTGTGTTGTAATGTCATCAACATACTTAAAACTACTATCACGTAATAAAGCTTCAACCAATGTTCTTTCAGAGGGGTATAATCCTTTTGCCTTGCTTAATTCATCACTCCACACGAGCACTTCAATACTATCAAACCATGTTTGATATACGGTAGCTCCTTTTTCATTAAAATCATTTTTCAGATTCCAGTTACGAACGAGATCAAGCATCTTCTGTTCATCAGCTGATAGTTTTGTTGCATCAACATATTTCAACATCAAAGGCAGCATCATTTGGGCAAATGAATTATGATTTTCATTATGCAAATTCATCATATCCTGTGGCGTGATCTGCTGCATTTCACTTAACCGCATATTAATTGTATAACCGCGATAGAGATCATATTTTCCCGGGATAAAATAGGGATAAAGTGAATCGGCGGGCCGTTGATTTGCACTGCTTACAAAACCTCTAGCAGGATTTATTACATGCGGGTTCTCATCCATAGGTATATATCCCTGCCACATATAACTGCTATCATAACCCGGCATTACATACACACCTTGCCTATCCCACAGTGCTGGCATTCTGCCTTGTTGCCAAATGGCAATATCGCCACGTCTTGATGCAAATACCATATTTTGCGAGGGGCAAGTAAAAAATTGGATAGCATTTTTATAATCATCCAGATTTTTTGCCCTGTCAAGATGATACCACATCAGGAGTTCATTGGATGGATCATGTGCCGACCAGCGAACTGCCAGGTTCTTTTCTTTAAATGAAATAGTGTCTGCCGGAAAACTTTTATCATACATCACAGGCCCAAAAACTGTGTAGGCAATTGTATCAATAAAATCATGTTTGCCTTTTATTTTTATTCTTTCAGGACGCATCACTGCATCTTTCCAGGTACTGTCAAACCAGTATTGCCGGCGACTGTCATCTTTAAACTTTATATCATAATAATCCCGTACATCACGTTGTGAGTTTGTAAATCCAAATGCAACACTATCATTAAATCCTATTACAATGCCCGGGATACCCGGAAAGCTTACGCCATAAGCATTCATTGTTGAAGTGCTTATTTGCATTTCGTACCAGATAGACGGAAAAGAAAGTTCAAGATGTGGATCGTTGCATAAAATTGGCGAACCGCTTTTTGTTTTACTTCCAGCTACTGCCCAGTTGTTACTACCGTTATTGGGATCGGGCAGGTAAAGATCTGCAAGCTGCGGGGTTTCTTTTTTTGCTAAATAAACTGAATCTGCATCAACAGGTTTTACCGGAACAATTGATGGCTTTGGAAAAATTGTTCCATTAGGGATGATTGCACTCAATGAATCCGGCACTTGTGGGAAAAGAATTTTCAATTCATCATCACTAAAAAAACTTTTGGCATTTGTCATGGGCAGATCATCTACGCTGCCGGCCAGTGTCTCGGTCATTTGCTTAATGAATAGAGCAGATTTTAAATTTGTCCAGGGCTCGGGTTCGTAATTAAGCAATTTATATTCTATGGGCAGCTGGCTTTCTTTTAATGTATTGATGTATGCGTTTACACCGGCAGTATAGGCATCCATTAATTTTTTTGTAATCTCATTGGCTTCTATCTCTTTCAGCATATTCTCTGCGGCATAGATCATTCCTAATCTTCTTTTTGTTCTGTCATATGCCAATGCTTTATCTCCAATGATCTCACTTACACGGCCGGCAGCAGCATGCGTTTGAAATTCCATTTGCCACAACCTGAATTTTGCATGCAAATAACCTTGTACATAAGATGCATCGGCATCATCATCTGCAAAAACATGCGGTACTAACCGTTCATCTAAAAAAACCTCTGCTTTTCCATTTAAACCATCAAGATTCAGCGTACAGCTAAAATCATAGTCGGATGGCTCGGCATTTTGCCAGATACCGAATTGTGGACTTAAGAATTTTCCCAAAGGCATTGGCACCTTTTCACCCCATGGCCTGTTTAATGCATATATTAATCCGCCTGTAATTATAATTGAAACAAGAAAGGGAGCTACTCGCATAACCAATAAATAATGTGGGAAAATAAGAAAAAAACACTGACTTCATAAGCAGGACTGATATTAATCATTCATAATGTCATTTTCTTACAATTAATTTTAAGGAAGCTCAGTTCTTTATTTAAACCCACTCAAATTTTTTTTATGAAACCTCAATTTTTTACTGCCTTGTTGCTTGCTGTATTCCTGCTGGTGGCCTGCAATCAAAAAAAGCCCGTGGCCATCGAATCAAAACCCGGCATAGCTCCTATGGCATTAGTTCCTGAATCGCCGGATACATTATTATCTAATGGAAGACGAAATATATTTCTTGTTGGCCGTAGAGAATGGCCGGGGCTTTTTGTTGAACGATCTGTTTTTCCGCCGGGTTATCGTTCTAATCCTCATACGCATCCCGGCAATCTGAATATAACTGTGATCTCCGGAATATGTAATCTTGCATATACTAATAATCCTGATTCTGCTGCTATTACAAAAGTATATGGGCCGGGTAGTTTTATCATCATTCCTTTCAATCAACCGCATTTTGAATGGTTCACAGAAACAACTGTAATGGATATCACCGGTATTGGTCCCATGCAAACGATCAACCTGCCTATCGTCCATTCAAGCAAATAAACGATATCTTTCTTTTCCTTAATTTTAGTTTTAAACAAAAAACATGGTATTCATCATTTTTCTCGTCATCATTGTTCTATTGGTTCTTTGGTTAGTTAGTTTATACAACCGACTTGTAAGCTTACGCAACCGCAGGCAAAATGCATTTGCCGATATTGATGTACAACTTCGCCAGCGCCATGATCTTATTCCGCAAATTGTGGAAACTGTAAAAGGCTATGCAGCTCATGAACGCAATGTGCTTACTGCTATCACCGAAGCAAGATCGGCTGCAATGGCTGCAAAAACAATTGATGATAAAATTGTGGCTGAGCAACAATTGACTTCTGCGTTGCAGGGATTAAGAGTGCAGGTAGAAGCCTATCCCGATCTTAAAGCCAATCAGAATTTTTTGCAACTGCAGGAAGAATTAAGCGATATAGAAAATAAACTTGCCGCTTCAAGAAGATTCTTTAATGGAGCTACTACTGAATATAATAATGCAGTGGAAACTTTCCCCTCCAATCTTATCGCCAATAATTTTGGTTTTAAGAGAGAGATCATGTTTGATCTTGGCACAGAAGTGAGAACCAGGATGGAAGAACCACCACAGGTTAAATTTTAGATTTAAGATTTAATGAGATACGTCGGGCTTCACAGGCAGATACAACGAAATAACACCAATTCATTTCTTTTATTATTGGCATTTCCTGCATTATTGATGGGTATCTTTTATATCATCATTTACTTTATTGCAAAAGATAATGCATCGGAATATCCGGATGAGAACTACCCGGTTTCTATTGATCACAATTCAATGTTTCTTACAATCCTGCCTTTTATTCTCGTTGGCGTTGGCATCTGGTTTTTGATTGCCTGGGCCGGGCATGCGGCTTTTATTCGTTTAGCTACAGGGGCAAAACCCCTTGAACGAAAGGAGAACAAAAGGATTTACAATCTTGTTGAGAACCTCTGCATTTCACAGGGTATGAAAATGCCAATGATCAATATTATTGAAGATGATTCGCTGAATGCTTTTGCAAGCGGTATTGATGAAAGAAGCTATTCCGTTACTTTATCAAGAGGTATTATTAATAAATTAAATGATGAAGAACTTGAAGGAGTCATTGCACATGAGCTTTCACATATACGTAATCGTGATGTAAGAGTCCTGATCATCTCCATAATTTTTGTAGGCATATTTGCCTTTTTAGCTGAAATGGCATTCCGGAGCCTGCGATTTACCGGTGGGGGAAATAAAAAAGGAAAAGGTGGCGGCGCTGTCATACTTATAGCCATTGTTGTTACTGCCATTGCTTATCTCATTTCTATTTTATTGCGTTTTGGCATTAGCCGCAAAAGAGAATACCTGGCAGACGCCGGGGCCGCTGAAATGACAAAGAAACCATATGCTCTTGCCAGCGCATTGAAAAAAATTTCCTCCGATCCTTATATCGAAGCAGTAGAGAACCGCGATGTTGCACAATTATTTATTGATAACCCTACACCATCAACTCACAAGTCTGCATCATGGGATAATATGTTTGCTTCGCATCCGCCCATTCAGAAGCGGATCGAATTGTTGGAACAGTTTGTGTAAAAATTATTTCTTTCCTTCCACCATCGGTACAAAAGAAAAATTATCAAACACTTCTTCTTTTATTGCGCCTTTATCAAGTTTTGTAACCCGCTTCATTTGCTGTACTTCACCTGCGCCCAGTGGTAAAACCATCATGCCGCCAACTTTTAATTGTTCAAGAAGTTTAGGAGGGATTTCCGGCGCAGCTGCCGTTATTAAAATTTTATCAAAGGGAGCAAAAGTGGGCAGGCCTTCATAGCCATCACCATAAAAAAATTTTATGTTAGGGTACTTTTTTATAAAAGAGAATTCTTTGTTGTTATCAAATAATTTTTTTTGCCGCTCAATTGTGTATACCTGTGCGCCAAGCACTGCAAGCAGGCAAGCCTGGTAAACGCTGCCCGTTCCTATTTCTAAAATTTTTTCAAATGGTTTTACCTGTAAGAGAAAAGTTTGATAAGCGACCGTATAAGGCTGTGAGATGGTTTGACCCTCACCTATCGGGAAAGCCCTGTCTTCATATGCTACATCATCAAATGCAGAGTCCAGAAAGAAATGGCGGGGAATTTTATTGATCGCATCAAGTATCCGTTCATCGGTGATTCCTTTTTTTCGAATTCCATCTGTTAGCTTTTTCCGAAGTCCTTTATGCCGGTAAGTATCTTCTGTTGGTCTCATACGGGCCGCAATTTAAGCTAAGAGCTAAAGAAACAGTGCAAAACTTATGCTGAGTTTAGTAAGTTGATGAATTATTTTCTTTCGTACTTTTCAAAAAAAAATGTCATATGAAAAGAATTGCTATGCTTGGTTCAGGATTTATCGGCAGGTTTTATGCTGATGCACTGCAGGGTTATCGCAGTAAAGACAAAGTAGTAAGTATCTATTCCCGTCGTGAAGAGTCTGCAAAAAAATTTGCCGGCGATTATAAATGTGAACATTGGACAACAAATATGGAAGAAGCCATCGCTCATCCGGATGTTGATGTGGTATGTATCGCACTGCCAAATAATTTACACGAAGCGGCTGTCATGCTTTGTTGCAAACATAAAAAAGCTGTCATTACAACAAAACCACTTGGCAGAAATGGTGAAGAGGCGAAACGAATGCTGGAAGCGGTGGAAAAAGCTGGAATTTTTAATGGTTATTTAGAAGATCTCGTTTACACACCAAAATTTTTAAAAGCATTCGAAAGTGTAAAGAACGGTGCATTGGGAAGAATTCTTTGGGCCAAATCAAGAGAAACACATCCCGGGCCGCATAGCGATTGGTTCTGGGATCTTGAACAGGCAGGTGGCGGTTGCATTCTCGATCTTGGTTGTCATTGCGTAGAGATCACAAGAAGTTATATAGGAAAAGATATAAAGCCGGTGGAAGTAATGTGCTGGGCCGATACTCAGGTAAAACCTATCGATGCGGAGGATCATGCCATTGGTTTGGTGAAGTATGAGAATGGATCCATAGGACAATTTGAAGTAAGCTGGACATTCCGCGGCGGTCTTGACCTGCGTGATGAAGTGATGGGTACTGAAGGAACGATCTGGATAAATAGTTTTTTGCGTACAGGTTTTGAAATGTTCACCACCGGGAAAGGAGCAGATTATGTGGCAGAAAAAGCGGAAAGCAATACGGGTTGGTTATTTCCTGTTGGTGATGAATTGAATGAGCTTGGTTATAATCATATGTTCATGGATATGTTCAATGCCATTGAAAATAATAAAGCGCCAAAGGAAACTTTTTATGATGGCTATGTGGTGAATTGTATACTGGACGCTGCTTATCGTTCAGCTAAAACAAAACAATGGGAACCTGTAAAACTGGATGTATGGAGAGGAAGAACAGGTGTAACCAAAGAAAGTCATTTGACAGAGTATGACAGCGACAATTACCTGGTAAAAGAAGAGATGACACACTATGGCGCTAAAAAGGTAATTTTAAAAAATAAAAAAAGCGGAAAGATCTCGGAAAAAGTTCTTGAATGATCAATCACTTCTTCTGAATTGCTCTGGCTTCCAGGCCGGATGATTTTTAAATAAATGTATATGGAAAATACAGCAGCATTTGCAGGAACCATTCCGGCAAACTATGAAAAGTATCTTGGACCCTTTTTATTTGAACCTTATGCTCTCGATCTTGTTTCCCGTTTACAGGATAAAAAATACAATGATATTTTAGAGATCGCCTGTGGTACAGGTCGTGTAACAAAACATCTTGCAAAGTCGGTTAAGCATGATACTTTAACTGCAACTGATCTTAATCCTGATATGATCAGTATAGCAAAAAGTATAGTACATGATAAAAATATCAATTGGCTACAGGCTGATGCTTTAGAACTTCCTTTTGATGATAATTCATTTGATCTTGTAGTGATACAATTTGGAGTGATGTTTTTTCCTGACAGGCAAAAAGGATTACATGAAGCTTACCGGGTTTTAAAACAAGGAGGTAAATTAATTTTCAATACATGGGACAGAACTGAAAATGTTCCCGGTGTTTATGAAGGAAGAAATGTGATCGAAAGTTATTTTGAAGACAATCCCCCAAAGTTTTACAGCATCCCTTTTTCCATGTATGATGAAAAAGAATTGAGAGAATTACCAGCCAAAGCAGGATTTGAAAACGTAAAGGTTTCTTTGGTTAAAAAAGAAGGGTACAGTTCCTCCACTGCAGACCTTTCGGTTGGAATTGTTGAAGGCAATCCAATTTACCTGGCAATTATTGAAAAAGATCCGGCATTAGTGAGTAAGATCAGGGATCATGTAAAAAAAGTTTTAGTTGAGAAATACGGAGATTCTATAACGGTTCCTTTACAGGCATGGGTAGTGGAAGCCAGTAAATAAATACAAACGATTACATGAGACTTTGTCTGGTTTTTATTGTTGTTTTTTTCTTTTCATGCTCTCCAAAAGAAAAAAAATACAACACATGGGAAAATTATGGTGGTAACAAAGAGAACAATCATTACTCATCATTATCACAAATAGATACCAGTAATGTAAGCCAACTGCAACCCGCCTGGATATTTAATACCGGCGATGCGGATACAGCAAAATACTCGCAGATACAGTGTAACCCGATCATTATTGATTCGGTAATGTATTTCACTTCGCCTACACTAAAGCTTTATGCTGTGAATGCTGCTACCGGGAAAGAGATTTGGCAATTCAATCCTGATTCCTTGTTCCGGAATAACCAGTTCATGCACTTTATTTTAAATAATAACCGCGGAGTAACCTATTGGTCAGACGGACAAAATGATAAACGCATTCTGTATGTCGCCAGCTCTTATATACATTGTCTTGATGCAACAAACGGACAATTAGTAAAAAGTTTTGGCGATAGCGGCCTGGTTGATCTGCATAATGATCTGGGTCGTGAAGCCGGCGATCTTTTTGTAACAGCAACCTCACCGGGAATTATTTATAAAGACCTCTACATACTCGGATCAAGAGTTGATGAAGGAGCCGCTGCAGCCCCCGGGCATATCCGGGCATATGATGTACGAACAGGAAAGTTGCGCTGGATCTTCCATACTATTCCACAACCCGGGCAGGTTGGTTATGAAACATGGGAAGACCCGGAAGCTTATAAACATATTGGTGGGGCAAATAGCTGGAGTGGTTTAACACTTGATGAAACGAGAGGAATTGTATTTGCCCCGACGGGTTCAGCATCTTATGATTTTTATGGCGGAAAAAGAAAAGGACAAAATCTTTTCGCCAATTGCTTGCTTGCATTGGATGCAGAAACGGGAAAACGTAAATGGCATTTTCAATTCATACATCATGATCTCTGGGATTGGGATGTTCCCACTCCACCGGTTCTTGTTACTATAAAAAAAGATGGAAAGAAAATTGATGCTGTTGCACAGCTTACCAAACATGGAATGCTTTGGTTGTTTGAAAGGGAAACGGGCAAACCGATTTACCCGATCAACGAAGTACCTGTTGATACAGTATCAGAGTTAATTGGTGAAAAAGTTTGGCCCACGCAACCGATACCGACATTCAGTAAGCCATTTGTACGTCAATCATTCACGGCAAACGATATCAATCCTTATTTACCTGATTCATCAATTGCGAAATTGAAAAAAGAACTAGAAGGTTACCGGTATGGTAAAATGTTTATTCCGCCAGGAAAAAAACCTCATGTGGAATTACCGGGTTTTGATGGCGGCGCTGAATGGGGTGGCCCTGCCTATGATCCCGAAACCAATTTGCTTTATGTAAATGCAAATGAAATGGGGTGGGTAGTTACCATGGTTGATGTAAAAAATGAATTGACAACGATAAAAGAGAATTATGGGCAGGCAGGATTAAGGTTGTATCAGAAGTATTGTATCAGTTGTCATGGGGCTGATAGAAAAGGGACCGGAAATTTTCCAACACTGATAAATCTACAGGCAAGATATCGTGAGGCAGATATTGTTTCCCTCCTTTCAACAGGCAGAAGAATGATGCCCTCATTTAATTATATTTCTAAAGAAGAAAAAGATGCAATTACCAGTTACATACTTGAAAAAAAAGAAAATGAATTAAAAGAATTTATTCGTCCCCCTCAACCGCAGGATGAATATAGATATGTTCCGTATGTAATGGCAGGATATAATAAATTTTTAAGCCCGGAAGGTTACCCGGCAATTTCTCCGCCCTGGGGAACATTAACAGCAATTGATCTGAACAGTGGTGAACATATCTGGAAAACTACTTTGGGAGAATATCCTGAACTAAAAGCAAAAGGAATTCCTTCAACCGGAACAGAAAATTATGGCGGGCCCGTAGTAACTGCCGGTGGAGTTTTATTTATTGCTGCCGCAAGAGATAGTAAGATCAGGGCTTTCAATAAATACAACGGGAAACTGTTATGGGAATATGATCTGCCGGCGGCAGGATTTGCAACACCATCAGTTTACGAAGTAAATGGCAAACAATTTTTGGTGATATCTTGTGGCGGCGGAAAATTAAAAACAAAATCAGGTGATGCTTATATTGCCTTTGCATTACCTGATTAATTATAATGGATGCGCAATACTTCCCGCAGCTTTTCTTTCCGCAATAAAAATGGCGGTGAGAACAGTGATCAGTACAATACTATATTCAATTCCGTTTAGTGTTCTGCCTACAACAAACCAGCCGTTTTCCGCATGAACAGTTACAATTCCCGTAATGAGAATAATAATTTCACCCATGCAAAAAAATCTTACATAATATCTTAAGAACATCAATACGCCACCTATCAATTCAAATAAAGTAACAGCCCAGGCCAGGTAAAAGCCAAAAGGAAATCCTTTGCTGTTCAAAAATTCACCAAAGCCGGGAAGGGTATTATTGTAAATCCTTACTGCAGCATGAAGAATAAAGATCACTCCCATCATCATTCTCAATGCAGCGATGGAATAGTTTGGCCTGAATAGATTATCAATGCGCATGTAGTAAAAGAACGGGTTTACAATTTCATATCAGCAATGATCGCTTTAATTTTTTCATCCATTGCAGCATTTGTTCTGTCAAAATCACCAGCACTGTTCAGTTTTGAATTTACACTGAAATAAAATTTTATTTTAGGTTCCGTGCCGCTTGGCCGTGCACTTATTTTGCTGCCATCTTCCAATACAAATTGCAATACATTTGATTTGGGTAGCTTTATTTCCCACTCCTCTCCTGTTTTTAAATTCGTACCTTTTTTTAATTCATAATCCAATAGTTTCACCACATCTGAACCAGCCAGTATTTTGGGAGGATCATTCCTGAAGCAGGCCATCATATCAGCGATCTGTTGCTGGCCATCCATTCCTTTTTTGGTTATTGAAATAAGATGTTCTTTATAAAAACCATATTGCACATACAGGTCAATAAGTTTTGCAAATAAACTTCTGCCTTTGTCTTTTTCATAAGCTGCCATTTCACATAACAGGGCTACAGCACTGATAGCATCTTTATCCCGTACTTTATCGCCGATCATTAAACCATAGCTTTCTTCTCCACCTACCACGTAATGTTCCTTTCCTTCTTTTTCTCTTATCAGTTCAGCTATCCATTTAAAACCCGTCAATACATTATAGCAGTTAATATTGTTTTTCCTGGCAATGTCATCTATCAGATCGGTTGTCACAATGGTTTTTACCACCATGTCATTTGCCCTGGCAATGCCTTTTGCTTTTCTTGCTTCGATCATATAATTAAAAGCAAGAACGGCAGTTTGATTGCCATTTACCAAAACCCAATTGCCATGATGATCTTTTACACCTATACCTACCCTGTCACTATCAGGATCGGTTCCCAATAAAATATCAGCATCCAGTTCTTGTGCTTTTTTTAATCCAATGCTCATTGCTTCGCTTTCTTCCGGATTAGGATAAACAACAGTGGGAAAATCGCCGCTGATATTGGCTTGCTCCTCTACAATATGAACATTGGTAAATCCGAAACGCTCCAGCACTTTTGGTACCATGGTTATTCCTGTACCATGTATGGGAGTATATACAATTTTCAGGTCATGCTGTTTTTCGATCACTTCAGGATACACACTTAGTCCCTTTACCATTTCAATATAGGTATCATCCATTTCTTTACCGATGATCGTAATGTTCTTTTCACCGCCACTCCATTTCACATCATCTACTGATGCTATCTTCTCCACTTCTTTTATTACGTTCTTATCATGGGGTGGCACCAGTTGTCCGCCATCATTCCAATACGCTTTATATCCATTATACTCTTTTGGATTGTGTGATGCCGTGCATACAACACCGCCCTGGCATCCTAAATGGCGTATAGCAAAAGATAATTCCGGCGTTGGCCGCAAGGCTTCAAATAAAAATACTTTTATACCATTTGCGGCAAACACATTGGCTGTTGTCTCTGCAAAAAAGCGACTATTGTTCCTGCAATCATGTGCAATTGCCACACGAACCGGCCCGCCGGGATAGGTCTGCAATAAATAATTTGCAAAGCCCTGTGTGGCCATTCCTACGGTATATTTATTCATCCGGTTGGTACCTACTCCCATAATACCCCGTAAGCCTCCCGTGCCAAACTCGAGATTTTTGTAAAATGCTTCTGCCAGTTCTTTTGGATTTTCTGACTGCATTTTTTTGATGGCCGCTTTTGTTTCAGCATCAAAATTCCCGGTTAACCAGCTTGTTGATCTTTCTTGTATCACTGCTTCCATGCATAAAAATTTAGGCATGAAAGTTATTGAATTTATCAATTGAAACTGAAAAGCATAACTAAACGTATTTTTGTTGTTATGAAGTCAGCACCTGTGCAAAACTCATATTCTGTTGCGTCGCACTCTTGTACTCCAGCAATTCTATTCAGCATATTATTATTTACACTTTTCCAAACACCGGCTTTCAGCCAGGATAGTTTATTTAAAGCGCAATCAAATAAAAAAGGACGCATAACGCTGATAACAGGTTTAAATGTTATTGGCTATGGCACCTCAATCATCATTTTTAATAATACATGGTATAAAGACTATCCCAAAACCTCATTTCATACTTTTAATGATAGCAAGGAATGGTTGCAGATGGATAAGATCGGTCATGCATGGGCTGCTTATAATGCTGGCCGTGCATCAGCAGCTATGTGGAAATGGGCTGGTTTGTCCGATAAAAAAGCCACCTTGATAGGTGGACTAAGCAGTTCTGTTTATTTAACCGTTATCGAGATATTAGATGCACATTCTGCCAAATGGGGATGGAGTTGGGCCGATATGGGAGCCAATATTTTCGGCTCCGGGCTATTCATTGGTCAGCAATTAGGATGGCAGGAACAACGTATTCAATTCAAATTTTCATTTCATCGGAAAAATTATTCAGAACCAATGCTTAAGCAAAGGGCAAATGATCTGTTCGGAAATGGCTGGACAGAAAGAATGTTAAAAGATTATAATGGACAGATCTATTGGCTCAGTGTCAATCTTAAATCATTTTTTAAGGATTCAAATATTCCTTCCTGGTTAAATATTGCAATGGGCTATGGGGCTGAAGGAATGTTTGGAGGCTTTGAAAATAAATGGACAGATGGTGATCCGGGTTTCCCAATTGATAGAACGGATATAAAACGTTATCGTCAATGGTATTTGGCGCCGGATATTGATTTCAGCAAAATAAAAACAAACAGCAAGGCCGTTAAAGTTTTATTTGCTGTTTTAGATGCGTTTAAGTTTCCTGCGCCAAGTATTGAACTTTCAAATGGCAAGATCAAGCTAAATGCCTTAAGTTTTTAGTGATTATAAATTTAATAAGCTAATAAGGTAGTTTATAATTTGGTAAATGTTTCTATTAAGGTAATAAGGTGGGTAAAGAAAAACCCTAATAGTAAACCAACCAGCTAAAATTTTAACCTTATTGCCTTAAAAACTATTGTAGATAAGCTCCTGCAATGGAGTTTTCCTTTACTTCTACATAAATATGCTCCTGAATTGTAGTGGCAATTGACAGGCCAACATAATCAGGTCTTACCGGAAAGCTGGTATGTGTTCTTTCCACCAGCACCAATGTCTGAATTTTTTTAGGATGAGAATCAATAAAAGGTTTTAACGCATAAAGAAGTGTTTTACCGCTGTTGCTTACATCATCAATTACAATGATCACTTTATTATTGAAGTCAGCTTTTTTACTCAATGTAACATCGCCGGGTTTCTTTTTATCGAGAGTAATTGTGATAAGCTCAGCTTTAATGGAAGATATTTCTGCAAGCATTCTTTGTATTACTCTGGCTACCACACTCCCGCTTTCACTTATTCCTGCAAGAATGATCTCTTTCTCATCAGTATTGTTCTCTAAGATCTCAAATGCCATGCGACGCATCTTTTTTTCTGCAACTTCTTTTGTTAATACAAATTTTTTCTGATCAGCCATAAATAAACTCTTAAACCGTTAAACCATTAAACCTTTTAAACGCTTAATTTAGCAAATGTAATTGATTGACCATGCAAATCATTCAGCAAGTTTTATTCGTTCTTATTTCAGCCGTTGCTATCTGGCTTTTTACAAAAAAAGTAAAAGAGATCAGCCGGAATATCAGGCTAGGCCGTGAGGAAGATCTTACTGATAATAAAAGCCAGCGTTGGAAAAATGTTTTACTGCTTGCATTTGGCCAAAAAAAGATGTTCAGGAAGCCACTAGTGGCCATTCTGCATTTTTTTGTTTATGCCGGTTTTATCATCATCAATATTGAAGTGCTGGAAATTGTTTTAGACGGAATTTTTGGGACACATCGCCTGTTTGCCGCCCCGCTTGGAAGCTTATATACTTTTTTGATCAATGCGTTTGAAATTCTCGCTGTCCTTGTAATAGTTGCCTGTGTTGTTTTTTTAATAAGAAGAAATATCATTAAGCTTAAAAGATTTATCAGTCATGATCTTAATGGCTGGCCACGAAGTGATGCCAATTATATTTTGATCACTGAGATTATTTTGATGTTGCTGTTCCTTACACTCAACACAACTGACAGGGCTTTACAATTACAGCAACATGATCATTATACTGATACAGGAAGTTTCCTTGTCAGTGGCATGTTTTCTTCTTCCTTAACCTCCATCTCCACCTCATCCTTAATAGCACTTGAACGGGGAGCCTGGTGGTTGCACATTGCCGGCATCTTTGCATTTTTAAATTATCTGCCATACTCAAAGCACCTGCATATCATTCTTGCATTTCCGAATGCCTATTATGCAAGACTGCAACCGAAAGGTGAAATGAAAAATATGCCGGCTGTACAAAAAGAAGTTTTGTATGCAATGCAACCTGAGCTGGCACCTACTGATGCAGCGCCACCCCCAAACTTTGGCGCTAAAGATGTTTTTGATCTTAGCTGGAGAAATTTACTGGATGCATACAGTTGTACCGAATGTGGCCGTTGTTCTGCTGCTTGCCCTGCTACGCAAACAGGCAAGGCATTATCTCCAAGAAAAATAATGATGGATACCCGTGACAGGGCCGAAGCAGTTGGAAGAAATATAAATGCAAACAAAGAATTCAAAGATGATGGCAAAAAATTATTGCATGACTATATTACCGCAGAAGAGCTTTGGGCATGCACTACCTGCAATGCATGTGTACAGGAATGCCCGGTAGCCATCTCTCCTCTTGAGATCATTCTTGAATTGCGCCGTTCATTGGTGATGGAAGAAAGCAAAGCGCCACAGGAATGGAATGCAATGTTCAGCAATGTTGAAAATAATTTTGCTCCCTGGAAATTCTCACCTGATGAAAGGGATAAATGGGCTGAGGAAATGAATAATTAAAAATTAAGAGTGAATAACTTGATGTCATAAGAATTAACCCATAAAAAAAGTATCTTGCGGCCTGCAATTCTTTGAACATATTTATCAATGGATCTTCTAAAACGGCACGCAAAGTTTTATTTTCTTGCATTTCTTAAGCATGATCTTAAAGCGAGCATCACTGTCTTTTTTGTTGCTCTTCCTCTTTGTCTCGGTATTTCTTTAGCTTCCAATTCACCTCTTTATTCAGGATTGATCTCAGGTATCATTGGCGGTATTGTTGTTGGTCTTATCAGCCGGTCACATTTGAGTGTAAGCGGACCTGCTGCCGGTCTTACTGCTATTTGCGCTGCGGCTATTACTGAGTTGGGAAGCCTCCAGGTATTTTTTCTTTCCGTTGCTGTTGCAGGTATTATTCAAATACTGCTTGGAGTTTTAAAACTTGGCGGCTTTACACATTTTATTCCCTCCGCTGTTATCAAAGGCATGTTAGCGGCAATTGGAATTATCCTTATCACCAAACAGATCCCTTTATTGCTTGGTTATGATGAAGCATCCTTCTGGACCAAGGAGCTATTCAATATAATCACTTTTAAAAATGCTTTCAGCCATGTAAAAAATATTTACCAGCATATATCAAAAGGTGCAATCCTCATTGCTTTTGCATCACTTGCATTGCTTATTGTTTGGAAAAGAACGATGGCAAAGAAGCTTGCCGTTATCCCTACATCATTTGTAGTTGTCATGTTTGGAACATTACTGGCATTTCTATTTCAGCAATTCATTCCTGCACTTGCCTTAAAGCCGCAACAATTTGTAAACCTGCCTTCGAATATTTTCAGTGAAATAAAGTTGCCGGATTATCGGGCTGTTTTCAGCAATTCGAATATTTTATAAAATGCAGTCGTGATTTGTATTGTTGCTACACTGGAAACATTATTAAGTATTGAAGCAATTGATAAGATAGACCTCTATAATCGTGTTACACCTCAAAACCGTGAGTTGGTTGCACAGGGAACCGGCAATTTGCTTAGTGGCATTTTGGGTGGCCTTCCGATAACGGCAGTTATTGTAAGAAGCTCTGCCAATGCCGAAGCAGATGCAAGGACAAAACTTTCTGCGATCTTCCATGGTATTTGGTTAGTGGTTCTTGTATTTTTTGCAGCAGCATTATTAAACAGGATACCCTATTGTGTACTTGCTGTCATCCTTATCCGAACCGGTTATAACCTGGCAAAACCAAAAATGATCGCTGCGGTTTATAAATTGGGCAGAGAACAGTTTTTGCCATTTATTGTTACCATTATTGCTATGTTGTTTACTGACCTTCTTGTTGGCGTAGGTATTGGCATTGCTTATTCATGCTATTTTATTTTTAAAAATACCTACAAGGCTGGCTATACCCTGGAAACAAAAACAGAAGGGCATATCAAACATTATTATTTTAATCTTGCCATCAATGTAAGTTTTATTAATAAAAAAAGGATCAAGGATGAACTGGAAAACATCCCGAATTATTCAGTAGTTCATATAGAAGGATCACACAGTGTTTATATCGATTATGATGTTACTGAGATCATCAATGAATTTAAATCAAAAGCGCATCACAAACATATTGAACTTCATTTGTCAGGCATACCTGAAGTAGAGACCATTAGTGCACATTAGAAGTTTTTGTAACTTAGGTTTTATTTCTAAACCATAAACTAATTACTATGTACAAGCTTATCATTACATCATTCTGTTTATTTATTTCTTCGCTGTTATTTTCCCAATCAGAATTTGGCATCGAATACCAGCATGGCTTTGGTAAAGGTTATGGGTATAATAGTGTAGGTGGAATTTATGAGGGTTTCAGCAATACTGGCAAAAGCAGCTGGCAGGTTGGGCTTACCTATAATTTTTCCTCATCAACAGGCGGCAAAGAAGCATCAAAGGAAAGTGGTCTTGGATTGTTTGCGGGATATCGTTATGGTTTCAGTTATGGAACAAGCGGTAACCTCATCGGCGGAATAAGAACAACTTTCAATTTCAATAAAGATTCAAAAGGAGAAAAATCATCATCATTCCTTCCGTCAGTTGAACTTGGCTACCATTTAACTTTCAACAATTTTGGAAAAGGCGGTTTTGCTACACCCTCATTGGCTGTAGGCTATGAGATACCGATGGGCAGTGAAAGCAAGGAGGATTATGACGGAGCTTTATTCATTCCCCGGATTGCGGTTGGTTACAGATTCTGAATTTAATACCTGATGATCCTTTCTCCATTTCCTTTTCAAACTCTTGACTGGTCTTCATTGCCTAAAGAAGAACACAGAGGAGAGGCTGGCATTGCCTATTGGCAAACTTTTCATATGAACAATATTCGTATCCGGAAAGTTGAATACTCTCCCGGATATAAAGCCGACCATTGGTGCAGCAAAGGTCATATCATTCTTTGCACGGAAGGAGAAATGGACACAGAGCTTGAAGATGGCCGAATTATGAATCTGAAAGCAGGTATGACCTATTTTGTTGGTGATAATTGTGAGGCGCATCATACTTCATCAAAAGGCGGTTGCAAGCTTTTTATCGTTGATTAAATAGAAAATAATTCTCCGGCAAAAGCGTTTCTCAATCATGAAATGCTTTATTCTTTTACTCTTATCCTCAATCTTAACCTTAACCTCCTTTTCTCAATGGGAACTTGGAGCAGATTATTCAAAACCGATCGGTAAAGGGTATAAGAGCAATATCGCCGGTTTGCATTATGAGAACTTCAACAATAAAATAGGTTTTAGTGTTGGCCTCACTTATCATTTTGCTCCACGGGATGCTTATGGTGGATTTAAAGGTTATGGCTTGTTTGCCGGGCTTAGGAATTATTTTGGAAACAATGTAAAAGGCAACGCCGCATTTGTTGGATTAAGATTATTATTTGCATTAGAAAATTTTGAAGGCAAAACAAGTTTAGGAAGCCTGATGTTTACTCCAAGTGCTGAAGCCGGTTATCATTTTGTTTTTGGCAAACATATTTTCACCACTCCATCTATCGGCTATGGCTACCAGATAAAGATCACCAAAGAATATAATTCAAGAAACGATGATGTAGGCGGAAGGATCATTCCCGGACTTTCTGCCGGCTATAGATTCTGAGACAGTGACGTCTGATGTCCGAAGTCGGAAGTATGAATGATTGCCTATTGCTGACTGTCGACTGCGAACTCCTGACTCCCGACTACTAACTACCAACTCATGACTTCTTTCTATTGAACCAATACCACATCGGTAAGCCAGTCAGCATTAAGATCAAACCATAAGTAGCTTCAACAGGTCTTGTATAAATAGTATTGATAAAAAGCCCTGCAGAGATCAATATTACAATCGCAGGAACGATCGGGTAACCCCAAACTTTATACGGCCTTGGTGCATCCGGCATTTTTTTTCGGAGAATAAAAACTCCCAATGCAGTGGCTCCATAAAAAACAAATACGGCAAATATGATCATATCAGTAAGCTGATCAAATGTTCCCGATAACACAAGTATGCAAGCCCATACAGATTGATACCATAATGAATTGCCCGGTACATTGAATGCATTCAGTTTTGCCACTTTTTTAAAGAACAATCCTTCTTTTGCCATTGCATAATATATCCTGCAGCTTGAAATGATCGTAACGTGAGTGCATCCAAGCGTTGTAATAGCAATAAGAATAGCACTAAATATTTCACCATTTCTTCCCCAAAAAGATTTTACCGCTTCAATTGCGGCAATTTTATTACCGGCAACATTCACTTCCTCCAAAGTTGAAATTGGCAGCAATGACAAGTAAGCGGTGTTTACCAATAAATACAAGGTAATAACAATAAATACACCTATTGCAATTCCTCTTGGAATATTTTTATTCGCATTCTTTGCTTCACCACCGACGAAACCGACAGATGCCCAACCCTGGTAAGCCCAGAATGCAGCAAGCATCGCAGTGAACATGGCGCTGAAAGTAACCGGTTTATTATTGGTTGTTTCCATTATAAATGCACGGCTGATATCTGATTCTTTACTGGCAAATCCAAAAACAATTATTGTAAATAATCCTGCAAAAACCAATAATAAAATTCCTGTGCCCATCCAGGCGCCGGTTTTTAAACCAAAATTGTTTATCGCTGTAAGCAATAAAATGAGAACAATAGCAACAAACTTTACATTGAAATTTTCAAATGGATAAAATTGGCCGGCAATATTAAAATCTGCCAAAGATGTAAGCAATGGAGGAAAATGAATAAGATTATGCAGTGATTGTGAGAAAACATAAGCAAGTGAAGAGATGGCAGCAGTTTGTATTATGGTAAACGTTGACCAACCAAATTGAAATGCAAAAAATTTATTATAGATCTTTTTGTAATACGCATAATCGCCACCGGTATCGGCAAGCAGGCCAGCTACCTCAGCATAACTTAATGCACCAAATAAACTGATGATACCGCCAATAACCCAGGCGATCAATACCCAGCCTGATGAATGAAGCTCTGCGGCCATGGGCGCCACTTTTTTATACACACCGGAACCAAGAATATTTCCAATAACAAAAACAATTATTAATTGTAAGCCGAGAGAACGGTTGAGTTGTTGTGAGGGCATTGCCTATTTTTTAAAGATCATATTGTACAGTTGGAAAAGCCCGGCTAAAATAAAAACAATCCCCATGAATACATTTAATTTCCTGTTAGTTGTTTTCATTTTATTGATGATCCATTTACCTCCATGAATATAAACGGCCAACCCGGCCATGGAACCAAGACCTGCCCCCGCTGTAAATAAATTAAATTGTATTGTAGTTGGCGACAACAGCTTACTGTCTATTAACTGTGTACTCCAGATAAACCAGAATGGAATTTGTGCAGGATTCACACCGCTTACTATTATGCCTAATAAAAAGCGATTCATTTTATTATTGATCAATAACCCTTTATTTTTTGCACTTGTTTGTTTGCGGGCAAGTACAAATGCCAGTATCCCCAAACCAATAAACACTACTGCTGTTATCCAACCCATGATGTTGAATACGCCTTTGTGCTCCACAACCCAATCCATACCTGTTAAAGCAAGCCGGAGATAAATAATTTCAATAATAACGATTCCGAATCCATATTTCCAGGCACTTTTGATATTTTCCTGTACACTGATCTGCGTGGCTGTAAGATTCATATTACCCAGGGGTAATTGCCCGAGAAAACTGATAAGTGAGCCAATAAAAAAAACTTTTACCAATTCCATATCTTATAAACTCAATGCAAGATCCTTTTTTTGTAACTCTTTAAAATCTTTTTGTAATTGTTTTCTGAAACGGCTTGCTTTTTTATAATTCCAATACGCAACACCATTCTTATTATTGATCTTTCCTATACGGTACATATCACGCCAATGACTGGCAATTACACGTAAAGCTTTTCCATAACTCATGCCACAATCATAAATATGATTTGGCTCTGCCCCTGCCCCATTGTATTCCAGTATGCTGATGTTTTTTCCCTGTTTCAGGTCTTCTACAGATGTACACTTAAGATCATAACGGCCGTAAAAAAAATATTTTGATTCACTATTGAGTTTATCAAAAACATCATTCAGTTGCTGATCGATCTCTGCATGCAGGTTGATGAATCTTGCGCCCCGGTTATGATTTCCGGCCACACTTAGATAATAATTCTCTCCTTCTTTTGGAATGCTTAACCAATTTGAAGCATGTTTCTTTTTCATTTCTGTTAACCGATGCTGTGCTTTTGGATGTTCATTTACCAATTGCTCCAGGGTTTTTTTTCCATCGCCTGTCACATGCAAATAATCTTTTAAGATAAAACCGGTCACTTTGCCTTTTGTTTGACCAGGATAGCGGATATAAAAAACACTGAACTCCATTGGCAGATCAACAAATGTTTGAATGATATAATTTATACCGGCTATGCTATGATAGCGGCTCAACTCTTCTTCATTCTCAATTACACGAAACAAAACACCCTGCATGCCTTCATCTGGTTTTACTACAAAGGGATAAACAAAATTATTGGCTGCTAATTCTTTTTTTATTTGCTCCATTGTACAGGAAGGCCTGATCAAAATAGTTGTTGGGTAAGAACCATGCGGCAGTTGCTTATACATCTCCATTTTGCTGCCGGCTTCAAATCCGCCGAAAAGTAAAGTGGGGTTAGTGGGAGTAAAAAAATAAAGTGATCTTGCTTTTACACTATAGTATATCCAAACGAAACCAAGCGGGGCATATATCAAATCGAAGGGCCATAATTCCCAATTAAAAACTTTCTTAAAAAATTTCTTCATATCAAATACATTCTGTTGCGGCCGACCGGGAAACTTTTGCCATGCACCAAACCGTATTCTGGCCTTGCGAATGTACAAACTATGATGTAAGAAGTGTTAATGACAACAATAAATGGCTATTCAATTTTTCTTTGCAAAAATCGAAAGCTCAACAGAAACATCATCTGATAGGGAAAAGCTTTTTCCCCCTACGCCAAATTCTCTCCTGTCGAGTTTAAAATCCCCTTCGAAAAGAATTCCGCCATCTTTGCTGGTATGTTTAAAGGGAAAGCTGATCACTTTAGAAACGTTTTTTATTGTAATAATGCCAAACATGTACAGATAATCCGCTTTATTGGTTGTAGTGATCTTGGTTGATCTGAAACTGATCCGGGGATATTTTTCAACATCAAAATATTCCGCTTTTCTTAAATGATTGTCTCTTGCTTCAATATCAGTATCTACTGTTTTTGCATCAACGCTTATAGTAAAACTGGCACCGGCAAGATTTGAAGGATCGAATAGTATGCTGCCGCCCAGTCCTTCAAAAGTGCCCCCTGTATTAATGCCGAAATTTTTTATCACAAAGTAAACCTTGGAACCGGCATCAGTAGGTGTATAGGACTGGCTGAAAGAAAATAATGAAATGAACAGGGTAAATAGTGTAAAATTTCTTTTCAGGAACATAACTAATCGTTTGCTTATTGTTGGTTAGAACGCTTTTTTATTATGAAACGTTGCTTTTCAAAATAAAAAAATTGCCTTTAACAAAATAATAATGGTACAGCGCTTTTTTTGGCCATCAATCATATTTTTCAAGTAGTCTGAAATGTTTTTTTGAATTTCTCAGAAAATCTCTTCCTTTTTTAAAAGGCCAGTAAGGAGTGCCATTTTCATGATTATACCTGCTGATGGCATAGAGTACTTTCCAGTGTTTCAGGATTTCGCGGTAGGCCTGCCAGATGCTTAATCCTGCATCATAAATATGATTGGGTTCTGCACCGCAACCATTGAATTCAAGGATCGAATAATTCTTTCCTTCTTTAAGATCTTCTATTGATGTGCATTTAATATCATAACGGCCATAATAAAATTTATCAGTATAATGACTGAGATCGTCAAAAACCTTAAGCAATTTTTCATCCACCAGGTGATGCAGGTCTATAAACCTGGCCCCGCGGTTATGATTGCCTGCATAAGAAAGATAAAAATGCTGATCTTTTTTCAATACCCTGTTAAGCCGGTGCTCATGGCGGTGTTTCATCTCCTCCAGCCGGTATTTGGCCCGGGGATGCTGTAAAATCAATTCCCATAAAGTTGACTTACCATCACCATAAACTTCCAGGAGCTCTTTTTGTATCAGGCCGCTTATGGTTCCTTTCATTTGTGCGGGATGGCGATAGTAAAAAACGCTAAGCTCCACCGGCATATCGATCAATTCCTGCACGATATATTCAACAGGGATCCTTTCATGATATTTTTTTAACTGGTCATCATTATCAATTCTTCTGAAGAGGATCCCTTTCATACCCACATCCGGTTTTACGATAAAAGGATATGAAAAACCATTTTCATGTATCTTTTTTTTTACTTCTTCAAAAGAAAGATCATGAAGTATGTAAATTGTTTTGGGGTATGAGTTTGGTGGTAACTGATCATACATTTCTTTTTTGCTTTCTCCTTCAAAACCGCCAAATGTGATAGTAGGATTTGATGAGCTAAAGAACCAAAGTGATCTTGCTTTCAGGCAATACCAAAACCATACAAATCCAATGGGAGCATACAGCACATAGAAGGGCCACAATTCCCAATTCGTGATCGTTGAAAAAAACTTTTTAACATTCATTTGTAGCTGGCAAAAATATGCTTTGAATGGCAGTAACTCATTTTTGCATACTGGTATTTTCGGCTTATTTTTAAAATTTAAAACTGACTCTAATGAGAAAATTACCGTTACTCATCCTTGTTGTTTTCTTTTTTTCTTCTTTCACAGTTCATCATGATACAAATGTTTTACCGGCAACACTGTCTTCATCAGTACATACTTTGCAAAAGGATCCTTTACCAGCAGACAGGCTGGTAAAGATGAAAATAAAAGAAGCCGAAAAAATCCTTGGAAGAAAATTTACATTAAAAGAAAAGCTAGCTTTCAAGATCGCACAGCTAAAGCTTAAAAAAGAACTGAAAGCAAAAGCTGAAGGTAGATCATCGAAAGGTCAAACCGCATTTATCCTTTCATTGATCGGGTTATGCCTTTTAGTAATTCCGTACGCAAGCATTGCATCAATACCCTTAGCTATTATTGGTTTGGTAATGGGTGCCCAGGCAAAAAAAGAAAATCCTGATGACCGAAAAGCGCAAACAGCTATCATATTAAGCATAATTACTCTTGGATTGATCGTTCTTGCTGTTCTGCTTGTTATTGCTATATTAGCATCCGGTGGCTTTTGGGTGTACTAAAAATATTCAAGATCATTTTTTATGAAATTTAAATTGGTATTCGCATCACTGCTTATGTTTTGCTTTATTTATGGTCAGTCGACAACACATATTTCCATTCACTCAAATGAGAAAACAGTAATTAAAAAAAACAACGGTATTAATGATCACTATATTGTTTCGGCAAAACAAGTGAGGATAAGGGATATAGAAAAAATAACAGGAAGAAAGCTGACACTGAAACAAAAGATCGCTTTTAAGATATACCAATGGAAATTGATCAAAGAAGCAAAAAAGATCAATAAGGACCGCACATCAAAACGATCCACCGCAGCGCTGGTGTTAAGTATATTAAGCCTGGCATCAATTATACTTTTTCCTTTGTCAGTTCTATTGGCTGTTATTAGTATCATACTTGCCTCACGATCTATAAAAGAGAATTACGAGGATAAAAGAGCAAAAACGGCAATGACACTTTCTATACTTGCCCTGGGAATTGTTATTGTAGGGCTGCTTGCTTATGGCGTTCTTTTTTCTGATGGAGCATTTAAAATTTTTATTATTAATTAATAAATGAAAGTACCAGTAGTAGCTGAACTATTTGCCCAGGGCAAACAACCCGAAATCCTGTTTTGGGTGGGTTGCGCCGGCAGTTTTGATCAGCGGGCACAAAAGATCACTAAAGCATTTGTTACTATTCTTAATAAGATCGGCATCAGCTATGCGATCCTTGGTAAAGAAGAGATGTGTACGGGTGACCCGGTACGGCGGGCAGGTAATGAATTCATGTTTCAAATGATGGCGTACCAGAATATTCAAACCTTGAATAATTATGGTATAAAAAAACTGGTGACTGCCTGTCCACATTGCTTTAATATATTCAAAAACGAGTATCCTGCACTTGGTGGCAATTATGAAGTGATACATCATGCTGTTTTCCTGCAGCAATTGATCGATGAAGGAAAAATAATATTAAAAGATGCCGGTACATTCCGGGGAAAGAAGATCACTTATCATGATAGTTGTTATCTCGGCAGGGCAAATGATATATATGAAGCCCCAAGAAAAGTGTTAGAAGCTTTTGATGCAGAGCTTATAGAAATGAAAAGATGCCGTTCAAACGGACTTTGTTGTGGTGCCGGCGGAGCACAAATGTTCAAAGAAGAAGAAAAAGGGACAATACGAGTAAACATCGAAAGAAGCCATGAAGCGATCGGTACGGGTGCAAACATTATTGCTGCTGCTTGCCCGTTTTGCAATACCATGCTTACTGATGGCGTTAAGCTTGCAGAAAAAGAAGATTCCGTTAAAGTGCTTGACATTGCAGAATTAGTTGCCGCATCTTTGGCTTAATTTTGCTGTATGAATTTTGAATACAAACATCTTCTTGATAAAACGTTTTCTTCCCAAAGCCGTGTTTGGATCTATCAAAGCAGCAGGCTGTTTACCATTTCAGAAGCCCTTGAAATTGAAGAACTGTTAACTGATTTTACAGGTAAATGGTTAAGTCATGGCATACCTGTAAAAGGTGCAGGTCATTTATTCTTTGGACAATTCATTGTTTTAATGGCGGATGAGCAGGCAACCGGTGTAAGTGGTTGCAGCACGGATAGTTCGGTAAGGTTAATAAAGGATATGGAAAAGAAATTTAGTGTAAACATGTTTGACAGGACTACACTTGCATTTATTGTGAAAGATCGTATTCAATTACTTCCGCTTTCCCAACTTCAATATGCATTTGATAATGGATTCATTAATTCTCATACCATATACTTCAACAACATTGTACAGACCAAAGAGGAGCTGGAAAATAACTGGCTCATTCCGATCAAAGATAGCTGGCTATCGAAAAAAATCATTGTAAACGTATAGAATGAAACTCGTAACTTAAGGCTACCATGCGGAAATAGCTCACCTGGTAGAGCGACAGCTTCCCAAGCTGTAGGTAGCGGGTTCGAGTCCCGTTTTCCGCTCATTACGAAAACCGCTAACTGCATATGAAGCTTCGGCACTTCATATTATTCTTATTTATTTTATTGAATAGTCATTATTCTGCATTTACTCAACAAAAAAAGATTGACTCACTTATTAATGAGTATCGTTTATTAGCGCAAAGACCTAATTCGTTTTCAAATGATACCAATAAAATAAAACTTTTGAATGCACTTGTATGGCGAATGTCAAATTACACTGAAAAACTTGATTCAGCATCTCAATTTGCCGACGACGCATTAATGATAGCAAACAAAGTAAACTGGCCAAGAGGACAAGTGGAATCAAATTCTGGTAAGGCAAAAGTTTTGAGAAATCAGAATAAGCATGATGAAGCGATAAGCTATTATCAGAAAGCTGCAGCAAAAGCAAAAGAACAAAATGAAAAAGACTGGACCGCTACTGCACTTTATTTTGCAGGACAGATATTTTATGACCAGGGCAGCTACCCTATTGCTCTTGATCATTTTTTACAGGCACTTCAACTGAATGAAGAAACATCTAATAAATCTGATATAGCCCGTGACCTCACATACATTGGAAAGCTTTATGCCGAAATAGATGATTATGAAAATGCATTGAACTACCAATTACAGGCACTGAAGATATTCCAGGAATTAAATAATAAGATCTGGGTAGCAATTAATATGCAGGATGTAGCTACTATTTATAAAAAGTCAAAAAATTTCCCTAAAGCATTGGAGTATTATTCGAAGGTTCTTGATCTTCAAAAAGGAAATATTTATTCCACATTCGGCACTTACATAGATATTGGCAATGTTTATAATATGCAATCTGATGAAAATCCAAAAGGACAGCCTGATACAGCCTGGGATAGATCAATGGAATATTATTCTAAAGGATTGCAAACAGCTCTTCAATTGAAAGCTGATTATGCAGCTGCCGGAGCTTTAAATGGTATGGGTTGGCTGTATTTGAAAAAGAGTAAACTAAAAGAAGCAGATACTGCTTTGCACAAAGCATTGAATTTTTTATTAAAAGAAAAGGATCCTGAAGGCCTGAGAGATTCTTATTATAATTTAAGCATGCTTGATAGCCTGAAAGGCAACTGGAAGGGCTCACTTCAATATTATAAACTTTATACTGCTATTAATGATAGCCTGTTCAACAGGAGAAAAGGAAATGAACTTGCAAGATTACAGATCAAACATGTCACTGATAAAAAACAGGAAGAAATAGCAATATTGAATAAGGACAATGAATTAAAAGACCTGCGGATAGCAAAACAACAAAAAAATATTTTACTTATCATTTTAACGGCTATGATCCTCATACTTGCTGGTGGTGGTTATATTTATTACAGAAATAAAAAAATAAAACAGGAAGCCTTGAGACAGATCAGCGAAGCAAAATTGGCTTCGCTAAAATCATTAATGGACAAACATTTTATTTTTAGCTCCCTTCATTCCATTGATACTTTCCTTATGAATAATGATTCAGAAGCTGCCAGTGATTATTTGGTTAAATACTCAAAACTGATTCGATCTATCCTTGAAATGTCGAACCAGGCCGAAGTTAGGATTGAAGAAGAAGTTTCTCTTTGCAAGTCTTATCTTGACATGGAAAAAATAAGACTTGATAATGCTTTTGAGTATGAATTTTCGATTGATGGTACAATCTCAATGCAGCAGACATTGTTCCCTTCTATGCTGTTACAGCCTTTGGTAGAAAATGCGGTAAAGCATGGCATTGGTTCTTTAATAGCAGAGAATTCCAATAAAAAAGGATTGATCAAAATTGACATTGCAAGAGAAAAAGATAAACTTATATGTTCGGTGACTGATAATGGCAAAGGTTTGCAATTTTCGGGAAATACTTCAAAGAGTCATCGTTCTTATTCAGGCAAGGGCATCATTGAAAGAGTGAAAGTGTATAATAGTCTTCGAAAGAACAGAGCTTCATTTCTTTTAAAGGATAATAATCCCGGTGTAAAGGCAATACTAACTTTACCTTATCTTGTAAGAAAGCAATCCATTGCTGTATGAATGCAACTGTATCTGCAATAATTGTGGACGATATGAAAATTCACCAGGAAGCTTTGAAAAAAAAGCTAAGCATTTATTGTCCTGAAGTGAAAGTAGAAGCTGAATGCAGTACTATACAGGAAGCAACTTCTGCAGTAGAAAAATTTAAACCTGCCATAGTTTTTCTTGACATAGAATTAGGAACTCAAAATGGTTTTGAGCTTTTAAAGCAATTAGATGAATATAATTTCAGGGTGATCTTTGTTTCTGCTTATAGCTCACAAGAAAATTTATTGAGAGCCATTAAAGTTAGTGCAGCAGGATTTGTTACAAAGCCGATTGATAAAGATGAATTGATATTAGCTGTGCAAAAAGTGGTTAGAGATAATAACGAAGAAAATTCTTCATCGTCTATAAAAACCCTTGTACATAATCTTGCCGAGGAACATCCTCAATTGCAAATGATATTGGTTTCTAATAAAACAGATGGTGAAAAACAATTAAAGATCGGAGATATTGTTTTTGTAGAATCGGAAAATACAAAAGTGCATTTCAGATTGCATGATCAAAGGTCATTTAGCACTACAGGTTCACTTTCTGATTATGAAGAATTGTTGCGACCTTACGAGTTTTACAGGATACAACGCAGCTATCTTATCAATATCAATTATGTTGACAGGGTTATAAGACATCAGAAAGATATAATCATGCAGCATTATCCCGAAATTGAGATGAGTGCATCAAGAGATAAAGGACTTTGGAATAATTTTCTGGATGCTTGGGAAAGAAAAGCGATCAACCCCTGATGAATACACCTTTTTGTATCCGGTTTTCAATCTTCCCTATGTATTTCTCAAGCCAGAACTGGCATTTCACAAATCATATCCGTAGCCGCTTTTTACTGGTTGTATTTTTAATTAAGAAAAAAATTATTTTATGAAAAAGATATTTTCCCTGCTGTTGGTAATCTTCAGCTTTTGGACGATCTCAAATATGACAGGCTGTAACACAGCTTCAGAAAAAACAGAAGAAACTAAGAATGTCACCCCCGATCTGACAAATGATCTGCGCAGCAAAGTTCCCGAAGAAAATGTAAAAGGATTTGAAGAAGTAATTGCGCAGGCAAAAGATGATCCCGGTGTTACACAATTGCTGGGTACATACGCATTTCTCAATCGCCACCTTGAATTGGCCGCATGGTGTTATTCAAAAGTTGCTGAGAAAAAACCTGATGATGCGGTAAATCTTTCTAATCTCGGGTTAGTGCTGCATGAAATGTACCAGGCAGGAAAAGAAAATAAGGATTCAGCATTATTACAAAAAAGTATTGATCTGCTTGGTGAAGCAGTAAAAACAGATCCAAAAAATGCTTCAGCCAATAATAATCTTGGATATGCGCTGTATAAAAGATACCTGGAGAAAAAAGCAGAAGAGGATATTCTGAAAGCTGAAGAACATTTGAACAAAGCAGTAGCGTTGGACCCAGAAAACATAAAAGCATTAAGTCATCTTGCTGAAGTGCTGGCTGCACGAAATAAAAGAGCAGAAGCTATTGCTATTTTGAATAAAGTGCATCGCATAAATCCCATTAACATTGTTTTTTACAATTCAATTACTAATCTCGAAAATATTTATAAGGAAGCAAAACCAGACCGTAGCTATTGCGACAGCATTAATTTTAATTGTGAAAAATGCAAAGGCGGAATTATTGGAGGGCTTGAATATGTAACCTGTGAAATGGAACAACAAAGTGCAATATTGGCTTGCAGAGATGGAAAACCTTTTGCTGAATTTTATAAATGCAGCCAGGCAAGCGATTATCCTTTTTTAATACCCGGACTTCATTCAGGAGTTACTATTCTCACTCCTTTTGGGAAACTTTCGATCATGCTTCATGGCGATGGTACTGTTTCTTATAATTTAGAAATTCAAAATGTAGCCAAATTGCCCGATGGAGTTAAGTTGGGTGTACAGGGAACTTATGATCCTTCTTCGGGGCAATCCGATGCGCAGTTTAATGCTAATGTAGCTGTAAACTTATTTGGGAGAGGCGATGCTACCAGCATTCTGAATAAACTGGATCTTAATCCCGCGTCATCAAAAATTACATATAATATCAGTACAGGCGAAACCAAACTGCAGGCAGAATCTTATGGTGTTACCCTTACTAATTAATCTTATAATTTACCATTATGAAAAAAATAGTAAGATCTTTTCTTTTGATCTCAATTGCCTGCAATACTGCAGCAGCACAAAATGACAGAGATTTTGCAGATTTTGAAACAGATATTATTCTTCAAAAACTTTTTGATGCAACAGCCGTTAATACCGGTATTGCAGAATGGAAGCCTAATTTTGCTGAAAGATTGTATTTAAATACTTCCGCAAATGGGTACAGTTATACAACGATCGATACAATAATTCGCTTCAAAGTAAAAACTGAGCTTGCTGTTATTGTATTTCATACATATGCTACAAAAGAGCTGGCGACTTGTGATACATGCTCAAAACTTATAAGTATTTCCATCTTTGAGAAAAAAGATGACAGCAAATGGACTATGAGAGCTTTTAATAAAATCACAACTAAATACATGCAGCCAGGAAAAGTGTATAATTACAGGCTTGTAAAGATCAATAGCCTGGATATTTATGCACTTGCATTTAATATTGAAACGGGGCTTAACGGAGGCTTGCTTTTATATCGTGATCTTTATTTATACAATATTTACAATCCGGATTATTATGATATCAATCTTGCATTGTCTGCCGTGCTTTATTATTCTAATAAAGAAAATTCAAATAAAAAGATGCATTACAGCTATTCATCAGATGTAAAATTTATACCACGCACCAGCTGGTATGGAATAGAAATTACCACCAAGGGCATGATGCCTGATTTTAATGGCACCGGTTTATCGCCCTATAATGCTAAAACAACATATTTCTTTGATCAGTCATTCATGGCCTATGCAACTAAATAACAAACTTTTACAATACGTTATTTTTGGTGTACTGCTATTTGTTAGTAGCCTATCATTTTCACAATCAGAAAATAATTTTGGAACCAAAGATTGGATCAGTGATGGCTTCGAAGGAAGCGTATACGCTTTACCAATTAATACACAGAAGCTTCCTGTATTTGATACGATGAAACCAATCGGAAAGATCTATATAAAAGAACTTAACGTGTCTACCCGTAGCTGGACAAATGGGTTTTCCGGAGTTACAGACAGGTTTGAGTGGTTTGCAATTGACTATAATGGAAAATTTAAAGTGAAAAAAGTAGGTCGTTACAATTTTACTTTAGTAAGTGATGATGGTTCAAGACTTTTTATTGATGATAGTCTGATAGTAGACAATGATGGGATACATGGACCGGCCAGGAAAACCGGGACCATTGAGCTGAATACTTCACCGCATAGTTTAAGGGTTCAATATTTCCAGGGACCAAGAACACAAATTGCTTTGTAGCTTTATGGAAATCTTGAAAATGAGAAACTGGAAGTTTTTCCAGGAAACAGCTTTGTTTTATTTACCCCCAAGGCAGAAACAGGAAAAAATAGCTTTTTTATTTGGGGTATTTTATTATTGGCGGTACTCTTTGTTTTATTTTTTATCTGGCAGCGTCGGAAAAAAGAAAAGAAACCGCCTGCTGCGGCTTAAATGGTATCATTTAGACTAAATATCCAATTTATCATTATAGATGCCATAGTTCAGGTTGCAGAATTCTAAATCTGCTTTAATAATTCTCTTCTCTTCTTTTACAGTTTCCCTATTTAATGCAACAGATCTCAAATAAGCCTGAAAATGGCTCTTGGGTAAAAGTATTTTTAATCAGTAATATTTTATTAACCAAAAAACTATTAATATGAAAAAGATCTATTTGATTTTAATGCTTGGCTTATTTAGCCAGCAGATTTATTCACAACGTATTCCCGATCCGAATAATACATATGGTCCGGGAACAACAACAAATACCAGCACATCTACTAATCCCGATACGTTTATTCCTGAAACAAAAACTGATTACCAGGACGCCAACGGGACTACAAGACAAGAAACAATTAAAACAAAAGATCATGATGGCAATAATGTAACTAAAGAAAAATTTTATGATAAAACAGGTAAGCTGGAAAAGGAAACTGAATCAAGAACAGACCCCAAAACAGGAAGAGTAGTTTTTTCCGAAGAAAAAAAATATGGCTATGGCGGCAAAGTGATACAAGCCAGCAAATTTGCTCATGAAAACGGTAAATACTTTTTTTACGATTACGATAGAGTCAAACAAGAGTATAAAGATCCCAGGATAGTTGCCAACATAGATAACACTAATACGAATAAAGAGTTCTTTGCCTGCAATGATTCAAAAATGAGACTCACTCTTGGTTACAGTTATTTCAAGGCATCAAAAGGAAATAGCTTTCCAATTGGCGTTGACCTGGGTATTGGCTTTCGTCTTAATAAAAATTTCCGGTTTGTTACTGCTCTTAGTGGGCATAATTCAACTGACGGGGATAATTCATTAACCAGGATTCATGCAACAGCGGGTGTTGAATACAAAAAAGAAGATTGCGACAAACGACCACCGATTTCAATTTTCAGTCGTATTGCAATAGGAATGATGCATGATCGCATTAAAAGTGGTGAATCAAAATCATCCGGGAATGCTGCCATAGGTTCTGCTGGAGGTGGATTTGATATTAACATTAAACCAAAAATGGGAGTTCGTCTTTCTGGCGATTATATCCTTGCATTCATAAATGGAAATACACAGGGTGGTTTTCGGTTCGGTGCCGGGGTGAATTTTTATCTTGGTCATAAGTAACAGATCATCTTACTTTTTTTTCACCGCTTGTTTTGTAAAATTATAGGCTAATGTCAGTCTATAATTTTTTGTTTGTGTAGTATTTGACGAATGAACTTCGAAATTTTTACCGTAAGTATGGCTGCCGGTGATCTGGTTACGGAAAGGATCAATGAAATTAATGGTCACAATGAATTTTTTATCAAAGAATTTCTTTTGAATACCAACATTCATACTCAGATTCCAATTAACAGAACCTTGCGGGTTAGCAAAACGATTGGTTGTGAAATTCCCGGTGAAATTCCAGATATCTTTTACTGAATAGTTTCCATTAAGCGTGGTAGTAAATGAACCGCCATCGCGGTATTTGCGAAAAGTTTTATCGTAATCACTGTATTTATTGTAAGTATAGCTTGCATTCCAATTCAACCTGAGTTTTTTATTTAATGTTATTCCATTCCATGTGCTTATTTCATATTCCCTGCGGTGACTTATATTTTCCCATGTGATCTGTGTTATGCCATCGCCTAACAAAGTTCTTATTTGAGAGAAAATGTCTTCTACTTTATTATAACCAACTCCGATATTGAGAAAATACTTTGGCTGTGTCCTTCCAATTACGAGATCAAAATTGTGAGTCAGCGATGGATTTAATTGAT
>FKKE01002299.1_pt1 | contig 49736 bp, 49 predicted proteins | sample 1106331 | NCBI WGS metagenome assembly FKKE01 (sample SAMEA3931202, study PRJEB13176) | freshwater metagenome | biome: Drinking water system; feature: drinking water; material: freshwater | place: China | collected 2013-02-06 | reverse complement strand
GTCGCACTCTTGTACGTTCGGTAATTCTATTCAGCAGTTATCCCCGGTAAGGTCTTTCCGTGTGCTGAACATCAGGTGGTGTCTTATTTCTATCTGTATACCGCTGCGGCCACGGCGAAATACAGTTAAAGACGCAGTGAATCGCAGTAAACGCTGTGGTTAAAAAAACTACAACTTCAAACTGATACATTGCTGAACATCCGGAAAAAAACTTTTTGCTCTTAATTTCACTATCTTTCTGCAAACATCAAATCAATTTTATGATAAGGTCTTTTGTCTGTCGTATCATCTGCTTTTTATTTATTACAACACAGTTCTTTATTTCTGCAAGCGGGCAGGTTATTCAACTGAATGCAAAAAATAATTCTGTTGATCAGGAAAGATTTGCAAGAATAGATTCTGTGGTCAATGATTATGTAAATAAGAAATGGCTGCATGGCGCTGTATCAATTATTATAAAAGATAACCAGGTAGTACAGTGGAAAGGTTATGGCTATGCTGATATTGATAGCAAAAAACCCATGCAGAAAGACAATATTTTCCGCATCATGTCGCAAACAAAAGCCATCACCAGTGTTGGCATCATGATCCTGTATGAGCAGGGAAAATTATTATTGGATGAACCTATCTGGCATTTTATTCCTGAATTCAGGAACCCGGTTGTACTTGATAAGTTCAATGATGCAGATTCATCTTATACCACGGTGCCTGCCAATGGCGATATCACTTTTCGTCATCTATTAACGCATACCTCCGGTCTTGATTATACGGATATCGGCAGTTCAAAAGTGGCGGCACTTTATGCAAAAAATAAAATACCATCAGGACTGGGATATTTTAATGCCGATCTTTTGGAAAGAATGAAAGCGATGGCAAAACTTCCTCTCAGTTTTCATCCCGGTGAAAAATGGCAATACGGATTGAATACTGATCTTTTAGGTTGTCTTATTGAAGTGATCAGCGGGCAGACGCTTGATGAATTTTTAAGCAAAAATATTTTTGAACCATTAGGAATGAAAGACACTTATTTCAATGTACCTGCTTCAAAGGCCAACCGCCTCGCTACCGTTTACACTGAAGATGAAAAAGGAAGCATTATTAAATGGAGTCATACTTTCCGGAATATAGATCCCGATTATCCATTGATGAATACAAAATATTTTTCAGGTGGTGCAGGTCTTTCTTCTACAGCATTTGATTATGCAGTGTTCATGCAAATGTTATTGAATGGCGGTATTTATAATGGCAAACGCATACTTTCCAAACGTACAGTAGAAATGATGACAAGCAGCCAGCTAAAAGAAGGAATGTTTGGCGATGGTGGTATGGGTTTGGGGTTTGGCATTACAGGAAAAAAAGATGAAGCAAGAGGACCACGTTATGCAGGTTCATTTGCCTGGGGTGGATATTTTGGTACAACATACTGGGCCGATCCAAAAGCTAAACTGGTTTGTCTTTTTATGACTCAGCAGAATCCGAACAGTCATGGTGAAGTACAGGAAAAATTTGAAGCCATACTTTATTCAGGTTTGAAGTAAAAGCAAAATTAAAAAAGCCCGGTAAGGGGCTTTTTCATTTGTCACGATAGTGATTTTAGTTGTTTGGTAAGTCACATTAAACCACAATTGTTTTCATAGTTGCAGGTACACAGGAAATAACCTGCCTGCTCCTGTTCTTCTTCCATTTCAAAAACAGCTTTCTGCCAAAATAGAGTAAAGTAAGGGTTATCATGGATGGATCTTAAGTTTGGTTTTTAAAGGATGATTTTTTTAATGGATCTCATGGATAGTGGCGAAATATATTGGTTATAAAAAAGAATGCCGGTACAAAGAAAACAAAGCATGAGATCCCAAAAAATAGAATCTTTTACTTTCCTTCTGTAGAGTTTACTTTACAGGAAATGGGTTTTTATGATTGCCAGGTATAAAACCTGTAACAAACCTGAAATTGAAGTTATTTTAATGCAATGAAATCAGCTGTTCGAACAAGAGGTGGATTGCCCGCGGATCTAACAATAAAAGAAATTGATATGCCTGTTCCAAAGAACAATGAAATTTTGAAACTAATTGAACCTTCCAAAATACAAAACATAGCCATCTGCATCTTTAATTTCAAATCCACGTAAGTTATCGCCATTAACACGAATTGGATCATGAAATGAAATACCTGCTGAACGATATTCTTCATACAACTTATCAGGATCTTCAGTCGAAATAAAGGCGTCCCATCTGGCCCATTCATGACGTGTATGATTAGGGATGGCATTTATGCCGGGTAGTATTTCTTTTAGAAAAATAGAGATTTTGTCACGACTGACTATAGCGAAATATTCATCACCTGGCGGTCCGATAAAATGGATACTAAATCCAAGTTTATCTACATAGAAGGAAACCGCATTCTTAAGATTTGCCACAATAAAAAATGGGGATATGTAACCAAGGTTAGCCATTAAATTAATTGAAGATAATAATTTACCCAGGCTGATAAGTTAATTAGCTTCTATACCGTGTCGGAACAATAGTTATTAGCATGCTATTTGATTCAGCATTGTACTATTTTTAAAAGTAAATATTATTCAGCATGTAATTCATAAACTACATGCTTTTTTATTAATCATGTACCGATCAAAACGATATTACAAAGGACGCAGGTATTGGCGATTTATGGTTTATGTCTCTATTATTATTCTCCTGCTGGTTATTTTTTGGGGAAACAGGATAGCGGATTTTTTTCCACAATGATCCGGATGAGGCGTATGATTAATTAATTAATTTCATTTTTTGGAAAATTGTGAAATTATTTAACTACTGCTCTTAACATTTTTGTGCAGAGCTCATACGATCATTCTATCAATACAATGTATTTAGTTCATCATCCCTAAGAGTATATCCCAAAAGAGGATTAACGTTATTGTATCTAAATTCCAGATTTTATGAATAAAAATTTACAACAAACGTTTAAGCTCTTCATTATTTTTTTTAGTCCTCTTTATTTATGTTCCCAGACAACTGATATATATACCACCTCTACTACCTGGACTGTACCATTCGGTGTATTTTCAGTAAGTATAGCGGGTGGAGCCGGGGGTGGGGGCGGAGCCGGAGGGAAGAAGACTTGGCTCCCGCTGGTCCCCGATGAAGCCTACGCGGCGGCCGGAGGAGTCCAGATGCCGCGCAAGGACCGGTTCCTCCATCCGATCAATTCCGACTACGACCTGTACAGTATGGGGAAAGATGGCCGCACCACGGAGGCGCTCACTGCGAAGATGAGTCACGATGATATCATTCGGGCCAACGATGGTGGGTTCGTCGGACTCGCGAGCCAATTCTGATTCGGGACGTTCACCCGCATGACCTTGTCCGCCCCCTTTCTGCGCAGTCGTGTGTCGAGGCGGATGTTCAGCCTCTTCGTGCTCTGCGCCCTGGCGCCGGTGGCAGCCCTGGCCGTGGTCACCTATACCTCGGTGCGCGCCCAGTTGGCGCAGGATACGGAAGAGCGGCTGCGGCAGGCCAGCCGAGCCTTGGGGATGGCCGTCAGCGAACGGCTTGGATTCCTAGAGGACGATCTGCGGCAGCAGGTGGCGTACTGGGACCAACGCGGCGTGGCGCGGGACGCTTCCGGTGTCGTGGGGCAAGGGGAGGAGGCGGCTCGCTTCCTGTCGCTGGGTGTGGGGCGCCCTGGAGAGACGGGAGCCTCGTTGGTAGGGACATCCGCGGCGGTCGCACTGACGCCCAAAGAGCAGCGCCATCTGGAAAGCGGGAAATCGGTGTTGCGCGTCCTCGTCGAATCGGCGGGAACACCGCATATCGTGCTGATTGCGGCCGTGCCGACGCCCTCCGTTCCGGATCGTGTGGCCGTGGGGGACGTGCGGCCCGATTATCTCTGGGGGATCGGGCAGCACGACACCTTGCCGTACGGCATGTCCCTGGTCGCCCTTGCGGGCGGAGCGATCTTGGCGACCACGCAAGCCGACGCGGAGGCAGTGGCGGTGTCCATCGGCGACGCCCTCACGCGGACCTCAACGGGGGTGGCCCGATGGTCGGGTCTGGAGGCTGACTATGTCAGCGGGTACTGGACGCTGCCATTGGGGTTTCGTTACGGCGTCGACCCGTGGACGATCGTGTTGAGTCAAAAGGCGGCTGAGGCCCTGGCTCCGCTCCAAGTCTTTTCCCAGAGTTTCGCGTTGGTGGTGCTGCTGTCGCTGGGCGCGGTGATCTTGGTGAGTTCCGTCCAGATTCGACACAGCTTGGTCCCACTGGAGCAGCTGCAGGAGGGGACACGGCGCATCGCGGGGCGAGATTTCACGAGCCGGGTCGCCATTGAAACGGGCGACGAATTTCAGGATCTCGGGACGGCCTTCAATGACATGGCCGCGCGATTGGACCGGCAATTCACGACGCTGCATACCATCGGGGCCATCGATCGGGCGGCTCTCTCGCTGATGGATGTCAGTCGGATCGTGGAGGTGGTGCTGGTGCGGTCGCGCGAGTGGCGCGAGGTGGACGGCGGGGGCGTGCTGCTGGTCGATCGACACGATCCACGTATGGCCGTGTTCTATCGGCGTTCCATGGCCGACGAGACGGGGGTGACCGTGGGCGCGGTGGGCTTGGCGGAGGCTGATCGGAATGGGCTCGCGGAAGCACCCGTGCGGGCTGTGTTTGACGTCCCGTCCGTGCCGGCCTGGATGCGTTCCTGTGGGACCGAAGCGTCCGCGCTCTGGACGGCCTACCCGATGCGGCGATCCCACGAGTTCATCGGATGCCTGGTCGTGGCCTCGCGGCGCCCGGGCGATCAGCATGGCGAAGAAGAGGGGCAGTGGCGCGCGCTGGCCGATCAGATGGCGTTGGCGCTGGCCAACGCCCACGACGTGGGCCGCCGGCGCGAGGCGGAGGAACATCTGCGCGACAGTCACCGGCAGCTGGAGCAGGCGTTGCAAGAGCTCAAGGCGGCCCAGCAACAGATGTTGCAACAGGAGCGGCTGCGGGCGCTCGGACAAATGGCCAGCGGCATCTGCCACGACTTCAACAATGCGCTGTATCCGATCATCGGGTTCAGCGAGCTGTTGCTGCTGGATCCGGAGGCCCTCAAGAACACCAAGTTGGTGGCCGAACGCCTGGAGACGATGAATCTGGCGGCGCGCGACGCCGCCAAGATCGTCAGCCGGCTCCGCGATTTCTACCGGCCGCGGGACACGCACGATCTGGCGATCCCCGTCGATGTCAACGAGCTCATCAAGCAAACCGTGACCCTGACGCAACCGAAGTGGCGGGACCAGGCGCAGGCGAATGGGCTGACGGTCGAAGTCGTGACCGATATCCAGCCGGTTTCCCTCATTGCCGGAGAGGAAGCGGAACTGCGCGAGGTCTTCACCAATCTGCTGTTCAACGCCGTGGATGCGATGCGGCATCGGGGGACCATTACGTTCAGGACCAGGATGGAGGCCGGGCAGGTTCAGGTGGAGGTCGCCGATACCGGAGCTGGGATGACGGAAGAAGTCCGACAACGCTGCCTGGAGCCGTTCTTCTCGACCAAAGGGGACAAGGGAACCGGGCTGGGGTTGGCAATGGTCTACGGGATCGTGCGGCGCAGCGGGGGCAGCCTGGACGTGCGGAGCGTGCTCGGCGAAGGAACGACCTTCGTGCTGCGCTTCCCGGTAGCCCAGCTGTCGGCAGGCCCGGTCCAGGGGGCCGAGGATGAGCCGCTTCCTCGGGGGTGGCGTGTGCTGGTCGTAGATGATGATCCGCTGGTGGGGCAGGTGACGGCGGAATATGTGAAAGCCAGCGGACAGCACCCGGAGTTGGTGCGGAACGGGCTGGACGCGGTCGCCCGGTGCCGGACGCATCGATACGACTTGGTGGTGACCGATCGCGGAATGCCCGATATCAACGGGCTGGAACTGGCCGGATTCGTGAAGGCGGCGTCGCCGCGGACGCCCGTGCTGCTGCTTTCAGGTGTCGGCGATCCCGACGGAGCGGCGGGTGCCCCATCCGAGGGGGTGGACGCCGCGCTGGACAAGCCGTTGTCGATGCCGGCCCTGCAAGCGGTGCTGCGGAAATTGAATCGTGGACAAGCGGAGGCCCACACGGCCTTGGGGGGATAACACCGTGAACGACGTGGATCTCAAGGGTCGCACCATTCTGGTGGTCGATGACGATCAGCGCAATACCATGCTGCTACAGGCGATCCTGCAACAGGCTGGGTATACGAAGATCGTCACGCTGAACGACGCGCTGGCCACGTTGGCGGCGTTCCGGCGAGAACAGCCCGATCTCCTGGTGTTGGACCACAATATGCCGGGCATGAGCGGATTCGAGGTGATGCGTGCGCTGACGGCGCTGATCCCCGCGGGCGAGTACTTCCCGATCATCATGATTACGGCGGATTTGAGCCGGGAGGTCAAACTCGAAGCGCTGGCACTGGGCGCGAAAGACTTTCTGCACAAGCCCATCGACCAAGCCGAAGTCCGGCTGCGGATCCAGAATTTGCTTGAGACGCGGGTGTTGCACCAACGTCTCAAGGCCTATGCGTCGGACTTGGAGTGCAAGGTGCGGGAACGGACGGCTGATCTGGAACTAGCCCACCTGGACACTTTGCGCCGGTTGGCCAAGGCCGCCGAATATCGGGACGATGTCACGGGGGACCACACCAGACGAATGGGCGAGACCGCGGCCTGCATTGCTCGGGAAATCGGTTGGTCTCCCGCCGAGGTGGAGTTGATTCGGTTGGCGGCCCCTTTGCACGACGTCGGGAAGATCGGGATCCCGGATCGGATTCTGCTCAAACCGGGACGGCTGACGCCCGAAGAGTTCGAGGTCATGAAGACGCATGTGACGATCGGAGCCGCACTCTTGTCCGGCAGCCGCGCCCCCGTGCTCCAGATGGCGGAAGCGATCGCCCATACCCATCATGAGCGCTGGGACGGGACCGGGTATCTGAGGATGGCCGGCACGGAGATCCCGATGGCGAGCCGTATTGTCGCGCTCGCGGACGTGTTCGACGGCCTGACGCACGAACGGCCCTACAAACCGGCTTGGCCGATCGAGCGAGCCCGCCAAGAGATACTCCAGCAGGTCGGTCGGCATTTCGATCCGGCACTCGTGGAGGTGTTCATTCGTATCGTGGATCGCGAGGGGCTCCGGCTCATTCAAGCGCCTCCCCCTGACGCTTTGGCGGCGTGAGCCGTTTCCACGGATGACCCCACGCGAATCCTGGGGTTATCGCGATCGGGACAGAAGGCCAGCCAACTTCGCCAGCAAGCCTGAGAGCCGGAACAACAGCGACACGGTCAGGGAGGACAACCGCGCCCCTACGCTTCCTACCGGCTGGTTGCGCGGAGAAAAGATGACCAGTAAGGTGCATCCGTCCTCGGTGCTCGTTTCCCCGTGAATCGACTGCGCGTCCGAACGATGGTAGTCCCCGGGGAATAGGGCCTGCCCCTGGCACACACAGCCTCCCTCCAAGACAAACAGTTCTTCCGTCTGATCGTGCCGATGCGGGGCATGCCGGTAGCCCGGCGCAAATTTGACGATCGCGGTGGTGCGCTGGGTGGCCGGATCGACGTGCAGCACCTTGAGTCGCATGCCCGGCAATGGCTCGACCCACGTTCCTTCCGACGATCGAATAAATGTAAAGCCAGGTAGCGAGACCGCCGTCTGTTGCGGCTCCGATTGAATCCGGGCCATCAGGCCGGCCTTGAGGGAGGGCGGAGGGACCACGGGCCGGACGGCGGCGCCGATTTGCGCGGTGGTGCGTTGACATGCGGCCAGTTCGGCCCGAGCGGCTTGCGCCTCCGCGCCTTCATCTTCCAACAAGCGGCGATAGGCCTCCACCTCGGGGCCGTCGAGGGCGCCCAGTGCGTGCAGCACGGCGCGATCCAACCGGTCTTCGGGACGAGGCGATGTCATACAAGCAACTCCTCCCCATACGGGGCCAGTAGGTCGCGGAGTTTCATCATCCCTAAGCGCATGCGTGTCTTGACGGTCCCCAGCGGAATCCCCAGCTTCTCGGAAATCTCGCTCTGACTATAGCCCCCGAAGTAGGCCAACAACAACGCTTCGCGTTGTTCCTCCGACAGTCGGGTCAAGGCCTGCTGCACGATCGCTTGCCGTTGGAGACCTGCCGACTCCTCTTCGGGGTCGGCTCCGTCCCAGGGGATCCAGGCGGCCTCCTCGAGCGAGGTGGCTCCCCGGTCAGATCGGGCGGCGCGGAGCCGGTCGATCGCCCGTGTCCGGGCCAAGGTGATCAGCCAGGCCATGGGCGTCCCACGCTGGCGATCATAGCTCTGCGCATGCTTCCACACCTGGGTATACACGTCGAGCGTCACCTCTTCAGCCGTTTGGGGATGGCCGACGATGCGCAGGACGAGTCCGTAAATCTGGGGGCTGGACTGGTCGTAGAGGCGGCTGAAGGCGGCCTGATCGCCTGCCGCCGTTTGGGCGATCAGGGCCGGCCACTCCTGCTCTGGTGTCTGGGTGTGATCCAACACGCCCCACATCCCGGTGTATCCCCCTGCCTCTCTTCTACGAAGGCCGGGTGGGATCGGATTCATTGGGCCGAGGTCCGCGGAACGAGCGGTCGGCACTATAGCACTGCGCGTTCGGGCGGGGCAAAGGGACGCCGGGTGGCCGTAGAGATCCAAACAGCATTCCAATCCGTAGCGTGACAACAGAGGGACCCGTGTCATCCACCTACAGAGGAGGGCGCAGCGATGAAGACAATCGGACTGACGAGGATGCTGTGTGCCGGCGGGCTTGTGGCGGTCCTGGCCGCGTGCGAATCGCCCCAATCCACCCAACCGAAGATGATGGCGACGCCGATGGCCGCGGCGAAGGGCGCGATGCAGGACGGCGACGTGCCGTTGCCGACCGACTACAAGGCCTGGCCGAAGTTCCTGTCGTACGTGCAGAAGCCGGATGCCAAGCAGGTGCGCGAGCTGTACGTCAATACAGTCGGCTCCAAGACCCTGGCAGGGCAGAACTTTCCGAACGGCACCGTCATGGTGATGGAAATCTACAAGGCCAAGACCGACGGCGATCAACTGGTCAAGGACACGGAGGGGCGCCTGGTCAAGGGCGATCTGGCGAAGGTCTTCGTGATGGGGAAAAACGAGGGCTGGGGACAGGGGGTGCCGGAGGCGCTCAAGAACGGCAACTGGTTGTATGCCGTCTATGGTCCGGACGGCGGGAAACTCATGGAAGATTTCGGCAAGTGCCGAGCGTGTCACCAGCCCCAGTTCCAGAAGGATTTCGTCCACAAATATGACGAGTATTTCCAAACCCGCGCAGCGATGTAGCGCGTGTCACATGCGGAGAAGAGGAGAACACCTTATGAACGCTCGAACCCTGACAGGGCTCCGATTGGGGCTGGTCGGTAGTCTGATCGTGCTGGCGGCCGGGACGGCCCAGGCATCCAGCCATCGGGAGGCGCCCTTCATCACGGAATTGCCCAAGGTGGACGGAACGGATTTCTACATGTTTCGGAGTTACGAAGCCGGGCGCCAGGATTATGTGACGATCATCGCCAACTATCTGCCGTTGCAGGATGCCTACGGCGGGCCGAACTACTTTCAGCTCGATCCTGAGGCCCTGTATGAAATCCACATCGACAACAACGGCGACGCGAAAGAGGACCTGACGTTTCAGTTCCGGTTCAAGAACACCCTGCAGGATCTGACGGTGCCGGTCGGCCCGGCCGGGCAGACCAAGAACATCTCGGTGCCGCTGCTGAACATCGGGCCGATTGGCTCCGGCGCCACGCAGGCGCAACATGTGCTCGAAACCTACACGATCGATCTCGTGCGCGGGAATCGGCGGGCGGGCACGCGGCACCCGATCGTGAACGCGGCGACGGGGTCCACGACGTTCCAGAAACCGCTGGACAACATCGGGAGCAAATCGATTCCGAATTACGAACACTATGCCAACAGCTTCATTGCGCCGATGAACATTCCCGGCTGCGGGGCCCCCGGCAAAGTGTTCGTGGGGCAACGTCGCGAACCGTTCTTCGTCAACCTCGGCGAAATCTTCGATCTCGTCAACCTGAACCCGTTGGGGCCTGAAAATGGGCGTAGAAACACGATCGACGACAAGAACATTACGTCGCTGATCCTGGAAGTGCCGATCGCCTGCGTGACGAACGGGAGTGAACAGGTGATCGGGGGGTGGACGACCGCCAGCCTGCGGCAGGCGAGGTTGCTGAAACCCAACGCGACCTTTGCGCAACCCTCCTTGGAGGGCGGAGCCTGGACGCAGGTGTCCCGGTTGGGCATGCCGCTGGTCAATGAACTCGTGATCGGCTTGAAGGACAAGAATCGATTCAATGCGTCCAAGCCCGAGGATGATGCCCAGTTTGCGGACTATGTGACGAATCCCTCGTTCCCGTTCTTGATTCAAGCGCTCTTTCCGAACGCGCCCGCGCCGACCCTGTTCCCCCGCGCGGACTTGGTGGCCACCTTTCTGACCGGCATCAACACCGCGGCGACCGGAAACCTCAACCAACCGGCCAACGTGGTCGCGTCCGAGATGTTGCGCCTGAATACGTCGATCGCTGCCACCTCGAGGGCGGCGCAGAAGAATTTCGGAGTGGTGGCCGGGGACTTGGCCGGGTTTCCGAACGGACGTCGTCCTGGCGACGACGTGGTCGACATCGAACTGCGCGTGGCGATGGGGAAACTCATCTCAGGCGGACTCTTCGGCAATCCCGCCCAGGCTCCGGCCGGGGAGGCTCCATTGACGGACGGGGCTGCCATCAACGCGTCGTATTTCGACGACAAGTTCCCCTACCTTGTGACCCCAATCGCCGGCGCGCCGGGGCAATGACCTGACGCGCGTCGCGAAGGGAAAGGAGTTCAGCATGGCACAGAGACTGATTGGAGGATGGGCCTTGGGAGGGCTCCTCGTTCTCGCCGGATGCGGGGGCGACAACGGCGGCGGCCCGGTTGGGCAGGGCGGTGCCGGGGCTGGCGGGACCCCCGATGCCTTTACCGCCCAGGTGCAAGGGGTGGCGGCGTCCCTCCCTGAGGAGAGCGAGCCGGTGGCGGTCGATCACATTGTGCCGACGACGCCGGAGCAGGCCCAACCGGTCGAACTGTAGGATGTTCGAATACGGAGGGGGAACGGCGGACGCTGTTCCTCCTCCGCCTGTGAGGGAGCATGAATGGTCGAGGGGGCGTGTTGACGGCGATGCTGCTCATGGTGATGACCGCGGTGTTCGCGGAGGGCCAGACGTGCGCCGAGCCGTTCGCTCCCGTGGATGACCGGCAGGTGGTGGAGACGCTGCGTGGGAGGCCGACGGATCCGGTCTGGCTTGAGACGAAGCGGCTACGGGCGCTCCTGCGGGATGATCCGCAGCGCCTGGATGTGGCGGTGTCGTTGGCGAGACGGTACATCGAACAGAGCCGTATCGACGCGGACCCGCGCTACCTGGGACGGGCCGAGTCCGTACTGGGGCCCTGGTGGGCCCTGGCTACGCCGCCTGCTCCGGTGAGGTTGGTTCGAGCCACTATTCGCCAGAGCCTTCACGATTTCGATGGGGCGCTTGCTGATCTGGAAGCGCTTCTCCGCGCAGATCCCCGCCAGGCGCAAGCGTGGCTGACGGCGGCCGTGATTTATCAGGTCCAGGGGCGTTACGCGGAGGCACGGAGGCACTGCGCGCCGTTGATTGGGCTTGCCGGCGACGTGGTGACGGCGACCTGCGCGGCGTCGGTTGGGAGCATGCACGGGCACGCGGTCTCCAGTTACGAGTTGCTGACCCGGACGGTGGAACGTCAGGGGGGGGCGAATCCCTCGGAACGGCAATGGGCCTGGACGCTGTTGGGAGAGATGGCCTCGCGTTTGGGCCGCACGAACGATGCGGAGTCCCATTTTCAGGCGGCGCTTGCGGTCGGGATCAAAGATCCCTACCTCCTCGGGGCCTATGCGGACTGGCTCTTGGACCATGGGCGGCCGGCGGACGTGCTCTCGCTCTTGCAGGCTGAGCGCAAGGTCGATGCCTTGTTGCTGCGATTGGTGTTGGCTGAGTGGCAGATGAAGCGCGCAGAGGCGGTCCTCGACCGTGAAATCCTGGAGGCGCGCTTCGAGGCGGCCAGACGGCGTGGAGATCGGACGCATCTGCGGGAGGAGGCGCGGTACGTGCTGCACGTCCTGAAGGAGGCGGAGCGGGCCCTCGCGCTGGCCGAGACGAACTGGCGCGTGCAGAAAGAACCCGCCGATGCCCGGCTCTTGCTCGAAGCGGCGCTCGCGGCCGGGCAACCGCTGGTTGCGCACCCGGCCGTGGCATGGTTCCGTGCGAATCGCGTGGAGGATGCGACACTGGAGCCGCTGGTCAAGCAGGTCGAACGGAGGCACGGATGACGCGGGTCCTCCTGCTGATGGCGGTGCTGTCCCTGTGGGCGACGCCGGTCCAGGCCCACAAGGCCAGTGACAGTTATCTCACGCTCGAGGTGGATGGGGCACGCGTCGCCCTGCGATGGGATGTGGCGCTCCGCGATCTCGACGAGGTGCTCGGTCTGGATGAGGATGACGACGGACGATTGACGTGGGGAGAGGTGCAGAGGCGTTGGGATGAGATCCAGGCGTACATGCTGTCACGGTTGGACGTGCGGATGGGTCATAGCCTGTGTGGGAGTGGTGAGGCTGAGCCGCTGATGGATCGGCATACCGATGGGGCCTATGCCGTCCTGCGAGTCGAGTTGGGATGTACGCATCCGACACTCAGGATGGAGGTGGACTATCGACTGCTGTTCGACGTCGATGCGCAGCATCGGGGTCTGGTGAAGGTCACGAGCCCGGAGGGAACGACCAGTGTGATCTTCTCGCCCGATCACCGGCGGGAGGTCGTCACGGTCGGTGCCAGTCGGGGATGGGGCAGTGTGCTCGCCTATGCGCACGAAGGCGTCCATCACATCTGGGCAGGCCTCGACCATCTGCTCTTTCTCTTCGCCCTTCTGGTCCCGTCGGTCCTGCGCCGTACGCCGGAGGGGTGGGTCGGGGCGACGAGCGCGCGCGCGGTCGTGGGCGACGTGACCGCCGTGGTGACGGCGTTCACCGCAGCCCACTCGATCACACTGACGCTGGCCGTCCTGCAGGTCGTTACCCTTCCCTCACGCGTGGTGGAGTCGGTGATCGCGGCGTCGGTGGTGTTGGCGGCCATCAACAACGTGGTACCCCTGGTGCGCGAGCGGCGATGGGTGGTCGCGTTTCTGTTCGGTCTGGTGCATGGATTCGGGTTTGCCGGGGCGCTTGCCGATCTGGGGTTGGCGGAGGGGGCACAGGCCCTGGCGCTCGCCGGGTTCAATCTGGGCGTGGAGGCCGGCCAGTTGGCGGTCGCGGCGCTCGTGCTTCCGTTGTCCTATGCGTTGCGGCATCGATGGATGTACCGGCGGGTCGTGCTGGCCGGCGGGTCGTGTGCCATCGCGATTGTCGCCCTCTGCTGGGCGATCGAACGCGTCTATGACGTCGAATTGCTCCGCTTTTGAGCCTCGTCTCATGAATCCGTCCCTCACTCCCAAGCGTAGTATCAGGCAGGTTGTGAGGGCGCGCGCAGCCTCGGTACTTGACCCGAGTGAGGTACTCTGGTAGAAAGCGGTAGCACGATCCGTCAAAGCATAACACCGGAGGACGCATGAAAGGGGTCGCTAGGTTTGGGGTGTCGTTGGAGCGGCACCTGCTCAAGGAGTTCGACCGCCAGATCGAAGCGAAGGGGTATGCGACCAGGTCGGAAGCGTTGAGAGATCTGATCCGGGCGAACCTGGTCGAGGAAGAGTGGGCGGACGATCGGGACACTGTCGGGACGGTGACGATTGTGTACGACCATCACGTGCGGGACCTCACCGAAAAGCTCACCGAACTGCAACATCGTGTGCAGCATCTCATCGTCAGTAGTCTGCACGTGCACCTGGACCACGACCATTGTTTGGAAGTCCTGGTGTTGCGCGGGAAAGGCAGTGGCATCCGCAGGGTGGCCGATGCGTTGATCGGGACGAAAGGGGTGAAGCACGGTAAATTGACTATGACGACGACGGGGACCCATCTGGCATGATCCCCTACCGTTACGCCGGAGGACTTGCGTGCTGCCTGCTGGTTGGGATGGCCGCGACAGCCATGGCCCATGATCCTGATGCGGATGTGTTGGAGGTGCCCGAGGTGTCCGTGGAGGCCGATCGGCCGATCGCCGCCTCCTCTCAGCAATTCATCCCGGACAAGGAATATCTCCTGCAACCGCAGGGGAGACCCGCCCAAGTCTTACGGCTGATTCCGGGGTTCATCGCAGTGGAACACTCCGGTGGCGCGGGGAAAGCCGACCAATACTTCTTGCGGGGTTTCGATGCCGATCACGGCACCGATGTGGCGTTTTTCGCCGACGGCATGCCGATCAACTTTCGCACGCATGCACACGGGCAGGGCTATACCGACCTCAATTTCATCATTCCGGAAACCATCGAAGGTCTGGATGTCTACAAGGGCGGCTATCACACGGAGTTCGGTGATTTTGCGACGGCGGGCGCCGTGAATTTCAAGACGCGCGAGGTTGTCAAGGAGGGCGTCGTTCAGTTCGCCGGCGGGCAGTTCAACACACAGCGCCACATGCTGATGTTCTCGCCGACGGTCGACAAGGTGCGAACCTTGTTCGCCGCGGAAGGCTACTACACTGACGGACCCTTCCAGAACGACAATCGCTATTTCCGCGGCAACCTGTTCGGCAAGGCGACGTTCAATCCGACCTCGCGGTCCGAACTCAGCCTCACCGGCACCTTCCATAAAGCTCAGTGGAATGGATCGGGCGAAATTCCCCTACGCGCCGTCACTGACGGCACGATTGATCGGTTCGGTTCCATCGATCCCTCGGAGGGCGGCAAAACGATCCGCTCGACCGGACGTTTGAACTATCACTACGATACGACATCGGGGGGGCGCTTCTTTGCCAACGCCTATGGGCAATACTACAAGTTCGATCTGTTCACGAACTTCACGTTTGTTCTGAACGATCCGGTCAATGGAGACGGTTTCCAACAGTCGGATCAGCGGGTGGTCTACGGCGGAGATGTCGGCTATCGGCAAACCCTCTCGCTGTTCGGACAGCCGGCAGCGTTGACGGTTGGGACGCAGGCGCGGGTCGACGACATCCACGCGCGCCTTGCGCCGCAAGTCAGGCGAACCGTGCTGGGCACAACGGTCGACAGCGACATTCAAGAGGCGTCTTACGCCCCCTATCTGAAGGCTGAGATCCAGCCGACCCAGTGGATGAGACTGGCGGGAGGTTTGCGCAGCGAGTTTTTCACCTTCAACGTGCGGAACCGCTGTCTGGATTGCGTCGAGCAGCCGGCGGGACGAACGACTTCAGGCGTGCTCCTGCCGAAGGCGAACCTGATTCTCGGTCCCTGGGCCTCGACGGAATTCTTTTTGAACTACGGCGATGGGTTTCACAGCAACGACGCCAGATCGGTCGTGGCCGGCGGCGGGGCGCCGATTGCCCGCGCACGGACCTACGAAGCTGGTGTTCGCTCTAAACCCTGGGGACCGGATGGTGTGGAGCTGACGGCCACCCTCTGGGCATTGGATCTGCAGCAAGAATTGGTCTTCGTCGGCGATGAAGGTACCACCGAGATACGTGGGGCCTCGCGCCGACGCGGGATGGAGTTCGCGGCACGGGGGCAGGTCTATGGACCGCTCTATTTCAACGGCAGCTTTACCTGGACGAAGGCGGAATTCAGAAACGGCGATGCCATCCCTCTGGCCCCCGAGTTTACGGCCTATGGCGCATTGCTCTTGAAGTGGCCTGAGGGGCTGACCTCGCAACTGCAAGCAACATATCTAGGTGTGCGGCCATTGATCGAGGACCGGAGTGCAAAAGCGCCTTCCTGGATCGATTTCGATCTGTCCGAGCGCTATCAATTACCGATCAAGCTGTCGCATGGCCGGCTGGAGGCCTTCTTATTCGTGCAGAACTTGCTGAACACAAAATGGGAACAAGCCACGTTCTTCTTCCAATCCCAACTCAGGAATGAGGCGGCGGGGGTCAACGATCTGCACTTTGTGCCGGGAACGCCAAGGTTTGTCATGGGCGGCCTCTCTTGGTATTTTTGACCAACCGATCGCATGAGGAGCCAGAGACAGTGGTGAACGGGAAGGTGCTTTCAAGAGCCTTCTTTGCGAGGCACACGCTCACGGTTGCGAGGGAGATGATTGGGAAGTACCTCATTCGCCAGGATGGCGATCGCCTGCTCGCCGGTCGGATCATTGAGGTTGAAGCGTACCGGGGGGCCGAGGACAAGGCCTGCCATGCGTCCAAGGGGCGGACGCCCCGAACGGAGGTGTTGTATGGGCCTCCAGGGCATGCGTACGTGTATCTCTGCTATGGAATCCACGAGATGCTCAATGTTGTCACGGAGGAGGCGGAATTTCCTGCCGCCGTGCTGGTGCGGGCTGTCAAGCATCAGGGGAGGCTCTTGGATGGACCGGGTCGGGTGACGCGCGCGTTGGTCGTCGATCGTCGCCACAATCGATTCGATGTGACGGAGGGGCGTGACCTGTGGTTCGAGGATCGTGGCGAACCGATCCCGCAGGACTGGATCCGCACCTATCCAAGGATCGGGGTGGAGTATGCGGGCGACTGGGCCATGAAACCGTGGCGATTTCGTTTGCGGGATCCTGCCGCGATGCTTGAGCCGGGCCGGCGAGGGAGTTCGACGAGGAGCCGTCAATAGCCGAACACGACAAAGGGGAGGCCGTCTTCAGACGGCCTCCCCTTTGTTTGTCAGCAAGAAGACGGCGAACAGGCTATTCGATCTTCCGATCGCCGGTGATCTTGGTCGCCGAGGTCACGGGCGGTTCGATCTTGATCTGCGGACCCTGCACGTTCGGGAGGCGGCCGGCACCCTGGCCCTGGGTGATCCGGTCGTTGTCCTTCTTCGTCAGGTTCTGTTCGCTGTGCTTGATGGAGGACTGGGACTTCAGAATGGCAGACTCACCGCGGGCATCGCCCTGGCCGGGGTCATTGGCGGTCGGCTGTCCGGTGACCGGGCTGCCGTCGTTCTTCATCGGGTAGCCCTCGTGCTTCGGCAGCAAGGCCGGATTGGCGAACGTGACAGATGCCGCGAACAACACACCCGAAACCACGGCGCTCACAGTAAGAAGACTCTTCATGGCCTCAGCTCCTTTGAAGTGAAGGATTAAGGATAGTATCAACAGGGCCCGTAATCGAAATATAAGATCGTATTAATGAAGGCGCCGGGATCATAGCCAGCCGGGTAGGGGGGTGTCAAGGGTTTTAGATCCCCGCCAGGGATGGCGCGGCGGTGCAGCCCCGCCGACCGCCGAGTGATTCCATCGCACAGATCAACTTTGCGGCCGAGGCCCACGGCGGCCCCGCCCACGGTGTCGGAAATGCGGCCGCCGGATCATGGCCGGGAGCCGGATCGTGGTCGTGGTTCCTTCGCCGGCCGCGCTGGCAATCCCGATGCTGCCGCCATGCTCTTCGACGATCTTCTTCACACTGGCCAAACCCAGGCCTGTGCCGCTTCGTTTGGTGCTGAAGAAAGGCTCGAACACCTTGCTCAGGTGCTCGGGCGGGATCGGTGATCCGTTGTTGCGGATGGCGATTTGCACCTCCTGCCCCCGGCCGGCGCGGTGTTGCGAGAGGGCGATGTGCAATTCCCCGCCGGGCGTCATGGCCTCGATGGAGTTCTTGAAAATGCTCAACAGCACCTGCTGCATCTTGGCGTCGTCGCACCGGACCGGCGCGAGATGCTGGGCGTAGTCTTTGGCGACTTGAATGCGCGTGACTTCCAATTCCGTCGCCACCACCGCCAACGCGTTTTCGACGATTTCGGGCACGCGGCAGAGCCGACGATTGAGTTCCAGCGGCTTCGAAAAATCGAGAATTTCGTTGAGCAGGGCCTCGATGCGGATGAGATCCCGCATGGCCTTCTCGATCCGGGTCTGAGGGTCGAAGTCCAGAATGCCTTCGGCGGTCACTTCCTCCAACTGCGCGCGGATCGAGGCGAGCGGCTCGCGCAGCTCGGTGGCCAGGAAGGCACTGAACTCTCCGATGGCCGCTTGTCGCTCCTGCTTGCGAATCGTCGGTTCGAGCGTGTCGACCGCCGGCGCGGCCGCGGTCGTAGGAGCGGCTTCTCCGCCGGGGACTACCGGAGGCGGCAACGGGGCAGCGGGCTTCTGAAACAACTCGACCAGCTTCACCAGGAACGATTCGAGCGCGCCCGCATCCGTGGGCGTATACCGCTCTTGCTCCTTCGAGGCGAACGTGACGGTCCCCCCCACCTGGCCGCGCACGAAGAAGGGCACGACCAGCGAGGAGTGGAGCCGGTCCTTGTAGAGATGCTTGTGATCGGCAAATCGGCCCTGAGTCGAAGCCAAGTCATGGTCGACCCGCGGCTTGCGGTGCCGGACGGCCCACCCGGACGCAGAGGCCTCCAGGGCCAGGCGTTGGCCCGGTTTGAGGTCGCGTTTCCCGTCGCCCTTCTGCTCTCCCGCGACGGCGACGACCTCCACGCTCGCGGCCAAGGGATCGTAGTGGGTGACCCACGCGCGGTCGAAGGGGACGATGGCGGCGGCATCGTCCAGCCAGCCGGCGATCTGATCCTGGTTCTCGGGCGTGGCATAGGAGGAGGCGGCGGCCGGCGCAGTTTCCAGCGCGTGCTTAGGGCCCGTAATCGGTTCCGGCGCCACCAGCGGCCGGCTGAGCACGACGCTGCCGTCGAACAGCAAGTCTTTTTCCAGGGTCTTTGTGACCCTTTCGCCGGCCTGCTCGATGGCGCTGCGTTCCTTCTTCCCGAAGGCTTGATTGTCCTTCCGTCCCAACACGAGCACACCGTATGTGCGCGATTGATACCGGAGGGGGATGGCCAGCAGGCTGCGAGAGGAGGGCATGACCAGTCGCACCTTCAGCCCCGGCCCGTTTTCGGGTTCGTTCGGCTTTCCCGGCAGCGTGCGGAGCGGGCCGGTCAGCGTCCTCAAGATTGTGTGCACTTCACGGGAGGTGAAGCCCTTGGCGCCATGGGCCACCAGCGGACCGCCTTCCCGGTGAAAGACCGCCGCCAGGGCCGCCTCGGCCGGGACGTCATTGAGGGCGGCCGTCAAGGCGCGCTGCAGTTGGGTTTGTTTGTGCGTAATCGCGTCGGGTAATGATGTCATCGGGGGTTCCAGGCGAATTGGGGTGCGATATTAGCAGCGAGCGGCGTTTGGTTCAATTCACCACGCGGGGCGGCTGTCGGGGTTCGTGTCGGGTCTCGATGCGAACCTCGCTCGACCGCTGGCTCCACGGCGTTAAGAGGGCACTCACGATGCTGATGATGACGGCCCCTCCGATTGCCGGCCACCAGCCGGTCACTTCGAAGTCGGTCACCAACGCGGCCGCGATCTTTAACAAGATCGCGTTGATGATGACCATGAAGAGTCCGAAGGTCAACACAATAATCGGAAGCGACACCAGATACAACACCGGCCGGACGATGGCATTCAACAGTGCCAGCACGATCACCGCGGCCAGCCCCGCGGACCAGGTCTTGGCCTCGATCCCGGGAATGATGTGGATGGCCAGAAAGACGGCCACACCGGTCACCAGGACCCGCCCGAGAAAACCATGCAGGAGGGCGTCCATCGCGCGTGGTTCCTGCGGCTACTTGGCGGCCTTCCCTGGCTGCGGGGGATGCGCGAAGAGCACCTCGGTGGCCGTCAGGCTGTCTCCCTGACCTGTTGCATCCACCACCACGCGGTCTCCGACTTGCGGCCTGGAACCGGTGGTGTCCTTCCCTCTTGCCTGAAACGTGGTCTTGTCGGTCAGGTGAAGCGACATCGGTTTCCCATTCTTGGTGGTCAGGTCGAGTTGCGTGTCGGAGATTCCGGTCACCGTTCCCATGATGTGGTTGCCGGTCCCGTGTGCACCGGCGGGCTGACTCCCGGTGAGCCAGACGAGACTGCACAGAATCAAGGTCAGCAGGGTTCGGAGCATCATGGAGGGGTCCTTTCTCATGTCTGGAGTCAAATGGGTTCTCGATCGTCGGTGTATCAATGGCGGTGAGGTGCCTCGCCACCGCTCAAGAAGGCGTCGGCGGCGGCTTCGTCCTCCGCATGGTGTTTCGATTTCGGGTTCAACTGGCGCATCTCTTCCACTTCCGCCGCCGTCAGGGACGGCAAATGCCGGATAAAATGGACCAACTTCCAACTGTCAAGATCCTTGCTCGGATCGCCTGCACCCCAGGCCGGCATGGCGGTAAACCGGATGCCGTAGTGGATCGCCCAGAACAACTCGCCATCCGACATGCCCTGCGTGTCAGGAGACCGAAGGTCCGGGGCCGGCGGATAGACGTTCTTTCCGATTGGCGTATCCCCATTGCCGTTGTTGGCGTGGCAGGCGGCGCAGTGGTCGGCGAAATGCGCGCGGGCCTCCGCCAGAATGGCCGGGGTGTAGATGACGGGATTGCGGGCCTCGCGTTGCGCAGTCGGAATAGCCAGGCGCCGAACCAGGCGGGCGCCGAAGATCTCGATCGCACCCGGTTTGGCGTCTTTGGCCGCGAAGCCGGCGGTGAAATTGTCGTAGGCGAACCAGCCGGCGGCCGCGAGCGGCAACACGATCACAAGTAGTGTCAGATAAAACCAGCCGCGCAAGGGATTGAGATAGGCGGGAAACGCCATGGGCTCCGGGCTCCTCCGTCGTGGGCCTGCGTCGGTTCAGTATATCGGGACTTGCGGGGGATCGCCACTGCCGGGCGCCGGCGCCAGGCGATTGAGCAACCGCAGCAGGAACAGCATGCTGAGGGGCAGATACATCAGTATCCCGGTGAATCCCAGGAGGCGTTCCCCGATCCAAAACGTCATGGTGAGATTGAACACCAGCACGCCGTAGTACAGGCCGCAGCCCAGCAGCACATCGGACGTGGTTCGGGACGAGGGCGCCGGGGCGGCGGGCGGCGGCAATTGCCTGTCGATGACGCGGTAGATCGACAGGGCTATCAGGCCCACGACGGCCCAGCCGGCGTAGTTGGCGAGCGGCACTCCGAAATGCAGGCCGCCGTCCGGGTAGAAATAAATTTTCCCCAAGAACCACCGGTCCCCCCGCAACGCCACTGGGTCGATGACGACGTCGATCAATGCGAACAAGAAGGCGGTCAGGCCCAGCACTGGCCAGGAGCGGCGCACGGGGTCATCGAAGACAAGCGTGGGGAGCCCGTGAGGGCGGGGGTGGGCCGGAAGCATGAACCAGAGAGCCAGGCAATAGCTGGCGAACAGGAGGAACGTGAAGGAGAGCGAATCCATGAACGGGACATCCCAGAGATAGAGTTCCTGCCCTTCCGTCGAACCGTTGTAGAAGTACCAGCCGAAGGGAATCCCGGTTCGAGTGGACGACAACTCGCACAGGAGGGCGGTCAGCCACGTGTTGAAAAAAAAGAACCAGGTTCGGGGCCAGCCCAGCAGCCGGCGGGCGCAGAACAGAAAGGCGGCGAGAAAGGCGAACACGTAGGGTCGCAGCACCACGGTCTTGGCGAGGAGTACGAGGATGTCCATTAGAGTCGCTTGCCGGCGGCCCGGCGGTCGTTTGAATCGGGGCGACGCATCAACCGGGGCCCTCCCCGTTACGCATACCCGTGGGTCCGAAACCAGCGCACGGCCTTCTCCAGCGCAATGTCTACGGGCGGTTGCGGCAGGCCGAGTTCGCGGACGGCCTTGGAACAATCGTAGTGCATGCGATACTTCGCCATCTTCACCCCTTCCAGCGGGATGCGGGGCGGGCGATGGGTCACGTAGTCCGCGAACCACTTGTTGAGATAGGCCAATGGGAGAATCGCCAGCCGGGGCAGCTGGATGGTCGGCGCCGGGATGCCGGCCAGGCGACTGAGTAATTCGAAGATCTCGCGGAGCATGAGGTTCTTGTTGCCGAGAATGTAGCGCTCGCCCTGCCGCCCCCGCTCCATCGCCAAGAGATGGCCGATGGCCACGTCGTCTACGTCGATCAGGTTCATGCCGGTATCGATATACGCCGGCATCCGGCCCTTCATGTAGTCTACGATCATCTGCCCCGTGGGGGTCGGCTTGATGTCTCCGGCGCCGACCGGCGCGCTGGGGTTGACGATGACCACCGGGAGTCCCGCGTCAGCCAGCCGGTGGACTTCCTGCTCCGCCAGGAACTTGGAGCGTTTGTAGTCCCCGGCCATCTGGTCGAGGGAGACGGGCGTGGTTTCGGTGCCCAGGCCGCCTCCAGGCGGTAGCCCGATGGCGCCGATGGTGCTGGTGTACACCGTTCGGTCGAGCCCCGCTTCACCGGCCGCTTCCAGCAAATTGCGGGTGCCGGTCACGTTGATGTCGTAAAAAATCTGCGGGTGTTTGGCCCAGAGGGCATAGTGCGCGGCGACATGATACAGGCGGCGGCAGCCCTTCAGCGCGCGGACCAGGGAGGCCTTGTCCCGCAGGTCGCCGGCCACGCGTTCGACGGGCAGCGCGTCGAGGTTGCGGAGGTCGCTGTCGGCGCGGGCCAGGACGCGGACGGATGCTCCGGCCGCGACCAACGCCCGGGCTACAGCTCCACCGACGAATCCGGTGGCTCCTGTCACCAAGACCGTCATGGTGTGAGCGGCACACGGCGAGGGGTGCGGTGTGGGACGCGTAACAGCCGTGGATTGAGGAATATCAGCATCAGGGCGTACTGTTTCACCCCCGTACCCCTGACCAGTTAGTTCCGGCGAGCGGTGATGTAGCGGGCGATCTCGCGCAGAGCATCGGCAGTGCCGCCGAACGTGGTCAGGCGGCCGATCGCGCGGTCGACACACTCCTCGGCGAGCGCGCGGGCGCCGTCGACGCCGTAGAACGTCGGGTAGGTTTTCTTGCCGCGTTGGGCGTCGGTGTTGGGATTCTTGCCGAGTTCCTCTCGCGTGCCGGTCACGTTCAGCACGTCGTCGGCGATTTGAAACGCCAGCCCGATATCCTCGGCATAGCCCGTCAGGTCGGCCAACTGTGCGGCGGAGGCGCCGGCTGCTATGGCGCCCATCCGGACGGCGGCACGGATCAGCATGCCGGTCTTATGCCGATGAATGGTTTGGAGCGTGGCGAGATCGATGTCCTTGTGCTCCGCTTGGATGTCGAACACTTGCCCGCCGACCATGCCCGCGTGGCCCGAGCCGATGGCCAATTCGCGCACCAATTCGACGCGTCGCGCGTCGCTGATGCCGTCGGGCCCGGTGCCGGTCACGCACCACTCAAAGGCGAGGGTCAAGAGGGCGTCGCCCGCGAGAATCGCGAGGGCTTCGCCGTACACTTTGTGATTGGTCGGTTTGCCCCGGCGAAAATCGTCATTGTCCATCGACGGCAGGTCGTCGTGGATCAGCGAATACGTATGGATCAATTCAAGGGACGCGGCGATCGGCATGATGCCGGGTGCGTCGTAGCCCAAGGCTTCCGCGGCGGCGATCGTCAGGATCGGCCGCACCCGCTTGCCGCCTGCACAGACGCTGTAGCGGATGGATTCGTGCAGCGTGGTCGGCGGCGCCGTCGACGCGGGCAACCGCTGGTCGAGAAAGCGATCGATCGCCTCCCGTTTGTCTTCGAGGTATCGGCGAATGTCCATGGAAAGGCTGGATGATGGCATGAGTCGATCGGCGCGAACCTCGCGAGCCTAGCAACAAGGCCGGGGTGCTGTCAAACGCGCGGCGGTGTCCGCGCTCAGCGGATGGGTTCTTGTTTTTCCGGCGAGGGCTTGGCTATACTGCGCCTCCTATGGGTTTTCCGCGTATAGCCGGTGGGGATTGGGAACCGTTGCTCCTGGGGATCGAACCCCGGAAGTGCCGGGTGTGCACGCAAGGGTTGTATCGGGACCAGACGCTCTTTCGTGGCGGGTGGTCGCGGTGCACGGTGTGCGATGAATTCGTCCATTACAGCTGTTTGGCCAGCGGCCGGGTTTCGTTCCTGAAGCGCCGCCCGCGGGTCTGCAAGACGTGTGCGGAGGCGACCCCCAACGGCACGTCCAAGCCGGATCCTCAAGCCGCCTGACGTCCATGGCGCGCGAATGCTCTGCCCCCACGTCGGTGTGGCATGAACGGTTTTCCGTACTCGTGCGGTCCGTCCTCGCGCCGCTGCTCTTCCTCTGGAGCGGATTCTTCACAGCCGACTTTGTCCTAAGCGGGGCATACACCTGGCCCCGGACCAGCCGTATCTTTGTGTTGACGACCACGCTCTTTATCCTGGGCTACGAGTTCGTCTACAAGGCGCACCGGGCCGCGTCGCCGACCGGTGACGACACCCAGGCTCGGCGGGCCCTCCGCCAGACCTGCCTGCTGCCCTATGTGGTCGGGGTTGGGTTGTTGTTCGTGATTGTTTTCGCGCGGCGTTAGCCGCACCGCCGACTCGTTTGGAACCCGGTTTGCCGGTAGGACTCGGTCGTTCGGAGGTCGAGCCGATGGGCCAGATTTTTTACAGCGGCGCCTTCGTTCAGCAGTGCTTCGCCGTTCACCCCCTGTGTCTCAACGTCAAGCGGTTCGAGCAGCCCGAACGACTGGTGCTGAGCTGTACCTCCTGCAAGCTGTCGCATCGGGTGACGGTGCGCGACCTTGCCGCTCGCGTGCCGGCCGTGCCGACGGAATCCGGCACCCCGCTGCCCCCCTCCCAGCCGGTTTCGCCGGCCGAGCAGCTGGCGAGTTGCATGGCCCGGCATGCCCCGGCGCTGTCGGTTCGCGTGCTCGATGTGGTCGAGGAACAGATGGGGCTCCGTTGCGCGGAATGTCGCCGGATCTATGACTTTGTGGTGCCCACCGTTGAAACCCATCAGCGGTAGGGGGCGCAGGTCCCACGATCCCGGCATGAATGACCGTCGCACGATCAGGGACCGCGTGCCGCATGCGTGATCCGCGTCCGTTGGCGCCGGAGGAAGTGGCCCTCCTTACGGATCGGACCTTGTTTGCGATCAAGGCCCGTGTGCAGGCCCAGGTCCGAGCGAGCCTCGACGCTCTCCGCGTGCCACTTGCGGAGGCCTGCCGGACGATGCCGCTGGCCGCACCCGCCGGGTTCGACTCGGACAAATTTCAACTGGTCAAAGGCGAACATCTCGAGGATTGTCCCTATCAGTACCTTGACGCGCCGAAATACTTCGCCGAGGGAACGGCGTTCACGTTTCGTTCGCTCGTGTGGTGGGGGCATCACGCCGTGTTTGCCTGGCTGCTGGAGGGTGAGGGACTGGTTCGTCACAAGCGCGCCATGCTCGCGCGCTACCAGGAATTGGCCGGGCGGGACTTGTGCCTCGGGATCGCCCCTGGCTTGTGGGAATGGAAGGTGGGGGCCGGGTTCACGCTGCCGCTCGAGGTCGGGAATCGGACGCAAGTGGCGGCCGTGCTGGATCGGCGGACCAGCCTGAAAGTCTGTCGGGTCGTTCCGTTGGATGAGCCGGCACTCGTCGCGGGGCGTCTGGCGGACGTGGGGATGGCCGCATTTCGAGCCCTCCTGCCCGTGGTGTGCGCGGAGTAGCGGGCCGGCAGGTCCGCGCCAAAAGGAGTTGGCGGAGGACTCGCAATTCGCTAGACTACGCCCCTCGACAGTCCGTGGTCGAAGATACCCAGATGCGGCGCGCAGGGAGGATGGTATGAAGGGTCGGGGACGGCAGTGGTGGGGAGCAACCGTGATGGGTGTCGTGCTGCTGGCGATGGCCGGCTGTTCCGGCACCGGACAGGTCGTGAACCTGGATGTGAACGTGCGGCCGATGCCGCAGGAAGTGGCGCCGGATGAAACCGTCAAAATCGTCGTCGAGGCGTTTCAGGATCAGCGCGCCGATCAAACGCGGCTTGGTTACCGGACGCACTTGGGCGGCGGCACCACGAATTTCAACGTGCCGGGCGGCAAAGCCGGAGAGACGGTCGCGGAAACGCTGGCGGACTTCCTCCGCCACAAGGGCTGGCAGGTCGGGGTGAAGAAGCCGGGGCTGACGGCGGCGGAAGGGCGCACGGATATCCTGCTGACGGGCACGATTCGCGAATTGTGGGCGACGGCGAAGAGCCGGTTTTTCTCCACGAAAATGGACGTGAAGAGCAGCATCGTGGTGAAAGCGCAGAACATGATCGACGGGAGCACCACCAGTCTGACGTTGGATGGCGCGGCGACGGATTCGGTCTGGTTTTTTTCGCCGGAGAAGTTGCAGGAGTTGACCAACTCGGTGCTCAAGGACAGTTTCCAAAAACTCATGATCGACACCCGGGTCGAGAACCGCGCATGGCGATTGCGCGAATAGGCGGAATCGGGCGGACGGGCCGGGAGTGCCGGCGATGCCGCGATGCGTGAACGGCGGTGGGAGTCGGCGCAGCCGCTGACCTTCGGGGACGTGCTGGACCTGGGGGATCGCCTGGCCAAGGTGGGGCTGAAGCCCGTCCTCCCCAACAAAGACATCATCTGCTACATCGAGGAGTGGACGGTCACGTCTCCGGACGACTTCGACCGTCTGGATCCTTGGTCGACCGAGGACGTGACACTCGTCCACGTCCGTGAGGGGTGGCAGGGCGACTTTTTCCTGCTCGCCGGCGGTTACCACACCGTCTACCAGCGGCACCAAGCCGTCGGAACCTACTGCTCCGTCAGCCACCCCTGGCGCATGCCCAAGCCGCCGACGCGCCACGACCAACGGGGACTGTTCTGGCTGGGCTTTCGCCACACCCACTCGTTCGTCCGGGTCCGCCTCAAGACCACCGAGGTGGTGACGCCCGGCGAAACGCGCCTGGACCACGAGCGGGCGGTCTGGCTGGACGAACGGTGGCGCGCCTTCGGAGAAGCGATCAAGGTTCTGGATCTGCCGATCGTCGCGGAGATCGAACGAGGCGCGGTGGTGCTTTTGCCGGCCGACGATCAGGTGCCGTTTTTCTGTTCCTGGCCCGATGCGTTCGGCCCCTGCCAATTCGAATACAACACCTCCGATCCCTTCGAATTTCTCGTCCCCGCCAGCAAGTTGGCGGCGACTTGCGGCACGGGACCCGTCGGGGTACGCGTCTATCTGACGGGGTTCAGCGAAGCGGCGTTGAAGGACTTTGAGACGGTCGCGCCAGGCGCCCGCTATGGGTATCGCTGCTCTGCCCATGCGCCGCTGGACGAGGTGCCGGAGCTGCTGGAGGCCATCGGACCGGACGGCCGCCTCTACACCACCCTGTGCGAGTTTCAGACGCCGACCCTCCTGCCCCGGGGGGAGGAGGCCTCTGCCATCGTCGGGCTGGTCGGCAGCCGGCAGGGCTATCACGTGGAGGTGCGGCTGAATCGCGCCCCGCTGCCCGAGGCGGAGATGACGGCGTGGATCGAACGGCTGATCGGCCTGCCGGCGGTGTACGCGCCACTGCCACCGTTCGTGGAATAGGTCCGCTCGCCGGCCCATGGGGCGCGTGCGGGGTTTCCCTTCCCGATCCCGGTTCGTTCGGCGGTCTCGACTGGACATCTGAGCAAGGATCGGTACCATGAGAGGGTCATGGTTTCGAAGCTCCAGGCATTTCTCTCCCGCCCTTTCATGGCCGCGGGGTTCTTTGCCGCGGGCGTGGGCTACGATACGCTCACGTTGACGCGGATCGACCGACTCCAAGACAACCTGCTGCTCCTTCTCTACCTGTGCCTACTCGGCACACTCATCGTCCTGGTGGGCCGGGAAGATTTTCGGCGGCTGGCGGAGGCGGTGTCGGACGCCCATCCCCGCTTCATTCGGGGCGTGGGAGCCGTCTACCCCTACGCCCCGATGGCGATCCAATTCCTGCTGGGTGGCCTGTTCAGCGCCTACGCCATCTTCTACTTTCGCAGCGCGTCCCTGACCAGCAGCGGTATTTTCCTCGGCCTCATGGTGGCTCTGCTGGTCGGGAACGAATTTCTCAAGACCAAGCTGTCCAACGTGACCGTGGTATTGGCGCTCTATGCCACGGTGTGCCTGAGTTTCTTCACCTTCTTCTTACCGGTGATGACGGGTGTGATGAATACCCTGGTATTTCTGGTCGGCGCCGGCCTGACCGTGGGCGTGGTGTTGCGGGTGGCCCAGTTGATTGCCAGAGGCAACCCGTTGTGGACCTCCGCGCAGACCGCACGGACCACCAGGCCGGCGTTTGGGGTCATCGCGCTGCTCGTCGGGTTCTACTTTCTGAACTGGATTCCGCCTGTGCCGTTGTCGATGAAGTTCGGGGGGGTGTATCACGAAGCTCGCCGCGCCGGAGACCGGTTCGAGCTGACGTTCGAGAAGCAGTGGTACCAGTTTTGGAAGCGGTCGGATAACCCCTTTCCTGCGGATGAGCCGGTCTATTGTTTCACCGCCGTGTTTGCGCCGGTGCGTCTCGAAACGACCATCTATCAGCATTGGTATCACCGTCCGCCGGAGGGAACCGCCTATGTCCATGCCGACCGTATTCCGATCAAGATCGCGGGCGGACGGGAAGGCGGCTACCGGGCCGTCACTTTCAAACAGCGGCTCGAGGTCGGTGACTGGCGGGTGGATGTGGAGACGGAAGACGGCCGCGTGGTAGGCCAGGTGAAGTTCCGTGCCGAGCCCATGTATGGCCGGCCCACCGACTTGGTGACGTTGCAGTACTGACCGGAGGGCTCCCGCCGATGAAGCGGCTCAGCGGGCTCACGTTAGTGGACGAACGGGAAGGGGAGGGAGCGTCGGCGCAACCGGGCGACCGGGTTGTCTACAACTGCAGAACCTTCCTCAACAAGGGCGAGGAAGTGCGGATCCAAGAGGCGCAGGCCGCGCGGCTTCCCCCGGACTGCCTTCGTGTCGTGGACGGAGTCACGTTCGTGGATCACGTGACGGTGCTTGGGAGCCGGCATACCATCGCCGGGGTAGAACACACGCTTCTTGGGATGAAAGTCGGCGGCTACCGGAAGGTCCGGATCAGCCCGTACTTGGCCTATCGCGACAAAGGGATACCGGACTGTCTCCCCCCAAACGCCGTGTTGATCGTGGAACTGTGGCTGCGGGAGATTCGTTAGGTCCTGGGGTGATCAGGTCAATCAAGGGCGGACCTGACAGACGCGGCGCGATCGTCACCGGACACTCCTCCGGTGGATGGGTCGACGACCGGGCCGTCAGGCGCAGGGTGCCCATGGCACGGAGTTCCATCTGCTGACCCTTGCTCAGTCCACCGCCCACGCGCAGCAGGTACCCCCACAGGTCTACCGTGTGGCTCGTCGGGGCTACAGGGGGGTACAGGAACCGGCGGGTTGCAGTGCCGCGTCGTCGAAGCGAGCGGGGGCGACATAGGCCCATCCCATCAGATAGCCCAAATAGCGATACGCTTCGAACTCCTCCAGGCTGAACCATTGCACCAACGTTTCCGTTTGGGGAAAGTCCTTGGCCTCGGGCGACTGGGCGAACTTCGTCACCTTCTTCACGGCCTGCGCCAGCTCCGCACGCGCGCGCGCATCGGCGGTGAGCGCCTGCAGGTGAGGGAGATTCAGATGGGCGGGAAGCCGGTCAGGTCGTTCCTCCGGCGTGTGCTGGGTGGCCGGTCGGGCTTCCGGATGGGCGCTGATCGTGAGTCGGTCCGGGGCGCCAAACCAATGGCGACGGATCATCAGCGCTGGGTTGTCCACGAACGGCTTCAAGTAGTGGATGGCGGTGACGGCCCCTGGTTGTCCGTTCCTGCCGGGCCGGCGCACCCAGAACTGCCGGTACCAGGTGACCTCGCCCGTGGGCGGCACGTCGCCGCACCACTGCACGCCCTCGCCGAAGTATTCGCGGATGCGGTCCTGCAGCCGGTGCAGGTAGTGGTAGTCCCAGGCGGTATCGAGCGTGGCGTCCCCCACGACCACGTGAGCGACGTTCCGGCGCAGAAGACTTTGGACACCCAGGTTGTCGTAGAAGGAGCCGTCCGTGATTTCCAGCCAGCGACTCTGCGTATTCGGCCAGAGGCGTTGGATGGTCATCATTTGCGCATAATCCCAGACGGTACCCCAGGCGCCGTTCCAGCGGCGGGCGAAATTCCAGGCCTGGAACTCGTTGTTGAGGTTGAAGGGGAGGAAGGCCAGCCCCAGCAAGGCGCGGCCGATGTCGTCGCGAACCGACTCGCCGTTGAGGCTGTCGCTGTCCAGGCCGGCGCCGGAGGCCGTCATCGCCTCGGATAGCCGTATGCAATAGTCTTCCCGGGCTCGGAGACGCCCGCGTGCCTGGCAGGCGCCGTCCGTCGGGTCCTGGACTTCCACATACCGCGGATTGAAGGCCGCGGGTTCCTTGCGCTCGTTCAGCACACGTGCCACGGGCAGGCCGAAGGCGGGGCTTTGGACGTACCCGAGGCCGTCGGAGCCTGTGAAGTGTTTGGTGAATTCGAAGTTGTAGTGATCGCGATAGGGGCGGCCCTCCTCGGTGGGATAGGCGCGGGGGCGGCCGCGGTTGACCAAGTTGCCGCTGAGCACGAGATAGGGCCCCAAGTGGCGCTGGCCGTTGATCTGGGTGAGCGCGCGGTCGGGTTGCCCGCGCAAATAAGTGGCCTCGATTCGGCGTTGATAGGGCGTAAAGAGGTGGATGAAGTTCCCGATGTTCGGGGAAGTTCTGATGTGCAGGGCGACGTCCCAAACATAGTGGGCGGGGAGTCGCCATAGATAGCCCCAGATCAAGGCGGGGCCTTCCCAAAATCCCTCTTCACGAATGAAGCCGGCGTGGTGCCGGAGGTGCGTCACGAAGTCCTGTCTTGGATCCAGCAGGCGGTCGAGGTCGCCGGTGCGGACAAGGTTCCCGTACGCGTCCTCTTGTTCCGTGCCCAGATGCCCGAGCAGCCAGCCGGCGATGTAGGAGCCGCCGGAAACGGTGCTCAGATAGTCCATCTCCGAGAAGCGGTCCATGTCCTGCAGCGCTTGGAGGAGGCCCAGGTGGAAGGTGGCCGACCGGATGCCGCCGCCTGAAAACGCCAACCCTTTCAACTGGGCCGGGACGGTTCCCTGCTCGGGCACCTCGTCAGTCACGAGGCCGGTCTGGCCGGTGGCCTGCATCCGTCGGCGTGTGTCGATGTACGCGAACTCCTCGGCGTAGTCCTGCCAGACTCGAGCTGGGTCAAACTGGAAGGCACGTTGCCGGATTTCGTAGGTTTGGGTGGGTGGTGTGGCGCAGGCGGCCAGCCAGAGCGCAAGGGCCGCCAGCCAGAGCGGCCCTCCTGTCGGAGAGCGTTGACGAAGGGGCGGTTCGCGGAATCCCGTTCGCACGCGCGCTGTCTATCATGGCGCGGAGGCCGGATCAAGGGTGGACGCCGGCCCGGTCGTGTCGGCTTGACCTGATACCGCGAGAGGCCGTAGGGTCTGCACTTCCGGACGGGAGCGCCTGCCATGGCGGAGATCGGATTATATAACGGGCGATTGCGCCCGTGCCCCAGCAGCCCGAATTGCGTCAGTACGCAGGCGGCCGATGACGGGCATCGAATCGCGGCCATTCCCTATCAGCGCGAGTGGCCGGTGGCCGCGGCGCGACTCAAACAGGTCGTCGGCGAGATGCCCGGGGCGAAGTTGGTGGATGACCAGGGCCGCTACCTTCGCTTTGAGTTCACCAGCCGGTGGTTCCAATTCGTGGACGATGTCGAGTTTCTGTTCGATGAGGAGAGCAAGACGATTCAGTTTCGCTCGGCCTCGCGAACAGGGTACGGCGATCTGGGTGTGAACCGCCGCCGCATGGAGGCGATTCGGGGCCAGGTCGTGGGCACGGTCTAGGCGACGAAAGGAATTCCCGCGTGATACGGTACGATAAACTAGCCGAGACGGAGTTTCCGATCCACGACGTGATTCGTCGGCGTTGGAGCCCGCGAGCCTTTTCGGATACGCCGGTAGCCACAGCCATGCTGGGGAGCCTCCTGGAGGCGGCGCGGTGGGCGGCGTCTTCCAGCAACGAGCAGCCGTGGCGGTTCATCGTGGCGACCAAAGCCCGGACGGAGGAGTTCGCCGCTCTCCTGGCCTGCTTGGCTCCAGGCAATCAGGTGTGGGCGCAACAGGCGTCGGTCCTGATCCTGACCGTGGCGAAGCGCCACTTCGACGACGGCACGGAGAATCGCCATGCCTGGTATGATGTCGGACAAGCGGCGGCGCATCTGGCGATTCAGGCCACGGCCATGGGGCTCATGGTGCATCAAATGGCCGGGTTTGCTTCGGACAAGGCTCGCGAGGCGTTCGGGATTCCCGATGGATTCGATCCGGTGACGGCGATCGCCGTGGGCTACCAGGGCGAGGTAGAGGCGCTGCCGGAGCGGCTGCAGAAGCGGGAACGGGCGCCGCGCAGCCGGGTCGCGCTGGACGCGATCGCCTCGTTCGGCCGATGGGGCCAGGCCTTGCCGTTTGCGCCCGATGCGAAGACGGCCCCGCCGGGTGCATGAGCCAGGGGAGCCGGAACGGAGGGAAGACGGAGCGATGCAGGCATTGGCAGTGGAAGTCGTCGGCCTGAAAGACTTGACGCACGATGTGCGGGAACTTGAACTGCGGTTGATGATGCCGGCGGAAGTCGAGTTCCAGCCCGGCCAGTTTCTCTCGTTCGACATTGCGGTAGAAGGCAAACCTCATCCCGTGACCCGGGCCTATTCGATCGCGTCCCCGCCCAGTGTGCGCGACCGGCTGACCCTGGTGTTCAATCGTGTGGACAGCGGTCCCGGTACGCGGTTTCTGTTCGGTCTCGCCGTCGGGGACCGCGTGGCTTGCAAAGGCCCAGCCGGAAGCTTTCGGCTCCGTGACGATGGGCAGAAGGAGGTGCTTTTTGTGGCGACGGGGACCGGCATCGCCCCACTGTGGTCCATGCTGCATGCGCATCTGGCGAGGGGACGGTCCTCCGCCGTGACCTTGTTTTGGGGACTGCGGAGCCAAAAGGATTTGTATTACCAGCAAGAGTTGGCGGCCTTGGCGGCCGCGCATCCCACCTTTCAATGGGAGACCGTGCTGTCACGGCCGGAGCCCGGTTGGGCCGGCTGCATCGGCCGCGTGACCACGCTGGTGCAGGAGCGCATCACCTCGGTGGGGAATCTGGCGGTTTATCTGTGCGGCAACGGCGGCATGATCAAGGATGTGACCGAAACGCTTCGCGCCAAGGGCCTCTGCCCGATCTACCGCGAGAAGTGGTACGACGGACCGGACGACGTGCCGGTGCCGCCCCCTCGATAAGAGGTCTGTCTCCTGCTCCGCTTGCGCCATCCCGATAACCGGCGCTTGCCTGCGAGGTGGGCGGTGTCCTTCCACCCGTTGCGCATCTTGTCGGCTTCCGGTCAACCTTCGCGGAAGCCCGGTGCGGCTTGATCCGTCAGGCCGGATTAACAGGTCGACAGCGAGGTCCGCCAGGCCCTCGTGGGAACGATTACGTAGTGGCCAGCGAAATGACGGGGGGAAACCGTCCTCGATAGGCTTTCGCGCGGTGAGGCCGGTTCCGTGGACGTGGAGGGAGGCTCCGATGACGTGGGGATGGTCTCGAGTGTCGACGTTCACCCGGCTCACGGGAGACATGCTGTGTGCCGGTGCGGCGGTTGTGGCGCTGGTCGTCTTGGGCGGGTGCGGCGGGGGCGACCCGACACCGGTGGCGCCTCCGGTCTCCCCGCTGCCTCCCATCGTCTATCTGGCCGACCAGGATACGGACGGCGTCGACGAGCTGTACCTCGCGACCTCGCAAGTAAAGCTGAATCATCCGCTGTTGCCGAATCAGGTGGTCCGGGATTTCACGCTCCTGCCCGATGGAACGGGGGTCGTCTACCGTGTCAGCTTGACCACCACGGAATTGTTGGAGCTGTACGTGGTGCGGTTCGCGACCCCTGGCGCCGGGGTTAAGCTGAATGCGCCACTCACGGGTAACGACGAAGTCGCCACCTTCCAGGTGATTCCCGATGGCAGCGGGGTGATCTATGTGGCGGCCAATCGGCACGAGGTCCAGCGCGACCTGTACCACGTGTCATTGGCGACGCCCGGTGTGCCCACGAAGTTGGAGGTTCCCCTCGGGAGTGCGCAGTACATTACGGACTATGAGATTCTTCCCAACAGTCTCGGAGTGGTGGCGAAGGTCATCGAGTCCGGGAGGTTCAAGGCGTTCTATTTGACACGCTTTGCACAACCGGGCAGCAGCACCCTGCTGACCCCGTCTTTGCCCGGGAGTACCGATGTGTTCAGTTTTGCCGTCACCCCGGACAGCTCCAACCTCGTGTATTCGATTCTTGGTTCGGAGGGCGGCATCTATCGGGTGAACTTTTCCGTCCCTCAATCGGCAGCGCTCCTCAATGCGCCTCTCCCGGCCGGGGACTCCGCCTCGTATCGAGCGGCTCTGCTCGATGGCAGCGGCGTGGTGTACGAGGTATTCCATGTCTCCGCCCCAGGAAATGAGCTGTGTCTGGTTCGCTTCGCCTCCCCAGGAACGTGCATGCGTCTGGACGATCCCCTGGTCACCAAACACATCGAGAATGTGCGCATCACATCCGATAACAGCGGGGTCGTCTACATGGCCGCGCCGGCTTCTGGAGGCCAAACCGAGCTCTACCAGGCGCGCTTTTCCGCACCGGGGGTCGGAACGAAATTGAATGGTTCCTTGCCCGCCGGCGTGCATGTGCAAAGTTATGCGCTTGTGCCGGATGGGGCAGGGGCCGTCTTTCTCGCCACCGAGCAAGTGTTTTCGGATCCGCCCGGAAAAATCATGGTCGATACGGAGCTGCACCGCACCAATTTCGCCGCGCCGGGGGCCAGCACGGTGCTCATCAATCCCGCGATTGCCGGGGGGGGGAGATTGAGGAGTTTATGGTGACGAGCGATAGCACGGGGGTCGTGTATCGAGCGGATCAGGCGCTCGACAAGCTGATCGAACTGCACCGGGTGATCTTCTCCTCCCCCGGGCAAAGCAACACGTTGAGCGGTCCCCTTGTGACAGGGGGAAACGTGCGAGGATTCTTCGCCCACGGCGGGACCATTTCAAGCCCGGTCAGCCGTTGAGTACAAGAGCAGGGAGCGGAGGGTGGAACGGGGTCAGTGTTTCGGCGACGGAGCGGAGGTGGCGGGCGCGTCCTTCCACTTGGTCGTATGCTGGAAGACGCATTTCGGGCATGTATAGTGGAGAAATTGCCCCCCGGCGACAAGCCGGGGCGTCATGGCCACTCGGCACCACGTACAGAGTCGCTCGGGAAGCGCCTGACCGGCGCCGCGAACGGAGGGCGCCGCGTTGGGGGAGGGGTCCGACATGAGCCTCATTGTGTCGGAGCGCCCCTCGGCTTGTCAATCAACGGCTGATCCGTCCGGGTCCGGGTGTGCCTGCCGGCTTGCGCAATAGGGGCATACGGCCGTAGACAGGTCGATCCCCTCGACGTATAGTGGCGCTCGTGTCTGCTCCGCGTACCCTCCGCGAAATGTTTCTGTCGCTGCCGTCCCAGCTGGATGCTGAGGCGGCCGATGGCCTTTCGGCCATTTACCAGTTTGAACTCAGCGGGCAATCCGGCGGCCGCTATGTATTGTCGATCGACGCCGGTGCCTGCACGGTGACGGAAGGGACTCATTCCGATCCGCACGTGACGCTGGCCATGTCGGGTGACGATGCCTTGAAGATTCTGACCGGCCAGCTCAGCGGCCAACTCGCCGCCATGACCGGGCGCCTGAGCGTCAATGGGGACGTCGGATTGGCGATGCAGCTGCGCGGCCTGTTTCCTTCCCTCCAGGTCTGATTCCGGTTCGGGAAGGCGCCGGGCGGCCGCTAACGCGGCTGTGTGGAGACAGGCGCCGGTTCCCGCGTCGTCGGTTTCGCTTCTCCGCCCGGCGAGACGTCATCCCACATCTCTTCCCGCATGGCGCGCGGGAATCGTTCCTCCAGCATCACATACAGCAGCGGAATCAGAAACAGCGTCAGGACGGTGGAGACCGTCAGCCCGCCGATGACGGCACGGGCCAGCGGCGCGTTGGTTTCTCCGCCGGTGCCCCATCCCAGGGCCATCGGAAGCAGGCCCACGACGGTGGCCAATGACGTCATCAGAATCGGGCGCAGCCGGGTTCGGGAGGCCGTAACGACCGCCTGGCGGAGGTCCTCCCCGCGCCGGCGGCGCACGTTCGTATAGTCCACGAGTAGGACGCCGTTGGAGACCACGATGCCGAGCATCATGATGATGCCCATGAAGGAGGTGGTGGACAAGGTCGTCTTGGTCAGGAACAACATCAGGATCACGCCGGGGAACCCCATCGGGACCGAGAACATGATGATGAAGGGATCGAGCAGCGATTTGAACTGGGCCGCCATCACCATGTAGACCAATGCCAGGGCCAGGATGGTGGCGAAGATCAGCCCATGGAACGTTTCCCGTTGCTGCTGAATCTGCCCCGTGAGCCGCACGCTGAAGCCGTTGGGCAGTTGCAGCGCCGCAAATCGTTCGTCCAATTCATCGGCGATAGAGCCGAGGTCGCGGCCCACTGGGTTGGCGGTAATGTGAATGACCCGCTGGAAGTATTTCCGGTCGATCTTGACGGGGCCTGAGTTGAACCGCACGGACGCCAAGTTCTTGAGCAGGACCGGCTGCCCGGCTTTCGTCGAGAGGAGCACCTGTTCCAGGTCGGTGAGATCCTTGCGGAACCGCTCGTCCAGCCAGGCACTGATGTAGTATTCGTTGCCGCTGTCCGGATCGGTGAAAATGATCGGATCGGTTTGCCCGTTGCCGTTGAGAGAGTAGAGCACGGCGTTGGCCACGTCGGCTTCGCTCACGCCCAACAGCGCGGCCTTTTCGCGATCGACGTCGATATCGAGTTCCGGGTAGTTCTCCTCGCGGCTCACCTCGATGTCGGCGAGACCCCTCACCTCGTGCATGGCAGCTTCGACCTGCCGGATCGCGCCGCGCGCCTTTTCGAACTCATATCCGTAAATCTCCACGTCGATCGCCTTTTGCGACCCGAAACTCGTGACGCGTTTCACGATCCCGCCGGGATCGAAGAACATGGCCACGCCGGGGAAGAGTTTCAGCACTTTGGGGCGGACGTCGTTCATGATCTGGACCTGGCTGCGGCTGCGCCGGTCCGGGGGCACCAGATAGACCTGGACCAACGAGGTGTGCGGCCCTGTGTTCGGGTTGAACAGCGAGGCGCGCCCCTGTTGGAGAACGCCGGTACTGGAGACCATCGTCTCGAGTTCGTGCGGGGGAATGTTCTCGCGGAGCACCCGCTCGATTTCCGCCACCTGGGCTTCGGTCTTTTCCACTCGCTGGCCGACCGGGGCTCGGACGACGATTCGGAACTGACTTTCGTCGGTGACGGGGATGAACTCGCTCCCGATCAACGGGTAAAGGAACAGCGACGCCACGAAAAGGCTGACGGTGGCGGTGAGGACCTTGCGCCGGTGGGCCAAGGCCCAGGTCAAGCTGTTCTGGTACCCGGCATCCAAGGCGTCGTAGCGACGGCGGGTCCATTCCAGGAAGCGGTCCCAGGCGCGCGGTGAGCCGGTGCGGTCGGCTTCTGGTTTGAGGAACTTGTAACAAAGTGCCGGCGTGACCGTGCGAGAAATGAAAAACGACGTGAAAAGCGAAATGGCGATCGTGACGGTCAACGGGATCAGAAGCAACCGGCCGATGCCCACGACGAAGAAAATGGGCAGGAACACCACGACGGTGGTCACGGTGGAGGCGAAGATCGGCATGGCGACCTCCCGGGCGGCTTCGAGAATCGCCATCCAGCGGTTCGGCGTGTGGTTGAGGTGGCGCTGGATGTTCTCCAGTTCCACGATGGAATCGTCCACCAGACGGCCGATCCCCAGGGCCAGCCCGCCGAGGGTGAAAATGTTCAACGTCTGATCGGTGAAATACATGACCACGAAGGTGACCATGATCGAGAGGGGAATGGCCACTGAGACGATGAGGGTCGCGGTGATGTTTCGCAGGAAGATCAGAATGACGAGCGCGGCGAGTAGGGAGCCGTGCAACGCTTGTTCGGCCAGGTTTTTGATGGATTGGCGGATGTAGACGGATTGGTCGAAGGAAATGCCCAGGTCGACCCCCGGTGGAATGCCGAGCATCTTGGGCAGTTGCTCGCGCAGCGAATCGACCACCTGCACGGTGTTGGCGATGGGCTGCTTGTTCACCCGCAGGTAGACCGCTTTCTTACCGTCCGTGCGGACAATGTTGGTCTGGATGTCCGAGGAGTCGGTGACGGTGCCCAGATCGCGCACACGGACGGGGTTGCCCCGGGGGTCGACCTTGACGATCACGTCGTTGATCGGCTCGGCCGATTTGAACTGATTGTTCGTGAAGACGTTGTAATCCAGGTTGCCGGCCTTGAGGTCGCCGGAGGGGAGAATGACGTTCGAGGCTTTGACGGCATTGACGACGTCCAGGATCGACAAGCCGCGGGCGTGCAGGAGAGCCGGGTCGAGGTTGATGTTGAGCTGCCGAATCTTGCCGCCTTCGACGGTGGCCGCGGCGACGTTGTTGATCTGTTCGAGTTGAGGGGCGATCGTGTTGAAGGCCAGATCGTACAGCGCCCGCTCGTCGAGGGTATCGCTCTTGACCGTGACGAAGGCGACCGGGATGTTGGAGACGTCAAACTTGACGACGAAGGGTTGCAGGACGCCCGGCGGCAGCTGGTTCAAGATCTGGGTGATGCGCTGCATCACCTCCATCTGCCCGACGTTGATGTCCGCTCCCCAGTTGAACCAGACCTGCACGGCCCCGATGCCGTATTTGGCGAACGATTCGACGTGGTCGACGTTGGACGCGGAACTGACCGCCTTTTCGATGGGATAGACGACGCTCTTTTCGATGTCGATCGGCGGCGCACCCTTGTACACCACGCCGACGAAGACGACCGGAACCTGGATGTTCGGAAACAGATCGATCGGCAGTCGCTGGAGCGAGACCACGCCCAGCACGACCATCGCGAGCGACAGCATCAGAAACCCGATGCGATTCCGAAGCGCGAGGAGTGTCAGCCACATGGTCGATGCTGTGAGCGGTGCATGGGAAAAGATGAAAGGGGACGGCGGGGTCCCCACGCCGTCGCGTTCGGCCTCGCTCCCCTATCTCTGCCCGTCACCCCGTTCGAGCGGTTGTACCTGCACGGGCTGGTCGTCGTGGACCAGGTCTTTGCCCGAGATGATGACCTGTTCCGTGCCGGACAGGCCGCTGATGATTTCCACGCGGTTCCCGGACCGCGCGCCGAGCCGAACCGGAATGCGGTGGGCCTTGCTGTCGTTGACGACGTACACGTACTGCATTTCTTCCAGTTGCGTGACGGCGTCCACGGGAATTTGCACGGCATTGGGATGCGTCCCGACGATGACCTCCACGCGGGCGAACATGCCGCCCTTCAGCAGATGATCGGGGTTGGGGAGGTCCACCTCGACGGTCATGGTTCGCGTCTGGCGGTTGAGGGCCTGGACGACACGGGTGACGGTTCCCTGGAAGACGCGGTCCGGATAGGCCTCCGCCCGCACATCCGCCGGTTGGCCGACCTGGATGAGCGGCACGTCCTTCTCCACGACCTCGATCAGCGTGCGGACGCTGCTGATGTCGTGCAGGCTCAAAATGCCCCGGGACATCGTGGAGGTGCTGGCCGTCGACCCCGTCACATAGGCGCCGGCGTCGAGATTGCGCTCCGCAATGAAGCCAGCGTATGGCGCGCGGATGTAGGAGTAGGCCAGATTGGTTTCGGCCTGCTGGAGGGCGACCTCCATCTGTTTGACCTGGGCCTGGAGCGAATCCTGCTGCGCGATCGCGGCGTCGTAGTTGACCTGCGCGGTATCGAGGTCTTGTTGCGATACGAACTGATCCTTGATCAAGGTCTGCATGCGTTCCAGCGTCAACCGCGCGTTATGCACGGCGGCCTGCTGTTGCACGACGCGGGCGCGGGCGGCGGTCAGGTTGGCCTTGGCCTGATTGACGGCGTGTAGATAGTCGGTATGGTCGATTTCCATTAATAGCTGGTTCGGCTTCACGAAGTCGCCTTTGTCGACGTAGAACTTGGCGATGTGGCCGTCCACGCGGGAGAAAATATTGACGACCTGGTTCGGGGAGATGTCGGCGGTATAGCTGAGCCGCACCTCCATGTCCGTGCGGAGCGGGGCGGCCGTTGCGACCGTCACGATGCGACTCTTGCGCGCATCCTGCTTGGCGCCGGTGCTCAGGCGGAAGACGACCAGCCCGAGGACCGTGACGAAAATGATCACCCCGAGGACGACGATGGGGTGGCGGGTGACCCGACTCATGTGTGTGCCTCCCCTCCGCGGTGTCCCGGTCCCGCGGGAGTTTGGAGCCCGCCAAGGAAGACGTCGACATAGTCGTGGACCACGTCTTCGTGTGTTCGATGCATGGGGATGCCGAAAATATCGTGCAGCAAACGGTGATGGATGATGACGCCGAAAAACGCCCGGGCAGCCAGCAACGGATCGATGCGACGAAACGCGCCGTCCTCGATGCGCCGACTGATGTAGCCGGCGAGCAGGTCATGGAAGGCCCGGTACTGTTGCTGGAAAAACATCTGCGACATGTCATGCCCTTCCAACGCGCTGAAGAGGAGCAGCCGGAGCATCGTCGGGTCGGCGCCCTTGCGGATACGAAAACTGGCGAGCAGGGTGAATAGCCGACGGTCTTCGCGTGTCTTGGCGGCCTCCTCGACGGCGGTCCGCAGTTCCGAATAGTGCGCTTTCTCCGCCAGGATGGCGCCGTAGAGCGCGCGCTTGGTCGGGAAATGTTTGAACAGCAGCGCCTCGCTGACACCGGCGGCCTTGGCAATGTCTTTTGTCGTGGTTCCGTTGAACCCCCGTTCGGCGAATAGGGTCGCGGCCGCCCCGATGAGGCTGGCCTGGCGGTCCTGCGCCGATGCGCGGGTGGCGGCGGAGCGCGTGGAACGTCGTTGGGACTGCATCTCGTTCGTGAGTGAGTACTTACTTACTGTTCAAGGTTATCACGTGGCCGAACAGAGGGCAACCGCAGCCCGCATTGACCTGGTCCACTGCCTGAATCCCTCCCGTTATCCACAGGTCGATGATTGACACTCGAGAGCGCCGATGGGTAGGGTTGGCCCTATGCCCTACCGCCTAAATGGACTCTGGCGCGGTCGTCTGACGGCGGGAGCCCTGCTGGCTCTGCTCTGGACGGGCACCCTGCTCTGGGGGTTCTCCTCGCCCGGGGCGGTGGCGGCCGAGCGGCCGACCCCGCCGGACGGCTATGTATGGGTAGAGTTCCCAGCCGGACCCAGCGCCATCCTCATGCCCGTGGGTTGGCATGCCACCACGCAAGTCGATGGGGAACTCTCCACCCTCTTTCTTTCCAAGGAAAATGTCGAGACGGTCGGCCGATATCGCACCGGGCTCTCGGTGAACGTCATCCACCACGTGCGCCAACAGGCTGGCATGACGCCGTCCCAGTTCGCCCAGCGCTCCATTGCCACGACGACCGGATCCAAGGAGATTATCGGCCAGTGGTCCGGACCTCACCAGAGCGGATTGTCCAGTTTCAGCTTCCGGTATCGTGATTCCGAGCCCTCGCCGACGATGCTCGTCCATGCGCTGTTCCTTGCGGACGACCAAGGCGACGTGTTGCATGTGTTGGTGTTCGGCGCTCCGGAAAGCGAATGGGAGCGGGCCTGGGCCCATGGCGAACGGATGTTGAAGCTCGTCGTCGTGGGGTAAGGGCATCCACGACCGCAGCGGACCTGAAACGGGAGGCGTCTATGATCGGTTCCATCACACGGGCGCGGGCGTCGTGGCACAACGTTGTCTGGGGGGGGGTGCTCGCGGTCGGCCTGCTCGGGTTGTCTGCCTGCGCGGGGCAGAAACCGGCTCCCTCCGCCCAGCTCAAGGGTGTCATCAAGATTGCGGCCGGATGGACGCACAGCTGCGCGCTCATGGCCGAAGGGCGGGTGAAGTGTTGGGGCAACAATCAGGATGGCCAGTTGGGGGACGGGACGCGCACGCCCAAACGGGTGCCGGAGAATGTGGTGGGCTTGTTGGGGACAGCGAAAGAATTGGCGCTCGGGGAGCGCCACACCTGTGTCCTGACGAGCGCGGGAGCCGCCAAGTGTTGGGGCGGGAACCATGATGCGCAATTGGGGGACGGGACGCACGCCGACCGTGTCAGTCCGGTCGAGGTTGCGTCCTTGCCGGACGGTCTTCGGATGATCGCGGCCGGCGAGCAGCATACCTGTGTGCTGACGGCCGCCGGTGGGGTGAAGTGTTGGGGCAGCAATCGTGACGGGCAACTGGGCGACGGGACGACGGATGCGCGCAGCAAGCCCGTGAGCGTGACAGGGTTGGATCATGGGGTGGCGGCCATCGCCGCAGGGTGGCGGCATACCTGTGCCTTGACGGCGGCTGGGGGCGTCAAGTGTTGGGGGAACAACAAGGACGGACAGGTGGGGGACGGGACCGCAGTCAATCGATCGGCGCCGGTCGAGGTGTCCGGGCTGTCGTCCGGGGTGACGCTCCTGGCGGCCGGCGGGCGGCATACCTGTGCGGGTGTCGCCGGCACGGTGAAGTGTTGGGGGCACAATGAGCGCGGCCAACTGGGTGATGGGAGCACGGCGGATAAGGCCACACCGGTTCCCGTCGTCGGCCTCGCAGATATCAGTACGCTGTCCGCCGGATGGCAACATACCTGCGGTCTGGCGACCGGGGGCGGCGTGAAGTGTTGGGGAAACAATGAGAAGGGCCAGACGGCGACCGGCGGTGATTTCGTGCGATTGTCGCCGACGGCGATCATGGCGTCCCCTGAGAAGGCTCCGATGGCGGTGGGACTCGCGGCCGGCGGACAGCATACCTGTATCCTGACGGCGGACAACGTCGTGCAATGCAGGGGTGACAACGAATACGGGCAGCTCGGCGAGGGCATGCAGGCCCGGTAAGCCCGATCCGAGGGGCCCGTGCGCCTCGAGGGGGTGGACGCTACTTGGTCTCGTTGATGCGGACGATGATCGCGCCCATCAAGTCCCCCTGACGGAAGTCTTTCCGGGGGGATTGCGGGTGGGCGTTGTGGCAATCCCCGCAGGCCTGTGTGATGGCAAAATCGGCCGCGAGGCCCTTGAATTGATTGCCGTCGGCGAACGTCAGCACTTTCAATTCCGGATTGGCCGCGAATTTTTTCAGCGCCTCGGCTTCCGCCTGGGTCTTCGGCAGATTGGCCTTGTAGAGCGGGGTCAGGCCGATGAGGCCCAACTCGAAATCCTTGATCTCAAATCCCGCCGCCTTGATGAATTGCGCCGGGAGCATGACGGCGTGGTCGTCTTTGGTCCATTCCTCCTTCGCCGTCACACCGGCCTTTTTCGTCTGCTCCACGACCGCCTGAGTATACGCGGTCCTGAAGGCCTTGCTGGTCGCCAAGACATAGCGGGCAGCCTGGTCTCGCGGATCCTCTGTTCTCCAAGGGGTGGAGCCCTGGGTGCATCCCAGCGTTGCGGTCATCAGGAAACAGACACAGAGTGAAAAGGAGGGTTTCACGGCAGCTCCTTGGTCGTGGTCGTTGAATCGCCGCCCCTTGCCAGAGTGGCGCCGGCATATTCAGGAGCATTTCACCCCCGGGGCCGTCCACAAGTCAACTGCCTGGCCCCTCGGGGACCGGCGTGGGCGGGTCGGCGGGAATGGCCTCGAGTTCCTGGAACCACTTTTCCATCTGGGGGCGGTCGCAATTGCGCGACTCTCCTGTCTTGTACCATTCGAACCGGCCATCGGCGGCCGTCGCCACCCTGCGGCGAAGGGCGTCCATCTCCTGCGTGGCATAGGGGACGAAACGCCGAGCCAGCCTGGCGTTCTGCCGGAGCTGGGTGACTGAGTCCATGCCGCTCACGAGCGCGGCGATGGGGAGGCTCCAGACGTACCGCAGCGCCTCTTCCACGGTGACCAGGCCGGTCCTCACCGGGTCGGCCTTGCCGCAGAGTGACTTCATAGCGATCGGCGCGATCCCTTGCCGGAGCAATTCGGGCAGCACCCTCCGTTCAAAGCTCTGGAAGGAGGCGTCGAACACGTTCAGGGGGAGTTGACACGTATCGAAGGGGAACTGCCGGGCGAGCACACGGGCATGCACCTCCGGGTCCTTGTGCCCGGTAAAACCGATGAACCGGACTTTGCCCTCCCGTTTGGCCTCCAGCAAGGCCTCCGCGACTCCGTTCTGCTCGAAGAGCGTCTCGTGATCGTTCGAACAGTTCACCTCATGAACCTGCCACAGGTCGAGGTAGTCGGTTCCCAAACGCCGGAGAGATTGCTCGAGTTGCCGGAGCGCCACCGCCTTGCCGCGTCCGTGGGTGCAGACTTTCGTCATGAGAAACACACGATCTCGGCGGCCCTTCAGCGCGGCACCCATGACCGATTCGCTGCGGGTCCGGTTGTATTCCCATGCGTTGTCGAGGAAGGTCACGCCCAGGTCGATGGCTTCGTGGATGAGACGAATGCCTTCTCCCTCGGATTGCCGGAGGAAATGTGCGCCACCCACCGCCAACATCGAGACGCGGACGCCGGTCCGGCCTAGGGGGCGAAGCGGCAACGGGTCTGAACTCGAAGGAGCGGGTTGAGTCGCGGCACCCCATGCCGCCCCGGTACGGATCGCGGTGCCCGCCCAGGCGAGCCCGGCCAGCAGTTGCCGTCTGGTCAATCGGAGGAGTTGTCCTCGGGGTGTGGACGGGCGCAGCGATTGCAAGGGATTAGGCCTCCAGGATCGGGCTCACGCTGGCAGCATGCGCGTCCTCTCGCGGACGGTCAAGCCCCTGTCGGGGAAGTAGGGGCAAATAGTCCGGGTGCCCATACCAATTTCCCCCTAGGATTTTGATATCCATGCGGCGTATAGTACGCGAATATACTGTAAAAGTTTTCACGGTCGATCTCCGCGCGGCGGCAGGGAGGAGAGCGGCCACGCGTGCCGACGCATATGCGTCTGGGCCGTGAACATGACGGGGAGCGACGATACCCCATGAATGAACCGCCCGAAGGTCATGACAGGCCACCGCGGCGCGGCTGCCTCTCGGTGCTCCTTCGTCGATTGAGTTCGCCCGAGTCCGATCCCATCCATCGAGATCAAATTCGCCTTCTCTACGATCAAGCGTCGTTCGGCCTGTTCGCGAATATCGTCAACGGGCTCTTGCTCACACTGGCGCTGAGTCCGGTCACCTCCCTGCCGGCGCGGGTCGGGTGGCTCGGCTGTCTCACGCTGGTCACGCTGGGGCGCTGGGGGCTCGTCACCCGCTACCGGTCTGCCTCGCCAGACCAACAGGCCGATCCCGCCTGGGGCAGGCGGTTTGTCTGGGGAGCCGCGGCGGCCGGCGCGACCTGGGGGAGCGCCGTCCTTGTCTTGTTCCCCGCAGCCTCGGTCCCGCATCAGCTCTTTCTCCTGTTTATCTTCGCGGGCATGGTGTCGGGGGCGGTGATTTCTCTCCCGCCGTTGCGCGAGGCCTTTCTCAGCTTCAGCGGATTGATCCTGTTGCCGCTGCTGGTGCGGGTGTCGTTCGATGGCGGCTCGCTCTCCCCGTACATCGCGTTGGCCATCTTGATGTTCTGGGCCTTCATGGTGGTGACCAGCTGCAAGCAGCACCGGACCATTACCGACTCGCTCCGCCTGCGTCATGAAAACCGCCAGCTCGTGTCGTCGCTCTTTGCCGAAAAACAGCAGCAGGAGCAGCTCAATGCCGATCTCAAACATGAAGTCACCGAGCGGCAGGCGGCGCAAGATGCGTTGCGACGGGCCAATGAAGGCCTTGAACAGCGGGTGGCCGAACGCACGGCTGAGCTACGGGGGGCGGTTCGGTTGCTGGAAGAGGAAGTGAACGAACGAGTGCAGGCACAATATGCGCTGCGCCTGAGCGAGATCCGGTACCGGATGCTCTATGACGACACGCCGTCCATGTATTTCACGGTCGATGCCGAGGGGCGGATCCTGTCGGTCAATCGGTTCGGGGCCGATCATCTCGGCTATGGGCAGGACGAGTTGGTCGGGCGATCGGTCCTGGATCTGTGCCCCGCGCCGGAGCGATCCGAATTCTCGACCCAGCTCCGGGAATGCCTCAAAGCCGGAGGCGACGTCCGAACCTGGGAGGTGTCGCATTGTCGCAAGGACGGGGCGGTGATAGCGGTGCGCGAGATCGCGCGCATGGTCCGCCAAACAGACGGGCGGGAGATGCTGTTGCTCGTCTGCGAAGATATCACGGAGCGGAATCGGCTGGAGCAGCAGTTCCGCCAGGCCCAAAAGATGGAGGCGATCGGTAAGTTGACCGGCGGGATCGCGCACGACTTCAACAATCTGCTGACCGTGATCCGCGGCTATTCCGACATGACTCGTGAGGAGGTCGACCCCAAGGCCTCGGTGCGCACGTCCCTGGATGCCATCGGGCAGGCCGTCGATCGGGCGATGACGTTGACCCAACAGCTGCTCACCTTCAGCCGGCAACAGGTCGTGCGGGCCAAAGTTCTGGACCTCAACCGGGTCGTCGAACACGTGGAGGACATGTTGCGCCGCGTGATCGGTGCCCATATCGAGTTTGCGGTGCATCCAGCCGACGGGCCGGCGTGGATCAAGGCCGACGCGGGACAATTGGAACAGGTGTTGATGAACTTGGTGGTGAACGCCCGCGACGCCATGCCGACGGGAGGCCGGCTCGACATCACGATCCTGCGGGTGACGGTGACTTCGGCCGATCGCCAGGCTGGAAATCCGCTTCCAGTCGGGCCGGCGGTGGCCTTGGCTGTCCGCGACACCGGATGCGGCATGGATGCGGCCACACAAGCGAGGATTTTCGAACCGTTCTACACGACCAAACCCGTGGGCAAAGGCACCGGACTCGGGTTATCGACCGTCTACGGCATCGTTCGGCAAAGTGGCGGACATGTCGCGGTGACGAGCCAGCCGGGCGAGGGGGCGATCTTCACGATCTATCTCCCGACGGCGGCGCCGGGCGAGAGCGCGGAGAGCGAGTCGCCGGCCACACCGGAACTCCCGCATGGTCGTGAGACCATTCTCGTCGTCGAGGATGATGCGATGGTGCGCCGCCTGGCCGTCGAAGTCTTGCGGAGCCTGGGCTATCAGATCCTGGAGGCGGCGTCAGGGGCGGAGGCCCTGGCACTGCTCGAGCATGAGGTCCAGCCGATCTGTTTGGTGGTGACCGATGTGGTCATGCCGGGCATCAACGGCCGCGAGTTGGTGGCGCGGATCCGGCAACGCCATCCCGCCCTGAAAACCCTGTTCATGTCCGGGTATGCGGAGAGCGAAGCGGATCGCCGCCATTTGAGCGACCGGGCGACGCCCTATCTGCAAAAACCCTTCACGCCCGCCTCATTGGCAAAAGCGGTCCGCGATACGTTGGACGGTCGCGCCTCGGCGGTCCTCACCTAAGTCGGGCCGGGCGGCCTGCCGCCGTTTCACTAGGGGGCCTCGTCCTGATTGATCGCCTCGAACAAGCTGCCCACCGGAGTGCTGACCGCTTTCGGATACAGGACCCACTTGATGAGATGAAAGGTGCGGTGCCCAGGCTGGCCTTTCGCTCCCAACGTGGGGGCTCGCCGATTCCACTGCGCGATGCGCTCGGGAGAGGCGCCCGGTAGGGCCGCGAACCAGGCGGCTAAGGCCGCGTCATCCGGCGCCTGCGCCACGGCGGAGAGAAAGTCTCGGCGCGTCAGGTGAAAGTGGCGCAGGAAGGCGCCGTCAATGCCCAGTCCGCTCCCCAACGCCATACGGTAGGACCACGGCAGGCGTCCGGCCTGCGCCATCCGAGCCTTATCCGCGAACCGAGGCAGCCAACAGCATCCGGCCATTTTGGCTTGAGGAGGGCGAAGGGTCATGAGGCGGCCGTCCCCCCGAGTTTCAAAATCGCGCGAACGGCGTCCAGGATCGACGGGTGGATCGTGCGGATGTGCGAGGCGGTGAGGATCGACGCGCAGCTATGCTTGCGCAACCGTCCCAGGATCCCCGTCAGTTCGCGTCGGCTGGGGAGGTGCGCCGTGGAAGAGGCCGCATCGGAGGGACCAAAGAGGGCATCGGCCCCGTCGATCAACAGAATCCCGTGGGCAGCCTCCGCCCCGTCGAAGGCTGCCGCGAGATGCTTCCCGGCATCGCCGGGCGAGCGGCTGACGAGTTCGTCCAATCGAATGCGATAGATGCTCTTCCCGAGCTGCTGTGCCAGGTGGTAGGCCGCCCGCATCCGGAGTGCTGAATCGGGGCCTTCCAGGACGACCATGCTGTGCTCCTCCTCGCCGCCGGGAACGGCCTGACGGCGGAGCGTGGCGGCGACGGCGGACAACTCCTTCACCAGCGAGGGCGGAAGCGGGCGTGCATCGGAGGCGGGGTCCCGTGAGATGGTTGAGTGCCCTAATGGGCGGGCACGTGGTGTACGACGGGGGGAGGGCATCGGCATGTCTCTATCGAGCCGGCGACCTGACGCGGCTGTCGGGCCACGGGCCCGACTTCAGAATCCGGAGGGTGAATTGCCTTCGCTCAACTGCGGCGCCCACACCTGACTTTCAAAAAAAATCACGCCCTGATCGGTCCGGCTCTCATACCGTAGCGTGACATCCGTCTCATCGCCGTGCCAGTTGTGAAACTTGACGGCCCCGGCGGCGATTTGTCCGGGGGTGCGGTCCAGCTCTCCGTACCGGCTTTCCAGATAGCGAACGATCTGCTGGTGGGTGTCCTTGCCCTGGTAGCGTACCGCGACTCGGGCAAAGTGTCCGAGCGCCGTGTAGAACCGCATCGAGTCGACCGGGATGGAGCCGAGCGTCGGGGTGGTGCCCGTCAGTTCGTAAGCCTTGAGGCGGCCGGTATCCTCCACCTTGCGGAAGGATTCGGATTCCCCAAAGGCGGCGCCCCATGGAATACCCTCGAAGTCGCGGGTATCGTGTTCGATCGGGATCGCCAGCGCCGTCCCCACGGACAGACAGAGCGTGCCCAGACCGGCCAGCAGTGTGGCGAGGAAGAGGCCGCCAGAGCGGCCGCTATTCGGAGCTATCCGTGATGCCATCGTTGAAGCGGGGGGCGAGGGTTCGGCTGTCGAAGAAAATAAACCCTCGTTCCGTTTGCCCCTCGTACGTGAGGTTGATCTCCGTTTCGACGCCTCTCCAATTATACTGCTGGTTAAGGCCGCGCACCATCTGCCCAGGGGTCTTGTCCAGCGGGCCGTAACGCTGCTCCAGGTATGCGAGCAGTTGTTTGTGCAGCGCCTCCCCTTGGTAGCGGACTGTCACACGTGCAAATTGCCCCCCCACGCTGCTGAATTTCACCGCCGTGACCGGAATCGAGTCCAGTTGTGGCGGGCGATCGCTGAATTGATATTCGGTAATGGCCGGCGAGGCGAACGTCGGCTTGAGAAACCCCTGCCCTTCGAGGGAGCTGCCCCATGGGAGATGGAGGAAACCCTTGGGGTCGTCGACCATGTCCACGGCCAGAGCCGGCCCGGCGAGGGCCGTCAGCGCGACGAGGGCCATTCCCCACAGCAGACGTCGGTGGCGCATGCGGGCACGCTAGCATGAAGACGGAAAGGCTGACAACAGGGGGCCGCGCATTGAGAATCCCGGCACCCGTTGGCTATAATCCGCCCTCTTGTGGAGCTGGGGATATGATCGAGAGCGATGTCTTCGTGCAGGCGTTTCAGGATATCAGGGTCGACCTGTTCACGGGTGTGCCGGACCCCATCCTGGGGGGCATGCTCGAAACGCTGATGGAGCGCCGGCTGTACGTGCCCGCGACGCGCGCCGAAGAAGCGTTGGCGTTGGCGGCCGGGGTGTAGGTCAGGTTTGGTGCGGTGCCGGAAAGCGTGCCCTTGGTCGGCTGGGTGGCTACCGCGTAGGTCAGTGCGTCGCCGTCACCGTCGGTGCCGGCAAGGACGATGGCCTTGGCGCTGTCTTCACTGGTGGTCACATTCTGGGCGCTCGCC